>SKEY01000453.1_pt2 | contig 61259 bp, 52 predicted proteins | sample 4843871 | NCBI WGS metagenome assembly SKEY01 (sample SAMN11008797, study PRJNA524170) | human gut metagenome | biome: Human fecal sample; material: Feces; isolation source: fecal sample from pouch patient p36 | host: Homo sapiens | place: Israel: Tel-Aviv | collected 2016-12-04
AAGAACGATTACGACCCGTACGTGCTCATCAACCCCGTCATTGTCGAGCAGAGTGACCATTTGGTGCCGTTTAGCGAGGGCTGCCTTTCCATCCCCGGCATTAGCTGCGAGATCGAGCGTCCCGATCACGTTGTCGTCGAGGCGTATGACCTGGATGCCAACCTGATTCGCTATGAGGCCACAGGCGACCTGTTCTGCGTGTGCCTGCAGCACGAGATCGATCACCTGCACGGCAATACCATGTTCGAGCGACTCAAGCCGATGCAGAGGATCAAGGCACTCAAGGAGTACCAGGACGCCCTAGCCCGCGGCGCTCGACCGGGCGAGACGGAGTAGGTTTGTCCGTCCCCGGGGCGCCCGCCTATATCATCCCGTGCTCAAACATTCTCGCTGCGCTGCGAAACTGCGCGCGGGACGATATAGGCGGGCGCCCCGGGGACTACGTTGACGCTGCTTGTCTCGCCCGGGTGCCGTCGGGCCAGGGATGGGCGTCTTCACTGATAATTGCTTTGTTGGAAGAGCTGCTTTTATTGCGGCTCTTTCTTTGGTTTTGGGTATATTTGTTCTTGTTGAATTGTTATTGCGGATGGGCTGGGTACTTGGCTTTCCGCTGTTGTTTGTAGCCGTCTCGGCTTTGGTTGAGGGGAGACGTTCTTTATGCGTATTGTGTTTATGGGTACGCCTGATTTTGCTGTGCCTTCGCTGACTTCGCTTGTTGAGGCTGGGAACGAGATTGCGCTTGTTATTACGCGTCCCGATGCTGTTCGTGGGCGTGGTAAGAAGCTGGAGCCGTCTCCTGTTAAGGCCAAGGCGCTTGAGCTTGGCCTGCCGGTTGTTGAGGCTAATCGTATGACGCCTGAGGTTGTTGAGGCGCTCCAGGCTGTGCAGGCTGATATTTTCTGTGTGGCTGCTTATGGCTGCATTTTGCCTGATGAGGTGCTGCATATGGCGCCGCTCGGTATCGTGAACGTTCATGCGTCCTTGCTGCCTCGTTGGCGTGGCGCTGCTCCCATTCAGCGTGCCATTCTTGCTGGTGATGAGGTTGCTGGCGTTTCCATTATGCGCATTGGACATGGCGTGGATACGGGCGCTTATTGTGCCCAGGCCTCTACGTCGGTTGCCGGTAAGCATGCCGATGCGCTCACGATGGAGCTTGGTGAGCTTGGCGGTAAGTTGCTTGCCGATACGCTTCCCTCGCTTGCCGATGGCTCGGCTGTTTGGACTGAGCAGGATGAGTCGCTCGTCACTCATGCTGCCAAGATTTCCAAGCAGGAGATGCGTCTGGATCCGCAGATGGCGGCTCTCGATTGCGTGCGTCATGTGCTCGCTTCGTCCGACACCGCGCCCGCTCGTTGTGTGATCGCTGACAAGACGGTTCGCGTGCTCGATGCCGCGCCGGCTGATGTGTCGCTTGGCGAGGGTACTGTTGCCGTCAAGAGCAAGCGTGTTTACCTGGGCCTTTCCGATGGCGCGGTTGAACTGCTTGAGGTTAAGCCCGATGGCAAGCGTGCCATGACTGCTTCTGCCTGGGCTGCCGGCCTGCAGGGTGCCGATCTGACGTGGGGTGTTTTGTCATGAGCAAGCTTTCTCCCGCGCGCAAGCTTGCGCTCGATGTGTTGATGGAGGCCGATCGCCGCGGTATGTATGCGCGCGACGTGCTCTCGTCCCGCGCTTCCGCCAAGGCCATTGACCAGCGCGATTCCGCTTTTGCCGCTCGTTTGGCGCTCGGTGTTGCCGCCACGCAGGGTATTTTGGATGAGTTGCTCGATCAGTTTTTGGATAAGCCCAAAAAGGTCGCGCCGCGCGTTCGCATGGCGCTTCGCACCTCGGCCTTCGAGATGCTCTATCTGCATACGCCGGGCCGCGTTGCCGTGAGCCAGGGTGTTGAGCTGGTGCGCAGCGGTGCTAAGTCTGCCGCGGGCCTGGCTAACGCGGTGCTGCACAAGGTTGCGGACAACGTGGAGGATTTTGCCACGGCATCTGACGTGGATGAGTCCGAGCGCCGTTTGGTTCGCCTTTCGCGTTTGATGGGTCTTCCTCGTTGGCTGTGCGCTCGTATTATGGCCTCGTTCGATACGCCCGAGGGCGCGCTCAACTTTGCCGGTAATCTGGCCCCCGCGCCGCTTGCACTGCACGAGAATGCGTTTGCGACCAAGGCCGACCCGTATATCTCGCAGCTCGTTGCGCCTGTCTTCCCGGGCTGCCATGCTCCGGTCGATGCGCAGGTCACGGTTGCATCGGGCGTGTTTGAGCGTGCTGCCGCGGTTGCCTCGGACCTCAACGCTCAGCTTATCGCTACTGCCGCTACACGTCCCGGTCGTTGCCTGGAGATTGGAGCCGGTCGCGGCACCAAGACCTATGTGATGATGTGCCAGGCCAAGCGTGCCGGGTACGAGCGTCAGCATACCGCGCTCGATCTGCACGATCGCAAGTGCGATCAGAATCTCGCACGCCTGCATAAGGCGGGTATAACGGGTGTTCGTACGGTGTCGGGCGATGCCTGCGAGCTCAATGAGGTGCTCACGTCCTTTGACGCGATGCTCGGCGAGCCCGCCCTGTTCGACACGGTGTTTATCGATGCGCCGTGCTCTGGCACCGGCACCATGCGCCGTCATCCCGAGATACCGTGGCGTCTGACCGAGAACGACGTTACGACTGAGCTGCCCAAGCTACAGCTGACGATGCTCAAGGAAGCAGCCGCGCGCGTTGCTGCCGGCGGTGAGCTTATCTATGCCACCTGCTCGGTTTTTGATGAAGAGAACACGCAGGTCGTGGATGCCTTCCTGGCCTCTTCCGAGGGCGCCGGCTTTATCGTGGCACCGCTCTCCGAAGCCCAGATTCTGCAGCTCCCCGAGTACGACCACGCCAAGAGCCTCGTCACTCTCCGCCAAAACCCTCGAGGCCTCTTCCAAAGTGTCCCCGTAAACGCCGACTCCTACGACGGTCACTTCTGCGCCCGCCTGGTCCACAAGTAACTACTAAGTTGCGGTGAAATAGGGATTGAATAGCGGCATCTACCCGCCAAATAGTCCTTATTTCACCGCAACTCATAAAGATGCCTGGGTAGCTAAAGAATCAGCCCCGCGATCGGTGTCGATCGCGGGGCTGATTGGTTTCTAGTGGCTATGCGGGCAGTTGGCGCAGCAGCCACTCGTGGCGTTGGTGCTGGAGCCGCCGCTTCGCTGGTCGGTGTTGTAGAAACCACTGCCCTCAAATTTAATGCCGCTGGCCGAGAACGTCTTGGCCGCCGGGGCACCGCAGCTGGGGCACACGACCTCGGGAGTCTCGGACATGGGATGCTCAACCTCAAACACGTTGCCGCAGCTCGAGCACTTGTAATCGTAGCGCGCCATAATACTTCCTTTTCAGCACAAAGCGGGCAGATTACTCTGCCCGCAAAAATTCAAACCTCTGTAACTGTACCCTATATCGGGGGTTTTATCACGCTTCGCCCCAGAATCTATGGTTGTTGCGCAGGAGCTGTGCGGTTTTGTTCTCGGCGGCCGCAATGTCCGCCTCGTCAGCCTGCCAGGTCCAGTTGCCCGTGGCCACGCCCGGAACGTTCATGCGCGCGTCGTCGCCAAGCCCCAGGACATCCTGCAGCGGCATCATCACCAGGGGAGCGTCGCTTGCCAGCGCGTCGCTCATCAACTTTGCCGCCACCTCAACACCGCTCGGTTCATCGCCGCCCGCAAAGGAACGCGTGCACCAACCGGCCAGCGTCGACGTATCGTGCGTCGAGGTGTACAGAATCTTGCCGGGCGTGGGATGCACACCGCAACGAACGTCGTAGTCGCTAAACTCCAGCACGTCCATGCCGGGGAAGCCACAGGTCGAAGCCATGGCGCGAACACCGGGCGTCAAATAGCCCAGGTCCTCGGCGATAAAGTTGAGCGGACCCAGCTCGTCGTAGGCAGTCTGGAACAGGTCCTTGCCCGGGCCCGCCAGCCAGCGGCCGTCGACGCATGCTTTGCCCGCGGGAATGCTGAAATAGCTGTGGAATCCCAGGAAGTGATCCAGGCGCACGCGGTCGTAGAGCGAGAACGCGCGGCGCAGGCGATCCATCCACCAGCTATAGCCGTTCTGCTTCATGTGGTCCCAGCGGAACGTCGGGTTGCCCCACACCTGGCCTTCGGGCGCAAAGTTGTCGGGCGGCGCGCCGGAAATCTCAATCGCCTTGCCGGTATCGGACAGCCAGAAGTTCTCGGGCTCGCTCCACGCGTCTGCCGAATCGTCGGACACGTACATAGGAATATCGCCGATAACCTCGATGCCCTTCTTGTGCGCATAGTTCATGAGCTCGCACCAAGCCAAGTCAAAGCGGTACTGCATGTACGCCTGAAGCTCGGCCTCGTCGTGGAAGCGTTTGTCGTCGATCAGATGCTCGTTGTAGCGCGCGACATCTGCCGGCCAATCGTGGCGCGACTCGCCCTCAAAGTACTTCTTAACGGCCATGTAGACGCAGTACTTCTCGAGCCAATCGGCATTGCGATGCTTAAACGCGGTGTATAACGGATCTGCATCTTCGCCGCCGCGGGCCTTCCAGGTCTCAAAGTCGGCTGCCAGCTCCTCGTGGCTCTCGGGTAGCAGGTCGATATTGCCTGCAAAGGCCGAAGGACCGGCATAAGGGGAGCGGAAGAAGTCTGTGGGGTTGACGGGGAGAACCTGCCAGTAGCGCATGCCCATGGCGGCCAGATGGTCGATAAAGCGACGCGTGGGCGCGCCGATCGTACCGGGCTTGCCGTCGTCGGTCGGCACCGATGTGATATGGCACACAACACCCGCGCCGTGATCGAGCGGCTCCTGCAGGCGCTGCTCGGCATGGTGATAGATGATCGACGAGCCCAGCGGATACAGATCGAGCGTGACCGTACCGTTGTGGATCTCGCACTCGTGACCGCTGATCACGTCACTCGCGCATTCGTCGAGCGCCGGAATCGTCACGCGGTGTGCATTGCGCAGGCTGCGGTTGATGATGACGGTCGCGGACTCACCGTCTCTACCGGTACGGTTGTAGGCCAGCACCTCGTCATTGAGCGCGAAGGCCTTGATTTCACCGTCGATCATAAACGGCAACGCGCGGCGCACAGCAGATGCGTTCTTGACGATCGCGAACGTATCGAAGTCGTGCAGGTCTTCCTTGGCCGGCATGGTGCGACGATTGCCCGGATCGGTGAGACCCTCCAAGCCGTACTCGTCACCGTAATAGATTGAGGGAACGCCCGGGAAGGTCATCTGCATGAGCGTCGCGAGCCAAAAACGGCTCTTGGCCAGGCCCATCGCGTTCTCGTCCAGACGCCATTTGCTGCGATCGCACTCGGGCAGCTGGGACTCGTCGGGGCCACCGCCGAGCACCGATATAATGCGCGGACGGTCGTGGCTCGAAAGCAGATTAAGTGCGCAAGACAGGGCCTCACGCGGATAGTTCTCGCGCAGGGTTTCGATATCCTCGGTCGCCTGGTAGGCGTTCTTGTAGCCCATCAAAAAGCCGATGACCATGTCGCGGAAGGGGTAATCCATAGCCGAGTCGAGCTCGGAGCCTTGCAGATAGCGACGCAGATGGCCATAGCTTATCTTGTTGGAGGCGTCTTCCCAGACTTCACCGAGCAACAGCGCGTCGGGCTTCTCGGCAAGCACGGCTTTTTTGATCTCGGTCAGGAAATCGTCCGAAAGTTCGTCGGCCACATCCAGGCGCCAGCCGTGAGCGCCGGCGCGCAGCCATTTACGAATGACGCCGTCCTTGCCCAGGAGCCGCTCGCGTACCAGCTCGGAGCTCTCATTGATGGCGGGCATATTGCCCACGCCCCACCAGCAGTCGTACGAGCCGTCCTCGTGGAAATAAAACGCATCGCGCCACGGCGAATCCTCGCTCTGCCACGCGCCCACGCCGGGGTAGTTGCCGTAGCGGTTGAAGTAGATCGAATCGTCGCCCGTGTGGTTGAACACACCGTCCAGAATGATGGAAATGCCCAGCTTCTCGGCCGCCTTGCACAGCTCAGTAAAGTCCTGCTCGGTGCCCAGAATCGGATCGATCTTGGTGTAATCGGCGGTGTCGTAGCGGTGGTTGCTCGCCGCTTCAAAGATGGGGTTGAGATAGATGGCCGTAAAGCCCAGTTCGGCGATGCGTGGCAGGTCTTCCTGGATACCCTTGAGCGATCCGCCGTAAAAGTCCCAGGTCTTGATGGAGCCGTCCTCGGCGCGCTCGTACACAGGCGGCTCGTTCCAGTCCTCGACCATGCGGCGCTGAATGCCCTTACGCGGTTTTTCGACCTCGGCCAGCGTGCGCTCGCGCCAGTGCTCGTCGCGGGCATAGCGATCGGGGAAGATCTGGTAGACCATCCCGCGCTCGTACCACTCGGGTCGAACTTCGCGGTGCTTGTAGACGGTGACCTGGAACGACGGCACCTCGGCGTAGTTATAGGTTACGCCCTCGCCGCCGGTGCGGCCCTGCGGTGCGCCCAGGCGAACCTCGGGCTGGCCCTCGATATTGCAGATAAAGCTGTACCAGATAAGACAGGGCTCGGTGCACTCGAGCTCTGCGGTAAATATGCCGTCGCCTTCGTGCGTCATAGGATACCGAGACTCGCCGATCTCATCGACCCAGGTGCGCAACGTAAGCGTTGCCTGTGCGGGATCGGTATCCTCCAGAATCACTGAGAGCGAAAGGGTAGTTCCTGTGGTCACAGCGCCAAACGGAGTGCGAAACTGCGGCAGACGGCTGTTGTGAATCAATCTCATAGTACGGTCCAGTTCGATAGAACCATGGCCTGCTGGCCATGGGCTTTACGCACAGGATGTAAGTATATCTGTTGTACACAGGCTGTATAAACAACATCCGTTTACCATCGGCGAACGGTTGTCCTAGAAAATCGTTTTACCAACTACCAACAGAGAAGGGGCGCCCGGTTGGAGCGCCCCTTGCTTAGGGTTTGCTTGGGTTTTGGATCGTCTGTGGGCTAGCGGCGCTTGCGGGTGGCCGTTGCCTTGCGGACGGACGTCTTCTTGGATGGGGCCTTTTTCTCTGCCGGAGCGGCGAGGGAGACCGGAGTCTCCTTGGCGGGCTCGGTCTTGGCCTTTACCTCGGCCTTGGGCTCCACTTTGGCAGCAGCAGGCTTAGCCTCTGCCTTGGTAGCTGCGGCCTTTGTCGTGGTCTTTTTGGCCGTCGTCGTAGAGCGCTTGCGCGTGGTGGTCTTGGTGGCCGGCTTTGCCTCGACGGTTGCCTCGGCCTTGGGCTCAGCGCCCGTCTCCTCGACTTTGGCGGCTAGCTTTGCGGCTGCCTTGGTCGTGGCGGCCTTCGCGGTCGTCGACTTGGTTGCCGTGGTCTTCTTGGCCGCCGTTGACTTCTTGGCGGTCATGGTCGCCTTCTTAGCAGCGGTCTTTGCCGGTACCTTGGCGGCCGGCTTGGCCTCAGCGACCTCAGCCTTTACCTCGGGAGCAGCCTCGGCCTCGGCGGCCTTCTTGGCGGCTGCGGTGGTGCGCTTGCGCGTGGTCGTTGTCTTGGTAGCGGTGGTTTTGGTTGCCGCCGCCTTTGTCGTCGTAACCTTCTTAGCGGTCGTCTTGCGGGTCGTGGTCTTCTTAGCTGCGGGTTTTGCAGCGGGCTTGACCTCGGCCTCTGCCTCAGGAGCAATCTCAGCCTTCACCTCAGGCTCGGCCTTTGCGGGCTCAGCCTTAACCGGCTTCTCCTCGGCCTTAAGCTCCTCAGCGGCCACCGGCTCAGCAACAGCCTCAGGCTCGTCGACAACAGCCGCCGGCCTCTCGATCTCCGGATGCATAAAGAAGTACAGATCCAGATACTTATCGGCCGAGCGCGTCCAGCTAAAGTCCTGGCTCATGGCCTGCGTGACCAGCTGGTTCCAGGCCTCGCGGTTATCCCAGAACAGGCGCGCCGCGCGGAACACCGCATCGCCCATCTCGTCGCCATTAAAGTTGCTAAACGAGAAGCCCGTACCCTCGCCGGTAAACTCGTTGTACGGGATCACGGTGTCCTTCAGGCCACCGGTCTCGCGCACGATGGGCAGGGTGCCGTAGCGCATGGCGATGATCTGTGACAGGCCGCAGGGCTCAAACTTCGAAGGCATCAGGAACATATCGGCGGCGGCGTACATGCGCTGCGACAGCGCCGGGTCAAACTCGATGCGTGCGGCCATGGTGCCGGGGTACTTGTCCTGGAAATAGCGAAGGCCGTCCTCGTAGTCGCGGTCGCCGGTGCCCAGCACCGCCACCTGCACGCCGCCGGCCAAGATGCGGTCGAGCGCGTACATGACCAGGTCCATGCCCTTCTGGCGCGTCAGACGCGTGACCATCACCATAAGCGGACGGTCGTCGCGAACCTCGAGCCCCAGCTCTTCCTGCAGCTTGGCCTTGCACACGGCCTTGCCGGAGCGGTCCTCCACGGTGTAGTTGGCGGCAATGCGCTTGTCGGACGCCGGGTCAAAGCCTGCGACGTCGATGCCATTCAAAATACCCTGCAGCGCGTAAGAACGCTCGCGCAGAACGCCGTCCAGGCCCTCGCCAAATTCGGGCGTCTGAATTTCGTTGGCATAGGTGGGGCTCACCGTGGTGATGGCGTCGGCATAGCGCAGGGCGCCCAGCATGTAGTTGATGCTGCAGGCGTCGCAACGCAGCTGCGAGGCGGCCGCCGGAATATGCGCCACACCAAGGATGTCCTCCATCACGGTGTCGCTAAACTGGCCCTGGAACGCCACGTTGTGGATCGAGAACACGGTCTTGACGCGGTCATACAGCGGCAGGCCCTGGTAGAACTCGCGCAAAAACACGGGCGCCAGCGCCGTCTGCCAGTCGTTGCAGTGCAGGATGTCGCACTCAAAGCCGGCGGGCAGGTGCTGCAGGCTCTCGGTGATGGCCTTGGAGAAGAACGCAAAACGCTCGCCGTCGTCAAAGAAGCCGTACGGATAGTCGCGCGCAAAGTAGCGCTCGTTGTCGATGAACATATAGGTGACGCCGTCGTGCTCGAGCTTCTCGAGTCCGCAGTACTCATTGCGCCAGCCCAGGCTCACGTAAAAGTCGGAGAAGTGCTCCATCTGCGCCTTGTACTCGTCCTTGATGGTCGCGTACTTGGGCACCATCACGATGACTTCGGCGCCGGCGCGCACAAGCGCCGCAGGCAGCGAGCCCGCTACGTCGCCCAGGCCACCGGTCTTCACAAACGGTGCGCACTCGGCCGAGGCAAACACGATCTGCATCTTTTTGCTGGAATCAGCCATATTGTCTCCCATGTTGTTATTCGAGAATAGCCGCCTGGCGCGAACCGGGCGGCTATTCTACCTGTTACGAGCGATGTTGCGGTACCAACGTTAACGTACGATGGTGGTATCGGAAGTTAACGGAGCCTTGCCCAGCACCAGGATGTTCTCGGGCGTGCCGCGAAGCTCGGTGTTGGTGGGAACCACGTTGTTCTTGTCCAGGATGGCGTTCTCAACGCGGGCGCCGCTCTTGATGATGCAGCTCTGGTTGATGATCGAGTTGGTCACCGAGGCACCTTCCTCGACCACAACACCGCGCGACAGGATCGAGTTGCGCACGGTGCCCTTGATGATGCAGCCGGCCGAGATGATCGAGTTGCACGCGTGGCTGCCGGTCGCATAGCGCGAAGGCGGCACGTCGTGAGCCTTGGTCAGGATCGGGCGCTCGGGGTCAAAGAGCTGGTCGGCCACGGTCTGGTCGAGCAGGTCCATACTGCGGCGATACAGCGACTTCTCGCTAAATACGCCCACGACCTCGCCCTTGTACTCGTAGCTGCACACGTCGATGTTGCCAAAGTCGCCCTGGAGTGCCTCGAGCAGGTCCAGATAGTCGGCGGCCTGGTAGTGGTCGATGATCTCGAGCAGCGTCTCGCGGTTGACGATGCAGCAGTCCATAGAGGCGTTGTCGCCGTACACGACGCCGGCGCTCACGCCCGTCAGGCGGCCGTTCTCGTTAATTTCGAGTTTGGTCTCGTCATCGACGTTGTGCGTGGCCTTGCAGTACACCACGGTCATCTGGGCACCGGAGTTCTCGTGCGCGTCGATGATGGTGTTGAGGTCCATGTTAAAGATGATGTTGGTGCCCATCATCACAACATAGGGCTTATCCGAGCGCTGGAACAGCGTCTTGTTGGAGATGATGTCGCGCAGCAAGAAACGCATGCCGCCCTTGGTGGTGCCATACGCGTTGCCGGGCACCATGAACAGGCCGCCCTTCTTGCGGTCCAGGCCCCAGTCCTTGCCCGAGCCCACGTGATCGATCAGCGAGCGGTAGTTGCCCGGCATGACGACGCCGACGGTCTTAATGCCGGCATTCATCATGTTGGACAGCGGGAAGTCGATCAGACGGTAGCGGCCCAAAAACGGAACGGACGCGATGGGGCGGTCCTTGAGCAGCACGCTGCCGTAGGTCGAAGAGTAGTTAGCGGTGATATAACCGATGGCCTTGCGATTGATCATCGGATCATTCCCCCTTCCCGATAACGACGTCATTTCCAACGACGGCCGTATCCTTGGTGGTATCGACAGAGCCGAGCTTCACGCCCTCTTCGACCGTGGAGTTCTCGCCCAAAATAGCGCGGCAGATGTGCGCGCCGCTCTTAACGTGCGCACCCGGCAGCAGCACGGAGTCCTCGACTACGGCGCGCTCCTCGATGATGACATCGGTCGAAAGGATCGAGTGGCGAGCGGTGCCGTAGATCTTGCAGCCGTTGGAGACCAGGCAGTCGTCCAGGCGGCCGTCCGGGCCAATGTAGTGCGGCGGACGCGTGGTGATGTTGGACATGATGGGGAAGTGCTTGTCGAACAGATCGAACTCGGGGTTGTTGCCCAACAGGTCCATCGAGGTCTCGTGGAAGCTGGCGATGGTGCCGACATCCTTCCAAAAGCCGTGGAACTCGTAGCTGTACAGGCGCTTGCCCTCGCCGAGCAGCTTGGGGATGATGTCCTTGCCAAAGTCGTGGCTCGAGCGCTGGTCCAGTGCGTCCTCCTCGAGCGCCTCGATCAGCACGTCTGCCGAGAAGATGTAGATGCCCATGGACGCGAGGTTCGAATCGGGCTTATCGGGCTTCTCGGTGAACTTGGTGATGCGGCCGTCCTCGGGGTCGGTGGTCAGGATACCAAAGCGACTGGCCTCCTCCCACGGCACGGGCATAACGCTCACCGTGAGGTCGGCATTGTTCTCAATGTGCGTCTTGAGCATCTTGCGGTAGTCCATGCGATACAGATGATCGCCCGAAAGAATCAGGACGTACTTGGGGTCGTTGGCCTTGATGTAGTCGAGGTTCTGCGTAATGGCGTCGGCCGTGCCCGCATACCAGGCGCCACCGGTCTGCGTCTCGTACGGCGGCAGGATCGACACGCCGCCGTCGCGGCTGTCCAGATCCCATGCCTCGCCGGAGCCCACGTAGGCATGCAACAGGTAGGGGCGATACTGCGTCAGAACGCCCACCGTGTCGATGCCCGAGTTGGAGCAGTTGGAGAGCGAAAAGTCGATAATGCGGAACTTGCCACCAAAGCTAACCGCCGGCTTAGCGATCTTTTGGGTGAGTGCCCCCAATCGGCTGCCCTGTCCTCCTGCGAGGAGCATCGCGATGCATTCTTTCTTACTCATCGATTTCTCCTTCTGTCATCGATGTTCTTAAACCCATTAGCGACGGGCGCGGCGCTCGGTCGCGCCCGTCGAGTAATGCCGTGCTGGCATAGGGGAACTTGCGGCCTTTAAGCGTGCCAGATCTCGTCGCGGTACTCGCGAATGGTGCGGTCGCTCGAGAACCAGCCCGAGGAGGCGGTGTTGAGCAGCGCCTTGCGGTTCCAGGTCTCCTGGTCGCCATAGCTGTTCGTGAGCTTCTCCCAGGCGTCGACGTAGCTACGGAAATCGGCCATGACCAGGTCGGGGTCGTTGTTGTTCATGAGCTCGTTGTAGATGCTCTCGAAGTTGCCCGAAAGACCCGCAAAGGTGTTGTCCTTGAGCTCGTCCATCACGCGGCCCAGACGCTCGCGGTCGCCGTTGAGCGTATCCCACGCAAAGTAGCTGTTGGATGCCCAAAGCTGCTCGACCTCGGGAGCGGTCAGGCCAAAGATGGCCTCGTTCTCGCGGCCGGCTAGGTCGGCGATCTCGATGTTGGCGCCGTCGAGGGTGCCCAGCGTAATGGCGCCGTTCATCATGAGCTTCATGTTGGACGTGCCCGAGGCCTCCTTGCCGGCCGTGGAAATCTGCTCCGAGATCTCGGCGGCGGGGTAGATGAGCTGAGCGTTACTTACGCGGAAGTTGGGGATAAAGCAGACCTTCATGACCTCGTTGACGCGGGCATCGTTGTTGATGACCTCGGCAACGGAGTTAATCAGGCGGATGGTCTCCTTGGCAAAGGTGTAGCTCGAGGCGGCCTTGCCGCTAAAGATGAAGGTCGTCGGCGTCACGTGGAAGTTGGGATCGGCGATGCGACGGTTGTAGATGTCCATCACCTTCATGATGTTCATGAGCTGGCGCTTGTAGGCGTGGAAGCGCTTCACCTGAACATCGAAGACGGTGTTGGGGTCGATGACCAGACCGGTCTCGGCCTTAACGTAGGCGGCCAGACGCTCCTTGTTGGCGCGCTTGGAGGCACCCACGGCCTTCAGGAACTCGGTGTTGTTCTGGAACTCCTTGAGTTTCTCCAGCTCAAAGGCGTCCTTAAGCCAGCCATCGCCAATGGCCTCGGTCACGAGCTTGGCATAGGTGGGGTTGGCCTCGGCAAAGAAGCGACGGTGCGAGATGCCGTTGGTCTTGTTGTTGAACTTCTCGGGCGTCAGGGCATAGAAGTCCTTGAGCACGATGTTCTTGATGATGTCGGAGTGGATCTTGGCCACGCCGTTGACGCTATGGCTGCAGATCACGGACAGGTTGGCCATGCGAATCTCGCCGTCCCACAGAATGGCGGTCTGGCGCAGACGCTCCTGCCAGCCCTCCTGCGTGGTGTCGAACGACTCGTGCCAACGACGGCTGATCTCGTCGATGATCTGGTACACGCGGGGGAGGAGCTTGGAGAACGTACCGATGGGCCACTTCTCCAGAGCCTCGGGCAGGATGGTGTGGTTGGTGTAGCTCACGACCTGCGTCACGATGTTCCAGGCGTCGTCCCACTCGAGCTTCTTCTCGTCGATGAGGATACGCATCAGCTCGGGGCCGCACATGGCGGGATGCGTGTCGTTGGTGTGGATGGCCACAAACTGCGGCAGCAGCTCCCAGTTAGCGCCGTGCTCCTTCTCAAAGGTGTCGAGCAGGCTGTAGATGCCGGCAGATACAAACAGGTACTCCTGCTTCAGGCGCAGCAGACGGCCGTGCTCGCCGGCGTCATTGGGGTAGAGGATGGCGCTGATGGCCTCAGCCTCGGCGCGCTCGGCGTCTGCCAGGGCGTAGTCGCCGCGGTTGAAGGCCTCCAGATCAAAGTGCTCCTCGACCGGCTCGGCAGCCCATACGCGCAGCTTGTTGACGGTCTCGCCGGCATAGCCCACCACGGGGATGTCATAAGGGACGGCCAGAATGTCCTGCGTGTCCACCGTGCGGTAGAACGTGCGGCCGTTCTCCTCAAAGCCCTCGACGCGGCCACCAAACTTAATGGTCACGGCCTTGTCCTGACGACGGACCTCCCAGGGATAGCCGTGGGTGAGCCACTCGTCGGTGGCCTCGACCTGGCTGCCGTTAACGATCTCCTGCTTAAACAGGCCGTAGCGGTAGCGCATGCCGTTGCCGTAGCCGGCAATGCCCTCGGCTGCCATGGAATCCAGGAAGCACGCGGCCAGACGGCCCAGGCCACCGTTGCCCAGGGCCGGATCGGGCTCCTGGTTCTCGATGACGGACAGGTCGAAGCCCATGTCATCGAGTGCCTCGGCGACCATGTCGCGCACGCCAAAATTGAGCAGGTAGTTGTCGAGCAGGCGGCCGATCAAAAACTCGATCGAGAAGTAGTACACGCGCTTTTTGCCCTCGGCCGTGGCGCGGGCGTCACTCTTGGTGGCAACGGTGCGTGCCTTCTCTGCGACGAGCTTGGCCAGGGCGTTAAAACGGTCGAGGTCGCTGGCGGCCTCGATGCTCTTGCCGCTGATGCTCATGACGGCATCGCGATAGAGCTCGGTAAACTCCTGCTTGTTGTCGAAGATCTTATTCATACGTTCCTTTCCCCCGGGGATGTTTCTCCCGGAACGGTTATGACATGTATCCTACGCCCCCACGGGGCGGGTAATTACAGTGGTAACGCCTTTGTTACGCTTTCTTGGCAGGAGCCTTAACAGCAGCTGCCTTAGCCTTGGGAGCAACCTTTTTGGTGGCTGCCTTTTTGGCCGTGGTGGACTTGGTCGAAGCTTTTGCAGCGGGCTTGGCAGCCTTCGCCTTGGCCGGAGCCTTCTTAGCAGCCGCGGTCTTGGGCTTCACCGAGGACGCACGCTTGCGCGTCGCCTTCTTGGGCTCCTCGACCACGGGCGGTTTATAGCTGCTGGGACCGCGGCGCTTAAGTACCACGCCTGCAAGGCCGGGCACCTTGATCTCGATGGAGTCCATCTGCCCGTTCCAGGGATAGGGCTCACTTGAGCAGGTGTAGGGCTCCTTGCCGGCATAGCCGCTGCCGCCAAACTCAGGACGGTCAGAATCGAAGATGACCTCCCAGTCACCCTCGCGCGGCACGCCCACGCGGAAGCTCTCATAGCTCGCCGGGTCAAAGTTGATCAGAATCACCAGGTCGTCATCGACGTCCTCGCCCTGACGCACAAAGCTCACGATGGACTGCTTGGAGTTGTCCGCGTCGATCCAGGTAAAGCCGTCGTCGGTGTAGCCGCGCTCATACAGGGCGGGCTCAGCGGTGTACAGGTGGTTGAGCGCCTTGATAAACGCCTTATGATGACGGTGGGTCTCGTACTCCTCGGTCAGGAACCACTGGATGGACTCGTAGTAGCGCCACTCAATAAACTGGCCGATCTCGTTGCCCATAAAGTTGAGCTTGGCACCGGGGTGCGTCATCTGGTAGAAAGCCAGCGTGCGCAGGCCGGCAAACTGGCGCCACCAGTCGCCCGGCATGCGGCCGATAAGCGAGCACTTACCGTGCACGACCTCATCGTGGCTCAGCGGGCAGATGAAGTTCTCAGTAAAGGCGTACATGATGGAGAACGTGAGCAGCCCGTGGTTGCCGGGGCGCCACGGAAAATCGGTCTGCATGTAGTGCAGGGTGTCGTTCATCCAGCCCATGTCCCACTTGTAGTGGAAGCCCAGGCCGCCGTCCTGCGGCGGATAAGTCACGAGCGGCCACGCAGTGGACTCCTCGGCCATCATCATCACGTCGGGGTAGTGCGCCTCCACGGCACAGTTGACCTGGCGGATAAACGCGCTGGCGTCCAGGTCTTCCTCGGTGCCGTACTTGTTGAACTTCTTTTGGCCGGGGTCGTCGATACCAAAGTTGAGGTACAGCATGCTGGACACGCCGTCCATGCGAATGCCGTCCACGTGGAAGTTCTCGAGCCAGTACAGCACGTTGGAGACCAGGAAGGAGCGGACCTCGCCGCGGGCGAAGTCAAACTTGTGCGTGCCCCAGTTGGGGTGAATCTCGTGCTCAAACAGCATATGGCCGTTAAAGGTGGCAAGACCGTGGGAGTCGGCGCAAAAACCGCCGGGCACCCAGTCCATAATCACGCCGATGCCCGCCTCGTGGCACGCATCGATAAAGTGCATGAGCTGCTGCGGGTTGCCGTAGCGCGACGTGGCGGCATAGTAGCCGGTCGTCTGGTAGCCCCAGGAGCCGTCGAAGGGATGCTCCATAAGCGGCATGACCTCGATATGCGTGTAGCCCATATCGCGCACGTAGTCCACGAGCTCCACCGACAGGTCGTCGTAGGTGTAAAACTCGCCGCGCTGCGCGGGGAAGGGATCCATGGGACCGGGGTAGTTGCCGTACTCGTCGGGCTCGCCCTGCGGTGCGTCGCCGTGGCGCTTCCACGAGCCAATATGCACCTCGTAGATGTTAAGCGGCTGCGACATATGGTTGTGGCCGGCGCGGCGCTTGAGCCACGCGGCGTCGTTCCACTTGTAACCATCGAGGGTCCACAGCACACTGGCGGTACCCGGAGGGCACTCGGCCTTAAAGGCGTACGGATCGGCCTTGTAGAGCTTCTCGCCCTCGTTGGTCTCGATGAGATATTTATAGAGCTGGCCCTGCTCGGCGCCAGGAATAAAGCCTTCCCAAATAGCGCTCGTATGCACGGGCACCAGCGGGTTGGCTTCCTCATCCCAATCGTTAAATTCGCCAATGACATGGACACTCTTTACGTCGGGCGCCCAAACGCAAAAGCGCCAGCCGCGCGTACGGTTCTGCGTGTCGGGATGCGCGCCCATCTTTTCCCAGCTGCGCTCCCACATTCCAATGCCAAACAGGTAGACATCGTCCTTGGTGAGCTCCGGTGCGTGCGGAGCCGGTTTGCGGGTTGCGGGCTTTTTAGCCGTTGGCTTTAGCTTTGTATCGCTCACGTTTGATCCCATCATGACGCGGCAGCGTGTTGCCTTGGTGACTAGATGCGAAAGGTCCAAGGCTGCACGAATCGAAGGGACGGCGAAGTTTCTGTGATTCGTTCCACCTCGCGTGCTCGGTGGAACTTTCGGCAGAAACTACGATAACACCTGTGCGTTAGTTTTATGGACGAAAGCAGATTTGCGGGGGCGTTTAATCGGTAAGCGACATGTTTATACCACTGGCAGAATTGCCGTGGTAAAACTCTTGACAGTTTTACCAATTAGGGTTTCAAAATTGTTAGCCTGACGTTTGGTAAAACGTTTTTAGCAGGTTGTTTACCATTTGACATCGAAAGGTTCGTTTATGTCCCATACCGCCGCTCCCAAGGTTGCTTTTATTTTCGATTGCGACGGCACACTGGTTAATAGCACACCCGTTTGGGCTTATGCTCAGCCCGAGTTATTGCACCGCCACGGGATTGACGTGAACGTGGATGACTTTGCCCAATTTGAGCACCTGTCGCTGGAGGATGAGTGCCAGGCCTACCACGACACGTGGGGCATTGGCGAGAATGGCGAGGAGCTGTATCGTGAGCTGAGCGACATTTTGATCGATGGCTACTCCAAGGTGCCGCCGCGCGAGGGGCTCCCGGCGTTTTTGGAGCAGGCAAAGGCGGCAGGCATTGCCATGTGCGTGGCCACGTCCACGCCGGCCGAGCTGGCGCAGTCTGCGCTCGCTGGTGCCGGGCTCGCCGCGTACATGGAGTTTGTTACCACGACGGGCGAGGCGGGACGCTCCAAGCAGTTCCCCGATGTGTACGAGCTGGCGCTGCGCCGCCTGGAGGAGCGCCATGGGCACAAGTTTGAGCGCGCTTGGGTGTTTGAGGACGCCGTCTTTGGCCTAAAGAGCTCTGGCACCGCCGGCTTCAAGCGCGTGGGCATCTATGACCCGCACGGCCGCATGAAGTGCAACGATGTTCGCGACAACTGCGATATCTTTATCGACAGCTATGAGGACCTGGATCTGGCCCGTGTACTTTCGTTTGAGGGATAGGCGAGGGCTGTGGCTTGCAAGGTATTAGTGGTCTGCGGATCGCCCGTGGTGGCGAGCGCGGATCTGTTGCATAGGCTAGCAGGGGAGTGCGACCACGTTGTCGCCGTGGACCGCGGGCTCGACGCGCTGCTGGGCGCCGGCCTGAGCTGTGACGTGTATGTGGGGGATGCCGATACGGTGAGCGACGCTGGTCGTGCGTTGGTCGATGCCGCCACCAACTTTGAAGTTGAGCGCCACGACCCGTACAAGGACTATACCGATCTGGCGCTGGCGCTCGATTCCGTCCGCCGTCGCTGGCCGGGTGCCGAAGTGATTGCGACCTGCGCCACCGGCGGCCGCCCCGACATGGCGCTTTCCGTACTGGGCCTGCTCGCAGGCTACGATGACGCCCCAGTCTGGATTGCCGAGGACAAGGTGGTCTCCCGCATCCTTCGCGCAGGCGAATCGTGGATCATCGAAGGCACCGAAGGCAAGACGTTCTCCATCGTTGCTATTGCCCCCAACACCGAGGTAAGCGAACGCGGCCTAGAATGGGAGCTAGATCACAGCCCCCTGGGTCTGTTGGCCGATACGGGCATTAGCAACGTCGTCAGGTCAACAGCCACAATCCAAGTCCACACCGGCACCGCAATCGCTTATCTCTACAAGTAAGGTCTATCGCATCAGGGTTTTATCGGGACGGTGGATAGAAATAAGCGCTCGCAGAGTGATTATTTCTGCCCCGTCCCAGGAAAACCCGTAAGTAAGAGATTCAACCCAAAAAAGTCCTTGCATCAAAGAAGGTCTTCCCCTATAGTATCTCCTCGTCACGGGGGCGTAGCTCAGCTGGGAGAGCGCTTGACTGGCAGTCAAGAGGTCAGGGGTTCGATCCCCCTCGTCTCCACCATCGTGAATGCAAGGCCTTCGGATTTCCGAAGGCCTTTTTTATGCCGAAAAACCTCGCGCTGCAAACCCATCCACATCAACAAAAAGTTGCACAATTTATTTCCCATGTTTGTACATTGTTTGTTAGACAAACGCGATTATCAGTGTAGATCGCCGTTCCATATGGGCTTCAGGAACGCGCCTAATCACCGTTAGCATCCCAATATCCTGCATCAACGTGAACAACATCCCAAAACAACCCCCTTAAGCACGTCAAATGAACGATATGTTGTCCAACGCAACCCAAATCAGTTTCGTTATCAGCTTGTGCTAGGATACCTAACGTTACATGAGTTCAACTGTGCTCGCGGCTCCAGTAAGCCATAAAGCGCAGGGTCGATCAGCATCCGGCCGTAACGGCGGTGCCAGAAACACCACGAGCTCCAATAAAGAAGTCATGCGACGTTTTTTATTTGTATTGAGTTAATTTCCTAGTGCAAATAATTAATAGATTGCATGCCAAAACGTAGCAGTCCTTCAGCTGTTTGCGTGCGGTCCAGTTTTGTACCCGCTTGACTGGTTCGCACGCAGCCAGCTAGGGTCGCGGTCATTTTGCGATATACGTCCGCGACTCTAGCAACTGCGCTTATACATACCGTTCACGGTGGGGCAGAGCCACGTGCTTGTCTGACTGGGCTCAGGGTTTGAATATGGAGCGCCTTCGCGCACAAGCGCCCTGGCGAAGCCATACCCAAACCCCGTGAGCCACACGTAAGACAGCAAGGGGGTGGTGCTCGTGTGGTATGTGATTCAGGTCATTAACGGTCGCGAAGATGTAGTGCGCGAGCGCATCGAGCGTGTGGTGCCAGCGGGCGCCATGCAGGAGCTCTTTTATCCCCAATTTCAAACCGAGATCAAAGTACACGGCGAATGGGTCAATACGACCAAGCCGCTTTTTCCCGGATATCTTATCTGCGATACGGCAGATCCCCGCACCGTGCAACAGTATCTGCTGCGCATGGACGACTTTGCCCGGGTGCTTGCCCAGGACGGTCAGTTTGTGCCGCTGGCAAAAGAAGAGGTCCAGCTTATTGGCGGATTTACGCATAGGGGAGACCGCGTAGTACCCATGAGCGAGGCCCTAAAAGACGGCGACCAGGTCGTGGTTACGGCTGGTCCGCTGTTGGGCCACGAAGGCCTTATCAAAACCATTAACAGACGCAAGAGCACTGCTTATCTGGAGCTCGACCTATGCGGCCGACGCGTAACTACGCGCGTTGGCCTTGCAGTGCTTTCGGCCGAGCAGCGCGTAATGCGAAACCTTAAAAAGGCGATCGCCTAGCTGCGGGCTGTCGCTATGCAGAACAGGGAGGATCCCCGACCTGGGGACGAAGTGTTGGAAGAGAACGTGTCGGATAAACCTCAATATGCAACGGATGCGCCCGCGGGGGCGGCGCTCATCGCTCAGGCCATGGAACGGCGTGAGGGCGCCGGTCGCTACAAGGCCATGCAATCCATCATAGACTGGGATCGCTCGCGCCTGGCCTACCGTGCCGTCAAGCGCGCGTTCGACATCGTGTTCAGCAGTGTCGCACTCGTCGCTATCGCGATTCCAAGCCTAATTCTCGCCGCGGCCATCCGGTTGGAGAGCGAGGGCAGCCCCTTCTACAGCCAGATCCGCGTGGGACAGACCCGCCCCGACGGCAGCCTGACAACATTCCGCATGTGGAAGTTCCGTTCCATGTACAAGGACGCCGACGAGCGCCTCGTCGAGCTAATGGATCAAAACGAGATCGACGGCGCCATGTTCAAGATGAAGGAGGATCCGCGCATCACCAAGATCGGTAAATTCATCCGCAAACATTCCATCGACGAGTTCCCGCAGTTCCTGAATGTGTTCCTGGGCCAGATGTCGGTCGTGGGCCCGCGTCCGCCGTTGCCGAATGAGGTGGCCGAGTACACCGAGTACGACCTACAGCGCCTGGCCGTGAAGCCCGGCATTACCGGATGGTGGCAGGTTACTGATCGAAACTCAACTGGTTTCGACGGTATGGTACAGCGAGATCTTGAGTACATTGCGAGGCGTGGCATTCTCACCGACTTAAGGATTATCGCCCTCACCGTTATTGAAGTAATCACGGGAAAGGGTGCGTTTTAGTGCTTAAGTCCTATCATCATTATCCCGAATTAAACCGTGTGCCCGTGATCGATGTCCCGATCACGGGCACCAATATGTCTGAATGCGTCGATTTCATTACCCATAATATCGATAATCTGCATGGCGAGTATATCTGCGTCTCTAACGCCCATACGTCGGTCATGGCCCATGACGATCCCAGCTACTGGTCCTGTCAGGCTGAGTCCGTTATGTCCGTTCCCGATGGGAAGCCCCTATCGGTTGTCGGCCGAAAGACGGTCACGACGATGGGGCGCGTGACCGGTCCGGATCTGATGCGCGAGATTTTCAGTATTTCCGCTCAGCACGGATGGAGCCATTACTTCTACGGCAACGAACAGAAAAACCTCGAGGCGCTCAAGGAATCGCTTCAGGAAGAGTATCCAGGCTTGGAAATTGCTGGCATGGAGCCTTCCGTCTTTCGTCCGCTTTCCGATGGCGAGAAACGAGACCTTTCACGACGCATTGCCGATTCTGGCGCCGACTTTGCATGGATTGCACTTGGCGCTCCGCGCCAGGAAGTCCTCATGCATGAGCTTAAAGGCGGCCCTCAGCCACTGATGATCGGCGTAGGGGGAGCCTTCAACGTCCTCGCCGGCGTGGTGCCGGAGGCACCGATTTGGATGCAGAACCTAAGTCTCGAGTGGCTATACCGCCTGATGCAGGAACCGAAGCGACTATTCAAACGATATCTCGTTACTAATACCAAATTTCTCTTTTACCAGTTCACGGGCGCTAAACGCAAGGAAGGCAAGTAGATGAAACCCACCACCGCATTCAAAGACAAGACCCTCATGATCACGGGCGGCACCGGCTCGTTCGGCAACACCGTGCTCAAGCACTTCATGGACACCGACCTGGCCGAGATCCGCATCTTCTCCCGCGACGAGAAGAAGCAGGACGACATGCGCCACCGCCTGCAGGAGAAGTCGCCCGAGCTCGCCTCCAAGGTGCGCTTCTTCATCGGCGACGTCCGCAACGCCCAGAGCGTGCGCGACGCCATGCACGGCGTGGACTACATCTTCCACGCCGCCGCCCTCAAGCAGGTGCCCTCCTGCGAGTTCTTCCCCATGGAGGCCGTCCGCACCAACGTCATCGGCACGGACAACGTCCTGCACGCCGCCATCGACGAGGGCGTGGACCGCGTCGTGTGCCTGTCCACCGACAAGGCGGCCTACCCCATCAACGCCATGGGCAAGTCCAAGGCCATGATGGAGTCCATCATCTATGCTAACGCCCGAAACGGCGCCGGCCGCACCACCATCTGCTGCACCCGCTACGGCAACGTCATGTGCTCGCGCGGCAGCGTCATCCCGCTGTTCATCGACCGCATCCGCAAGGGCGAGCCGCTGACGGTCACCGACCCCAACATGACCCGATTCCTGATGAACCTTGACGAGGCCGTCGACCTGGTGCAGTTCGCCTTCGAGCACGCCAACCCCGGCGACCTGTTCATCCAGAAGGCGCCTGCCTCCACGATCGGCGACCTCGCCGAGGCCGTGCAGGAGGTCTTCGGCCGCGTGGGCACCCAGGTCATCGGCACCCGCCACGGCGAGAAGCTGTTCGAGACCCTCATGACCCGCGAGGAGCGCCTGCGCGCCGAGGACATGGGCGGCTACTACCGCGTGGCCTGCGACTCGCGCGACCTGAACTATGACAAGTTCGTCGTAGACGGCGAGGTGGAGACCCAGGCCGACGAGTCCTACACCTCCCACAACACCGAGAGGCTCGACGTGGCGGGCACCATCACCAAGATCAAGACCGCCGAGTACGTGCAGCTGGCGCTCGAGGGCCGCGAGCACGAGGCGGTGCAGTAGGGTGCGCGTCCTCGTCACCGGCGCGAGGGGCTTCGTCGGGAAGAACCTCTGCTGCGCGCTGAAGAACATCCGCAACGGCAAGGACCGCCGCGAGAGATACGCGGGCCTGCTGCCCCTCGAGGTCATGGAGTACGACCTTGACTCGACGCCCGGGGAGCTGGACGAGTACTGCTCCCGCGCGGACTTCGTCTTCAACCTCGCCGGCGTCAACCGCCCCAAGGACCGGGCGGAGTTCATGGAGGGCAACTTCGGGTTCGCCTCTACGCTGCTCGAGGCGCTCGAGCGCCACGGGAACACGTGCCCCGTCATGCTCTCCAGCTCCGCGCAGGCGAGCCTCTCGGGACGCTTCGAGGGCTCGGTCTACGGCGAGTCCAAGCTGGCGGGGGAGGGCCTGTTCCGTGAGTATTCCGAGAGGACCGGCGCGCCGGTGCTCATCTACCGCTTCCCGAACCTCTACGGCAAGTGGTGCCGCCCGCGCTACAACTCCGCCGTGGCCACCTTCTGCGACGCCATCGCCAACGGCCGACCCTACACCGTGAACGACCCCAATGTCGAGCTCGAGCTCCTCTACATTGACGACCTGGTAGACGAGATGCTGGGCGCCCTGCTGGGGGAGGAGCACCGCTGCGGATACGAGGGGCTCGAGCGCGTTGAGGGCGACGGGTTCTGCTACGTCCCCGAGGCCGACGTGAGGACCCTGGGCGAGATCGTCTACCTGCTGGGCAGCTTCCGCGACAGCCGGGAGACGCTTTCGGTGCCGGACCTTTCCGAGGGCTCCTTCTCCAAGAAACTCTGGAGCACGTTCCTTTCCTACTACGAGCCGGGGCGCTTCGCCTACGGCCTCAAGCCCAACACCGACGACCGCGGCTCGTTCACCGAGTTCCTGCGCACGCCGGAGCGCGGCCAGGTCTCGATCAACGTGAGCAAGCCCGGGATTACCAAGGGCAACCACTGGCACATGAGCAAGTGGGAGAGGTTCCTGGTGGTCTCCGGCACCGCCTCCATCAAGCTGAGGAAGGTGGGGGAGGATGCCGGCGGCAACCCGTTCCCCGTCGACGAGTACACCGTCTCCGGCTCCGACATGCGCGCAGTGGAGATGGTCCCCGGCTACACGCACTCCATCACCAACCTGTCCGACACCGAGAACCTCGTGACGGTCATGTGGGCCAACGAGCCCTTCGACCCAGAGAACCCCGACACCTACTACGAGGAGGTCTAGCCGCATGGGCAAGGACTATTCCGACATCGCATTCAAGGACGACGGCCGCCTGAAGCTGCTGATCATCGTGGGCACCCGCCCCGAGGTCATCCGCCTGTCCGAGGTCATCAAGAAGTGCCGACGCCACTTCGACTGCCTGCTGGCGCATACCGGGCAGAACTACGACTACACGCTCAACGGCATCTTCTTCCGCGACCTGTCGCTGGACGACCCCGACGTCTACCTGGACGCCGTGGGCGCGGACCTCGGCGAGACCGTGGGCAACATCATCGCGTCCTCCTATAAGCTGATGGTGGAGACGCGGCCTGATGCCCTCCTCATCCTGGGCGACACCAACAGCTGCCTGTCCGCCATCGCGGCCAAGAGGCTCCACATCCCCATCTTCCACATGGAGGCCGGCAACCGCTGCAAGGACGAGTGCCTGCCCGAGGAGACCAACCGCCGTATCGTCGACGTGATCTCCGACGTCAACCTGGCCTACTCCGAGCACGCGCGCCGCTACCTCAAGGACACCGGCTGCGCGCCCGAGCGCACCTACGTCACGGGCTCGCCCATGGCCGAGGTCCTGCGCGCAAATCTGGATAAGATCGAGGCCTCCGACATCCTCACCGAGCTCGGCCTGGAGCCCAAGCGCTACATGCTGCTGTCCGCCCACCGCGAGGAGAACATCGACACGGAGGCGAACTTCACGAGCCTGTTCACCGCCATCAACGCACTCGCGGAGAAATACGACATGCCGATCCTGTACTCCTGCCACCCGCGCTCCCGCAAGCGCCTGGAGGCAACCGGCTTCAAGCTGGACCCGCGCGTGCGCATGCACGAGCCCATGGGCTTCCACAACTACAACTGCCTGCAGATGAACGCCTTCGCCGTGGTCTCCGACTCCGGCACCCTGCCCGAGGAGTCGAGCTTCTTCGCGTCTATCGGCCACCCGTTCCCGGCGGTGTGCATCCGCACCTCCACCGAGCGCCCCGAGGCGCTGGACAAGGCCTGCTTCACGCTGGCCGGCATCTCCGAGAGGGGCCTGCTGCAGGCCGTCCACACCGCCGTCGAGCTCGACGCGGAGGGGTCGCTCCCCGAGGCGCCCGTTCCCGACTACGCCGACGAGACCGTGTCCACCAAGGTGGTCAAGATCATCCAGAGCTACACCGGCGTCGTAGACAAGATGGTGTGGAGGAAGAGCATTTAATGGCCTCGGCAGACATCAAAACGACGGATGAGCTCGTCGAGGAGGCGCTGGACATGGGGAAGGCTCTGAAAAGGCCGATTCGCTATGTCCAGTTGAACAGCTTCTACAATGGCTCAACGGGCTCCATCATGCGCGGACTTCATTCTCAGCTTTCTTCGCGCGGGGTCGACTCCTACTGTTTCTGGGGTAGGCGCCACGAGACCATTGACGATCACATGCAGTGCTGTGCGACCAAGCCCGAGGTATTTCTTCATGGGGCCATGACCCGCTTATACGACCGCATGGGTTTCTATTCCAAGCGCGACACTGCTAAGCTGCTTGAGCGCCTGGACGAGATAAGCCCCGACGTGGTACACATGCACAACATCCACGGCTATTGGGTGAACATCGAGATGCTGTTTGGCTGGCTGGTAAGTCACCACTGTCAGGTCAGGTGGACCCTGCACGACTGTTGGGCCTTTACGGGCCATTGCGCACACTTTACATATGTAAAGTGTGCGCAATGGCAAACTCATTGTGCGTACTTGGGATCCTGCCCGCAACTCAATACATACCCCAAGACTCTCTGCCGTTCCAGCTGCTCAAGGAATTTCGAAGACAAGAGTCGGATTTTCACGAGCGTGCCTCCTGAGCGGATGACGCTTATCGCGCCATCGCAATGGCTCGCAAACCTAGTGGGGAAGAGCTTCCTCAAGAACTACCCCGTCGAGGTCCGTCATAACACCATTGACACGGACGTATTCAAGTCCATGCCGAGCGACTTCCGCGAGCGCTACAGTATCGGCGACCGCTTTATGATCCTAGGCGTTGCGAGTCCCTGGACCGAGCGCAAAGGGCTCGGTGACTTCATTCGGCTTGCTGGTGAGCTCGACAGCAAGAAGTACGCGATTGTGCTTGTGGGCTTGAGCGAGAAGCAGATAAAGCGGCTTCCGAACGGCATTATAGGCCTCACTCGCACCAATTCGCCGCAGGAACTTGCCGGTATCTATTCGACCGCTGACGTGTTCTTCAACCCGACGGTCGAGGACAATTTCCCAACAGTGAACCTCGAGGCCGAAGCTTGCGGGACGCCAGTGGTGACTTACGACACAGGTGGATGCAGGGAGACACTAGGCATGCGGGGATCAAGGTATGTAGAAGGATATTCTCAGGCCATTGAAGTGATCGAGAAGGAGATGGGTGATGGAAAGCAGCATCGAGGTTAAGCCTCAAGGATTCAAACGATTTGCCAAAGGACCTTTGAAACTGGCCCTTGTTGCTATAAACAAGCTTTCGAATTCCACGTATAAGAAACTGTATCCTCGTTATCTCAGCTGGCTTGGAATTAATCTATCGAAGGATTTCTCCAGCTACGGTGATCCATGGATTAGCCCAGAGTGCCGATTTGATGCAGCTGGCTATAATCTCATCACTCTCGGCGACGGAGTCACCATCTCCTATGGAACATCGATTCTTGTGCATGATTTTAGTATCGACAAGGCTTTATTTGCACGCAGAAACAGTCACGGTAAATTCATTAAGCCTGTCTCCATTGGGCGTAATTGCTTCATTGGCGCCAACGCCATGATTCTCCCTGGAACTACCATTGGAAATAACTGCATCATCGGGGGGGGATCCATCGTCAAGGGCGAGTTCCCCGACGATTCGATTATCTGCGGAAATCCTGCCCGTGTCGTGGGGAGCATAGATGAGTTCCTCGCCAAGCACGAGTCAAAAGAGGATATCGTTTATGGACTTTCCTAATTCTAAAGTCATGCTCGTATCCCGCCTTGACGGCACAAGGGGACCGCTTGGAGTCGCCAAGGCCGTTCATTCAAGACTTGCTGATAAATATGGCTGTAAGCTTGAGAAATATTGTGACTTTGCCGATGTGTTTAAGTTGATTGCAGAGATTCCTTTCAGATATAAAGGCTATACAATATGCATCCACCAAAATGGCTTCCGTCTCCCTATGGCCTTTTGCTGGCTTTCTAAGTTGGATAAGAAGAACCGTTATTTTTTGGTAGTGCATGGCGTTGCAGCTGAGGAGCAGAAATATCGGCCTGTTCTACAGCGAGATCTAAAACTCGAGCCAAAACTTATTCGAGAATTCCCAAACCTTATATGTGTTTCTGAGTTTGAGCGAGGCGTTTTAAAACGGCTGTATGGCCGTGAGAATGGTGTTACTGTTATTGGAAACGGCGTTGACTTGCCTTCTGAGATTAGTCCAAGCGCTTTGTTGACAAAAAAGCGCTCCTCGTATCCCCCTGTGGTTATAACCACAGGGGGATACGAGGAGCGTAAGGGTTGCGACCTTACACTCCTCTTGCTCTCTCGTTTTGCTCGAGAGACCGGAACTCGACCCAGACTTATCGTCTGCGGCCGCGATACTACTGCCGTGGGCTCTAACCGTTCTCTGTGCGAGCGAATCGCGCAAGAAGGAAACGTCGAGCTCGATTATCGTGGTGAGATTTCCGACAAAAAAGAACTTTTGAAGTTGTACCAAGAAGCCGATTTCTATGCAGGGCTCAGCAGGTTCGACACTTTTAATGTTTCAGTGCTTGAAGGAGCGGCCGCCTGTTGCGTACCGATTATCTCTAGCAGCTGCGGAGCCTTCGGTCTCTTCAGTGATAAGAACGCTGTTCGATGCAACATCGAAGACAGTGGTTGGGAAAATGACGCCGCTGCAGCGATGGTGCGACTTTGCGATGATAGTGAGTTGTATCGAGGGGCTGCTTCTGGCGCTCGATCCGTCGCTGAGGTCAATACGTGGGATTTAGTCGCAGCAAGGTACTGGGAGGTGCTTAGTATTGCTGGATAAGATCGCTGGTTCTCTTCCCATTCACTCTCTTGCAAAAAAGAGTGAAGTCTTCTTTTGGCTCGGTTTCTGGATTTTATTTGCAAAGTTTTTCTTGCAATCGATTGTTATTTTTGAGATTCCAGATGAGATATTCAGGGTATTCCTTCTGTTTGGTATAACTTATCTTAGCATCCGCACTGGCCTTCTTGTTCTGGAAGGTGAATGCAGTTGGATGGCGGCACTCGGAGTCTGTCTTGGTGTGCTCTCGTACTTTTTGTCCGGAGAATCGGTTCTTTTAACCACCGCATTGGTTATAACCTCAGCTTATGGAATTGACTATCAGAAAATTCTCAGATGCTGGGTACTTGCGGTGAGTTCTATTCTTGTGATTATGATGCTTACGTATCTCTCAGCCTTTTTGCTTGGCGATTCAATCGGGTTAACTTGGACGAATATTGGCGGGATGAGCTCCCAACGTGGTGCACTTTTATTTTCTCATCCAAACTATTGTGCGGTAGTATTCTTTGCTTGGGCAATGAGTGTTTGGTGCCTCAAGGGTATGAGTCATTTTTTGAAAATCACTGCTGGTTTTCTTGCGCTAATTATCATCATTTTTATCACAGGATCGAGAACCTCTGCCCTTTCGCTCTGTGCCTTTTTCGGTATTTACTTCATATTTCATTTTTGGGAATCGCGCCGCATTGAGTCATTCGAGCGGTTTATTCCGAAGCTGTTGCCGTTCTTGCCTCTGATACTTTGCATTTTGACTTTCTGGATCAGTGCCGTTTGGTTTATGAGTCCCCATTTCAACCAAAAAATAAGTGACTTATTCACCGGCAGGCCGGCCCTCTGATGGGCGCAATGGAATTATGCAGGTCTGACATTATTTGGACATCATGCTTACGAAGGCACGTTGTTGATCAGAGGTGACTATCACGACATTTCTACGGTTGATGGCATGTATGCTTCTCTTTTATATAACATTGGTATCGCCGGCTTGATTTGGATTCTCGCACTTATTTCTAAAATCAATTCTTTCGGTTTTCATCTAGACGCTACTGTTGCAGCGGCTTTATCTGCTGTCTTTATTTTAGGCTTTACTGAATGGCATGCATTGAATGCCATTGTATTCATCCCTCTTGCTTTGCTTTCCATTGGCGTCACTTCCAAAAAAGCATGACACATTCCGAAGTTAGATTTGCGATATATCCCTGATGGACGAGTTAACTGAGATTATCGCTGCAATCTATGTATCGCGGCTGTTCGGTAGAGATATCTTTATTCTTTACGGGTGAGCCCAGAATGGACTGATTTGTATATGAGCTCGAACATTTCTTCCAACAGAAGTATTGGTGTTTTAGTTTCCTACGCTTATACGGCTTGCAATATCCTTGTCCAGTTGATTTACGTTCCGCTGCTCCTCTCATCAATTGGTCAAGAGGAGTACGGTCTCTATCAGCTTATTGGATCTGTGGTGGCTTATATTATCTCAATCAACGGAGTTCTGGCTGCGGGCGTTGGCCGCTATTACTGTATGTATAAGGCGGCTAACGATCGGTTGAATATGGATAATACGCTTGCGATTGCAAAGCGTATGTATTGGATTATGTCCGCTGCCACAATGCTCATTATGGTTGTCGTCATCGGTGTGTTTAGATCTGTATACCGAGCGTCTTTTACCACCGCTCAAATAGACGAGTGCTCCTTGATGCTGATAGTTCTTGGTATTAATTGCGTTGTGACTATGAATAACGCAATTAATATTTCTGTGCTAACCGCACACGAGCGTTTCGTATTTCTTAAAGGGTCTCAGATTGTCGCTTTGATAGCACAGCCAATTATCGTGTTGATTCTTACTAGAGTTTGGCCATCCGCTCTTGTCGTTACGTGTGTCGTGCTTGCCATGAACTTTCTTTGCGCATGCGCTCAAAGGGTTTATGTTACCAATGTCTTGAATGAACATTATTCCTATCATGGCTGGGATTGGTCGCTTGCTAAGGGGCTCGTTGCCTTTAGCGGCGTGATTATTCTTGTAGCATTTGCTGATCAAATATTCTGGAAAACAGACCAGCTGATCATTGGCTACTTCTTTGGTGCGGCATCTGTCGCAGTTTACGCTGTTGGTTCGCAAATCTATACAGCTTATATGTCAGTAGGTGCAACGATTTCTTCCGTGTTCTTGGCTAGAGTCTCGGAACTTTACCACCGTGATCATGACATGCAAGCTATCTCTGCCCTATTTACCAAGGTCGGACGACTTTCACTCATGGTATGCCTGGCCGTTCTTGGCGGCTTTGCCGTATTTGGCATTGATTTCGTTTCGCTATGGGCGGGCGATGGCTTTAAGGAAGCCTACATTATTGCCTTGGTCATCATGACGCCGTTTACTATAGATTTGATTCAAAATCTGGGAATTACTGTCATGCAGGTTATGGATAAATATCACTTTCGTGGCTATGTTTATTTGCTCTGCGCGGTTTTAAATATCCCTTTAACTGTCTATCTTCTTCTTCGGTACGGGCTTATTGGTGCGGCTGCATCAACGGCAATAGCCTCATTCATCGGCAATGGGTTAATTATGAACTGGTATTATAAAGTGAAGATTGGACTGGATATTAAGGGATTTTGGAAGTCAATGGCAGGAGTTGCGTTCCCTGTAATAGTTTTTACGGCTCTTTTTGGAGCCGGATATTGGCTACTTTCTTGTTCCCATCAAAAGTTGATATTTATGCTCTTTGCTATGTTTATATACGCAATTGGCTATTTTGCAGTGGTTCGGATATTTGTTATGAACGATTATGAGACCGCTCTTGTGGATAAGCTGATTCGAAAGAAAGCGTAGGATCATAATTCAGTTTTCTTCGGCGTGCGCCATCCTCTCTGATTTGGATATCGATAGATTCCGAATTATGGGTACAGGGGCCAAAGAGTCCATTACGCCAACTTTCGCGACACACTACCGTACGCGTCAAACCTGATAAAGATATATGTCACGAAGTCGAAGATGACCGTGAGCGTTTTCTTGATTTGCATACTGAAATGCTAAATTACTAGATAAATGATGATGAGCGGTTAATTCCTTTTTCAAGGTAATTATTAGAAGCCATATAATGCAATTCATGATTAAACGGCTTTCGGAAGACTAAGCCGGCAATTAAAGCACAACAATTGCTGCCCTATACCTAATTAGCGGAGATAGAAATAGGCTCGTAAGGCGCTTCGTATCTATCGATAGTCCAAGCAAGCTATCTCGTGATGTAGTTTGAATGCTCCTGGCGGCTCATTTGATGACCTCACCTGCCGTTGGAGGACTTTTAGGATAGATGTAATTACTTTAAGGATATGCCTCACGGGGGCGTGATTGAGCCAACTTAAACGGACAAGCTCATAGCGGAGACAGGGCGTATGCGTGAGACCTGTTTAGTGACATCTGGGGAGTGCGATGGCCTTGCCTCTCTCAGACCTCAATAAAATAGGCGCAATTTAACTGGCTCGTATTAGTTATGTAGATTCAAATCTGCTTTTAAGTATAAGCATTTTGGTCGGTAATACTAGGTCGTAAACCCAGACGGTGTCGTTCGGCACGATCCGGTCCTGGTAGCCGGATGCCGTAGCGAGAACGCGATGCCGTCACTCGAAGGCCGTCTTGTGGGTGATGTCGCACAGCTCGGCCGCAAACTCGACGGGGACGCTGTGGCGCATGAGCCTGATGAAGGAGACCCGGACGGGGAGCGGCGTTCGGCAGTGCTCGAGGACAGTGCCTGTGAAGGATGAACCTTTTAGCGCAGCGGCGGCAGCGCCTATCGCCGACGGCCTCCCTGAACATCGGGAACTCGTCGGCGACAAGGCCCGCCACGAGCGCCCCGAAGGGGCTCGCTCTTCCCATATGGATCTATCCCATTCGCCCGGACACCCACCCGGAGAAATTGTAACCAAACGTAGATCCGGGTGAGCACTCGGGTGAATTCTCTGTTTGGCTGGGAAAGGCGCAGCATTCGGGGAACCTGCGCCCCCGAATGCTGCGCCTGTTTTCTAGGCTTTTAGATATCCGAATTACTCGATAGTCACGATCTGATGGTCGGGATCCATCAGATGAGAGGTCATAATAAAGTCAATTATTGTTCTAATCAAATGGATATTTATGTATGATCTTGATGACAAGAAAAGCCTAAATGACTTGAATAATGATTGGCACGACCTCATAGGAGGAGTCTCAATTAGCAAACGCGAAGCACTGTCTCTTTTGTTGGCAGACAAAAAAATCACCGGGTGGCATGCCAGTCGCGTTTTATCTATAGACGAAATAACGTCTCAGGGCTTGCTTGCCTATACCCCAGATCGGGGCCTACAGCGGATGGCAGCCCTTTGCGACATAGTTGGTTATAGCGAAACTGATAAATTTTTAATCTTAGAAGACGCGAAGAACTATTTGAATAGAGATGTTCGACGGTCGAACCATGTATGTTTCTATGCATTCGAAAGTATGGCGGGAGCTTATTCAAAGTATGCCGCGGCATATGGTGGAGAAACGTTTAATTGGGCTGTCGAAAAAACACTTGGAATAGATAAGGCAGCGAAGCTGCGTTATATAGGGGAACCCATCCATATAAAGTTTTTATACTCTTTAGATAGAGTCCAAGCCTACTTAAAAGACCGTATCTTGGATAAAGTACTTGTTGCGCTAAATAATAGTGCCGAAGGCAATGTGACAATTGACAAGTTCGACGGAGCAATTGTCGGTTCCATAAAACCCGAGGACATTCTGACTGTGAAGACCATGAACTAAAACAGTACTAAATATTCTCCATGTTTGATTGCTGCATAGCATTCGGCACAGCGTAGACTGACTCACTTTACTGTTGGAAATGCTATATGGGTTGCAGGGGGATTTCATGAAGGGCGGGTCTTCGAATGAGCAAAGAGACTGAAATGGATAACGACAGTTTTGCTGGGTCGATTGCCAAGCTGGTAGGGAGGCATCCTGCGCTTTACTACCAGATGAAGCTCGATGGGTCCCACATTATATTCCACACCGTGAAGAGGGATTTCTTCAGTAATGCTTTCCTTGATGTCTTCGCTTCGTACAACATTGCGCTGTTCGATTCCGTTAGGCTAATGATTCGCTATGAGAAGTCGTTGAAGGCATGGCAGGAGATCGTCTCGGGGGTAAGCGAGAAAGTTCTCAAGGACACCTTGATCATGGATTACGTCCACCCCGTGTTTGTAGCTGCATGCGATTTGCCCAACGTCTTTAAGGATCAACTTGTACGGGGGTGTGTCAAATTAGCGTCATCTGCGAAAGGTGATTTCTCATACCTTCGAGAGGGTAGACGAGACTGGTTTCGTGCAATGCCCAGCGCGTGCAGTGACACGCCGCTTGGGAAAAAACTATGCAAAGTCATCGAAGTCGATCTTTACAGTGGCGCTGACGCGGCTCATTTCCGCAAACTGCACGGTGCAGGCATGCACGATATATCTCAAAACCTGGTAAGCGGGCTTAATCAAACAATCTCACCTTTTGAAGGCGCTGCTATTCAAACATATACTAAGCCGTTCGACCTTGGCGAAGAGATCAAAGCCTTAGATCGACAGAGGCTTAGAATTCAGAATGCGTATCAACTGTTCGGGGAATACGGAGATGCTCTATATGAAAGAATGAATGGCATTTAGAATGGTTGATTTCTGCAGGATGCTGCATGAAGGACGGGGTGTATCGGTATTCGCCGAGACGCCCCGTCCTTCTTTGGCCGCGCAAATTACAATATCAATTGCCACAAATACGAGCTCAGGACCATGTGCAAGGAAGAAGAATAAACTACTGACAAATACGGCCGCTTAACAAACTTTTGATCTGGCACTGCAAAACTAAGTCTTGTACTGCAAATTTAAGAATGGTCGATTGGGGGCCACCGATGCAACCTCAAGAAATCACCGAGGCAATAAAAAGCTACATGCAATGTGATGATATTGGTCTTCAAGCGTTAGTCCTGCATGGCGAATGGGGCTCAGGTAAGACTTATTATTGCGAGAACGATCTTAAAGCCACTCTAAAAGAAATAGACGTCAAGACATGTCGTGTGTCGCTGTTTGGCGTGTCCGATTATGAAGAAATCTTCAATAGGATTATGGCCTCATGGTTTCATTTTTCTGATAAACCTACGAAGCGCTCCGAAGCTGTCACAAACGTTTTAAAGAAATACGCACTTGAGATCAGTAAGTCAATATCTAGTAAACAGCTTGCTAAACTTGGGATTCAAGTCTCCATTAAACCTGACTTATTGCTGTCTTTAATAGATATGAAAAAAGTTCTTGTGATTTTGGATGATTGCGAACGCAGCGGCTTCACTCAGGATGATCGTGCATTTCTTGGGTTTGTTAACAATATGGTCAAAAATCATGGCTGGCATGTGATGCTCGTCAGAAATCAGCCACTGTCTTTTGAAGACGATTGTTCTGTTGAAAAGGCGGTTATTAATCAAATCGAGTATGAGCCCGATCTTCAGGAGCTTTATCGGGCCATGGTAAAGGACAAGCTGCGCATTCCCGAACAGATTGACTTTAAAGTCAAGGATGCAATTATTGACGGACTTAAGGGTTCCCTTGTCAATGCAAGAGCTCTATTAAGATCAATCCCGTCTATTAACTACGCATTAAGCACGCCGATTCTTTTAGATGAATCTATCGATTTTCGTGGAAGAGTGGAGTCATTTTCAGATTTTGTTGGATATGCAGTTCAAGCATCAGCAGGAATAGTTCCCAAGGAGCCAAAGGGCGCAAACAGCTCAATGAGCATTTTCGACGATTCTGAACCCCAGGAATACGATTACTATCTAACTTTATCAAAGGCCCTTGCCCCTTTAACTGAAGGTAAGGATGTAGACCAAGAAACTGTTAAGAGTTCTTTCATAAAATATGTACTGACGAAAAATCCCAATTCCGCTGCAGACGTCGAGGCCCAAGAAATGGAATACCGTTGGAGCACCTTGCGCTGCTTGGAAGACAGTCAGGTTGAATTGCTGGCGAACCAATTTAAAGACATGCTTGCTAAGGGACAGTATTCTCAAGGTTGGTTCTATAAGATCATTATGTTTACGCTTGATCTTATTAATCTTGGGTTCTGGGATGAATCTTTCCGTGAGAAGCTTCTCGATTCGCTTCGGCATGCCGCCAATCATGACCCCAAGTGCGACGCTGCCACTTTGAGGCAAGAACGAGATAGTATGGATGATTTTTATGGTACAGATGCCAATCTCATAATGGACAAACTTATAACTGAGGTTGAACAAGATGAAAGAGATCGAGATTTAAATCGCATCTGTCTTGAGTTTTCTAAAGTTGACCAGAATACAGGTAAAACTATCTCTGCGTTCTTTGAAGAAGCCATAAAGTCCGAGCACCAAAATAGATTATTGGATGTACCAGCTGAAACTGTGGCAACAGCAATCTATGAAGGAACGGCCGAAGCACAATATTCCCTGCATTCATTTTTTCATACTGACATGAAGAATTATGCAGATGGGCAAAGCATGAATGAGGCCCTCAAATGGCTGAAAAGTATAGACGCCCAACTAGTCACAATGGGATATAAATCACGTACGGGCGCGCTAAGGACCAAATTGATTCGCAATGACATCAAGCAGGCAATAGAAGTGCTGAATGAAAGGGCGTAAAGTGTGCCAAATTCAGATTCAATATGTAATTGAATACACATCAAAGATATTGTTCGATCTAGGGATAAAACGAGTGCAGACGGGTAAAAATAACTTGCTTTACGCGATTAGGCGTAAAGGTGCGTTATCGAAATCAACAGTCCAAACAACGCAATTACATTGTTCGAACAGTTGATATCGACGTTGCCTGCGCATAGCTGCACGAGGGCGCTGATAACCATAGCGGTTGTCTCCTTGTCATCTTCCAGTATGCCATAGGCAAGCATTGAGTTTGGCGGCCGCGTTTGCGTTGGTTGAACTAGCTTCACTTTACGTTAGCCTGCTCGGTCTGGGTGAGCCGCCCCCTTTATTCCGAGCAGGTTGATTTAGGCGGCGGTAATTGTGGAAACCCTCGATCTTGCATGTATTCCAGGATATTCAAGCAAGAAGTCGTACTCTCATTTCGATTACCGCGTTTCATTTAAGGATGTTCAGGAGAAGGTTTTAGATCCTGACTTTATTGGGCATCACGGGTTTTATCCTTTGATTTCAAGCACTTTGTGCCATGTAAGGTTCAATGGTGAAGCAAAGACACTTAAGACAAGAGACATTGCCTACGCCGCTCATTTAGATCATAGAATTTATCAATACTACGCATTGCTGTGGGGCCAGCTCTACAACGCTCGTGCCAATCTCGTTGGGATTAATGACGTAGCCGTTGCATACCGTAACGGGTTTCGCCATACGAACATTTCTGCTGCAGCTGATGCCATAGACATGATCAGAAGCCTTGGCGACGCATTGGTAATTACAGGTGACTTCTCTCATTTCTTCGACAATCTTAATCATGATTATTTGCAATGCGCCGTAAGGGGATTCTTTGACGACAGATCACTTCCGGCGGATCATTATCGTGTTTTGAGAAACATACTGCATTACTCATGCTGGCCAATTGGTGACCTGGCAAACAAAAACGGACTTCCTTGGATTGAGTTGAATCCAAATGAACCGGCTACTTACGGTAGTGTTGCGGAAAAGATTCGCTTGAAAACCACTAGGGAACTAAATAAGCTGCCTCGCATACTTTCACCCGACTCATTTAAAACCTTAAAGAGATCCTCGATAGTGCTTCCATGGAATAATGAAACAGATGGCTCTAAGGGCATTCCTCAAGGCTTGGCGACAAGTGGTGTCCTTGCAAACATGTATATGTTCGAAACTGATGCCGCAATATACGAGCACGTTTCTGCGGCGGGAGGAAAATATATTCGTTATTGCGACGACTTTATAATCGTTATTCCAACTAAGCGTTTTGATACAGCTCGCATGGTTCTACATCTGGCACAACAAGTTCCCGCTGTAGAACTTCAACCCGAGAAGACAAAAATACATCGTGTTAAGAATGGAAGCGTGGAACAGCTTTCATTTGGAGCATTTGTGTCTGGCGAAATTGAAGAAATGAACCCAAGCTCACATCCTAAACAGTTGATTTCGTTCCTAGGATTTGACTTTGATGGCTCTTGCGTTCGCATTCGTCAATCAACAAGCGGAAGGTTTTATAACAGATTTTATCGGGCAGCCTATTCTATCGGTAGGCTGGCTGCTAATCCAGATAAGCACCCAAGCAAAAAGCGAGTAACAGCTCTATATGAAAATTATTCGCCAAAGGGGAGCATACCGGTTGGAAAACACCTCGCTTCCAACCGTAAGCGTTTTGGAAATTATCACTCCTATGTCCATAGAGCTCAAATGGCATTTCCGAACGATCCTATAGATAAACACGTTTCGAAGATTTATAGGAAGATTAATAAAGCGACCAATCGTGCATAAGCAATCTTTCGCCAATTTAAGCTCGTATAGGTTGAGTCAATACGCAGGGCTAAACGATAGAAAGCCGACATCATCCCTCCGCTTAACGCTATCTGATTATCCTTTCGCTATTTGAATAAAACGATCGTCTTAGCGCCGCAATCGGCTACTCACAAGTTAGGATGAGCGAAATGACAGACTCAAATACTACAGAATACGACGGAACTCTTAAACAGTCTGCTATAGAAACCCCTCTTAATGATTCCAATTCAATCGTGAGAGTGCAGTCCTTCTCATGGATCTGGTTTATCGACAAAGAGCGAATCCATGACATGGAGCCAGCCCAATGCGGCAAATGGATGTTTTTCTTCTCTCCATTCAAAACTGCCCGCATGGATGACATGGTTGGAGCCGCCGTTCTCAACGGCGTCGCCGCAGAGGCAAAATACTCGAATCCCGAACACTGATCGCCGCGAGGCAGAAGAACGGCGTCTGTTGCTTGTACCTAAACGGCAACGATCAGGAAGGCCACACAAGGGTTTTGCGCTACATGCTTGATAACGGGCTGATCAGGAAAACAAAGAGCGGCAAGCTGTACTACATCTCGTTCAAGTACGACTCGCAAACCTTTGCAGGAAAGTACAAGGGGGCGTCTTTGCCGGAGAGATAAAGCTCGCGGACTTTGTTGATCTGGAGTCTGGAAAGTTTGTTTAGGGAAGTGGGCTGAGAGCTCAAAACGCTTGAGCTCGGCAAGTAGAATTGACCCATGATTACGCTTGCCGACATATCATCTGCACTCACCCGTGTGTTACCTCGCTACGATGTCTGTGAGGCATATCTATTTGGCTCGTTCGCCCGTGGTGAGCAAACACCCGATAGCGATATCGACTTACGACTCGCCTGCGGAGACAGCATGACATTCGGCGCGTTATATCAGCTCTCACTCGACCTAGAAGATGAACTCGGGCGAAAGATCGATATCGTCACCAACCCGCCCCAGCATATGCACCCCACCTTTCGTAAAAACATTAAACAGGATGAAGAGCGGCTCTATGAAGCTGTGCGATGACTCACTAGTACCCCTCGTATGGCTCGACACCATCCGGCCTCCCTTTCACCGATTGGCAAAACGATTTACGCCTAATTCCCAGTGTTGCACGCAGGTATTTACTTTGTTTATGCCTTGATCTCGTTAAACTAATAACTGCTGCTACCAGGTATTTTTCTGGTACAGCTTCTATTGGCTCCTGCGAAGATCGGAGCGGTTATGTTTACTGCCGCGTTCCACACTAGCCGTCACTACAACCTGTTTACCGCCATGGCCTGCCTATGCGTTTTGCTGGGCGGGCCTTCTTATGCCGCAGGCGCGGAGAGCCTCATCATCGCGGGCGCGACGTACTGCGAGCCGGGCGCGTCGGGCCCCGGCTGGGCCTGGACCGATGCCGACCAACTGGAGCTTAACGGCTACGCGGGCGAGGCCATCGGCGCCGACGGAGACCTGGTGCTGACGCTTGCAGAGCAAAACTCCGTGACGGAGTCGTATGCGCCCGATGCGGACATTACGCTGTGCGGCATGGAGGTGTGGGGCAACCTGACGCTTCGCGGCACCGGGACCCTGACGGCGACGGGCTCGCAGTGCGGGATCCACGTCTCGCAGGCGCTCGCGGTGGACGGCTGCACCGTCGATGCCCGGGCGGACGGGGCCGATATTACGGACGAGGCGGTCGCCGGCGTGATCGCAGGCGACATGGCCGTGCGCGGCGGCGGGCGCGTCGTTGCCGCGGGCGCCGATGGCGGAGCGGACGTGCACGCCTATGGCGTGTATCTGCAAGATGCTGGCCTTGGCGATAGTGCGGCCAGCTGCCGGCTTTCCGTCAACGCCTCGTGGCTTGATGCGGTCGGTGCCGACGGCGGCGTTGCGTGCGCGGGCGGATCGCTTGTGTCTGCGCGGTTTGTGACGCCTGTTGGTGGGGCCTTTGGCCCCGGCGGCGTGGTGGATGCCTCCGGGGCCATGGCTCCGCATGTGGTGATTGAGCCCGAGGGCGCGACGGCGCCGGCGGGGGAGACCGACGGGCGCGAGGTGCCCGGTGGCGCCGGTCCTGCCGGTGGGCAGCCCGGTGCCGGGTCCGCGACGGATCCCGCCCTGAAGCCCGCGACTGCGACGCCCAAGACGATCACGACAACCAAAACGACAGTAAACAGGACCACGGTGTCCACGCCATCCAAGGCCAAGGCTGCCGGCGCCGCCACCGCCACGCTCCCCAAGACCGCCGACAGCAACTGGATCGCCGCCTCATTAGCGCTATTCCTGCTAGGAGCAGCGCTTATAGCTGCCGCGCACCGCTGCTCGGTATCGCATGCATCGTCATGGCGGTTGTTCCCGCTTTGAGCTACGCAGGCAACCGATTAAAAGCGAGTTTTATGTTTCCCAAAGTAGGGGCGCACCGGCTAACGCCGGCGCGCCCCTACTACTGAACGGACAGTTTTAATTACTAAGGATACGGCAGCAATCCGTACATTCCGCAGCAGTCGGGAACCATTCTATTCCGCCTCTACGATTTCGTCTGCATTGCCTTCGGTTTCGTTGTTCGGCTCATTTATCTCAGTGTTCTTGGCCACCGTCTCTGTGTCACCGTCTTCTGCAGGGAGGTAATACATTAAGCCAAATAGCTCATTTATCGCTCTGCGAGTATTTGCAGCTGAGACACCGATGCGCTTCAGCTGCATTGCATAGACAAGATAGCGTAGAAGCAGCAAATCAAGAATGGCAGCGCCTTTGAAATCCTTGTCAATGTTTCCATGGGCAAAGTCATTTCTTTGCTCAGCCAGCCTGCTTCCAATGACTTCGTAGGAAAATTCCTCATCATTCCTTTTGTATAGACCTTCCCCAAATACCCCAATCATTTCATGAAAATCTCGACCAGCCTGTACTATCTTCGATTCCAGATTGCTAAAGCCGATGCTCTTCTTTGCATATTTCAATATCTTTTTAGCTTTTCCGGAGCTTTGGTTAATGCATTCATCCATCTGAGCTGATGCTCGTTGCTCAGCAGCCACTCGAGCTTCTGATTTGACAACTCCGCTTGGATACGCTTGGTCAAATTCCCATTCAAATGCTGCGGAAGTCAGCACGAAGTCCGATGCATCGAGCGTATGTCCCTTTTCGTATGTTTCAGGAATATGCCTTAGGTAGATTTCTCCGTCTGCAATCGCTCCAAACATTTTAATCTCATACGGGTCCAGCAAAGACAGCTGAATATATCGACCTTTTTCAAGAGGCTTGGTATCAAATGGCTCTGAGGATCTCGCTAGCTTGAATTCAGCTGTGCTGGGGTAATGCGAGTCGTCGTACATAGCCTGCAGGCTGCAATCCTCAATTAGTGTGTTTTTGCTGAATGTCAGATATTTGAGGAAGTCTTCTGCTGCATGCCACAGGCGATAGAAAAACCAGTAATCGTCCGTTTCATCAAACTCGAAAATCATGCTGGAATTAAGGGTGATGGGTGGAGTACTAATTTTCATACTGCATGTCCACCCAACTGAGAAATACGCCGCGATATCTCTGCCCTCAAAGCGAAATGCTCTCTTCACGGTCGAAGTTCTGTCGAATCCATTTGTCCTGATAGAGATGATTCCCTTTTCTGTAAGGTCGTCAGAATCAAATACCTGCGAGAATGCCCTATTAACCGGATGAATGTAATTCAAGGCCCTGCCGGATAGAGTCATCCTGCAAAAACCATTGGTATTCGGGCTACATTCCAGATACCCAGCAACGTTGATATACAGAGTCGAATTTCGACTTCCGACAGTCGATTCCTCCCTGGTCAAAAAGATCAATCGCTTGCTTGTCTCGTTGCAGAAGCCGTCAAGATAAGGCACATCAACAGTCAAAGGGTCGCCGGATGTATACACACCGGGGCAAATTTCTTTTTTTAGCCAACCCCACATAATGTCATTCTTGCGTTCTTTGGGCGGGATGAGAACAAGCTCAGAGCCATCGAACACAAAGACAAAATCAACATCTTTGAATTTTAGAGTTCCCGAATACGTGTTGTCTGTCATCTTATTTACCCCTCATAATGACCTTTCCAGTCCTTGTTCGCAACCTTGTCGCCGATCCTCTCGAGATCGACGCAGGCGAAATGCCAGTCTCCTAACAGCTTGTCCAAGCTGGGCTTAACGGGTTCCACATCACCTGCGTGAACCCGAAGTCGGAGTGGGGGAAGCTGATAGTGAGGTACTTTCCCGAGCTCGCGCCGCTGCAGGCGATTCGGAACAACTATCCGAAGACCCCGCTCACGCTCGACCGCGTTGACGTGGGAGGTCGCGGCGGCATCAGGCAAGAGAACATCATCGACTGGATGCTGTCCGGGGCATGGCCAACAACGTCTCTTATGCCGAGTTCACAATTTAGACAGGAGAACCTGTACCCGCGAGATTAATTGCGTCTCATCCATTTCCTCGGGGGCAATCATCGAACTTAAGGTGGCGCATCGGAGCCATGGAATTAAAGAACTTATCACCGAAATAGTCGAGCAGAAACTCTGGAAAAGCCGATAGCACAAACACCGAACCGTCCTCGATCCGCATCCTTTTCTCCTCGCGGAGGATCGCATCGACCGTAACCAGCTCTCGATACGTCTCAAATGAAACCTCATCGAGACCGAGCAGGCACTTGCATCTCAATACGAAGGCAGCGATTGCATCTTTCCATTGGGGAAGCTCCATGTGCTTCCCCACGTTAACGTTTCCCTCTCCCGACTTATTTTTATATTGAGCGATTTCCGAGTTGTCAACAAAACAGCCTGAATGCGCCTGGCACTGCCCTGCGCGATAATCGTACAGTGCCTCGACCATCGGGTAGCTTATATAGAGCTTTCCGCTCTCGTGCTCGTTATCGAATGCGAGGAGCATCGCCTCCACAAGGGCATCGGACTCGCATCCAGGCGCATTGTTCTGATGAGAGTCGTAGTCAAAGAAGAGAAAGACCTCATCAACAGAATCCCTCTCCACGCCCTCTAGACATTTTGCAGCAGAAGGCACCGTTTCTCTCAGTACCTCCACAACATCCAGATCGAAGTCCTCCTCTGCAAGCCGCTCGTAAAGCATGTAGATGTTCTGCGCCGCTGGCAGACAGATCACCCTCAGGTCATCTCTCCCTTTCAGAAAAAGATCCTTCATCTTCTCCGCAAAGCGCAGGTCACGCGACTCTCCTTCAACGATGAAGAGCGTGACCGGGCTAGCCATCGAAAGCACCGGCCTTAAACATCTTCTGGAGGTTATGCGCCAATCTGAGCTCCTTGGGTGTTAGCTTTTCCAGCGAGCGAATCTCCCCCTCCTTGAGAATGAAATAGACATCGGGACGCATGAGGTCGTTCGTCAAAAGGTCCGTGTTGTGCGTCGTAATGAAAACCTGGACACCCTCAAGGTCCCGTAGCATCTCCACGATCGACCGGGACAATTCAAAGTGATAAAAGGCATCGAATTCATCGATAAAGACCAAGGAAGCCTTGCTCATCTTGATATACCAGTAGTAGTACAGAGCAAGTGACATGGTGCCTGTCGAGGCGACCGACGCAAACGGAACGGTACCGCCCTCGAACCTGCAATAAAGCTCGGGAACTCCATTCACGTCCACGGATACGAGGTTCAGGGAGATTCCCTGCTGGCGCAAGAATTCTTGGAAGTCTTCCATCTTTCCTTCGCGAATAATGCCCTGGGTAAAGATATCCGAGCCAACCGAAAGCCCCTGATATCCACGCTCATCGAGCGAGTAGAACATGAGCATGTTGTCGACAAAGGAGGTGAAGGCTCTAAACGCCCTGGCAGACGGCTCATCTCGCAGTATTGCATTGCTCTTGACATATTTGACACGCGACAGCCTGTCGGACTCAGTGGGGAGATCGGTAGAAAGCGAGAGGGACTCGGCGCCCGGCAGGTCAACATGGCCCGTTTGAGCGTCGAACCTGTAGCTCAAGACCTCCACGCCAGCAATGTACAGACTCTCGTATACAAGCGTCTGTGGGTCGGTTTTCCCGTAGCGGTATACGACCTCGATATTGTCGAAGACAAAATCGTATTGAAACTCTGTAATTGAACTCTTTGAATTAAGGCACCGGTATGGCGAGTATTTTTTGAGCAGCTTTTCCTTGTCGGTCAGATGCAGAACAATGTCGAATATCGCGAGGGCGAAATTGGACTTTCCACTGCCATTCGCACCATATATGATGCCCTTTGCCTTAATGCCATCCTGAATTACCTGTTGATTGAATGAATAGTTGGCGGGATCGGATAGATCAAATGTAATTCGCTTATTGAAGCACTTGAAATTTGAAACCGAAAACTTCTTGAGCATGGCACGGCTCCTCTGCTTTCTGAGTCTATTTGAAACACAGGATAAAGTAGCTTAGCAAATTGGTCAATTTGCCCGTATTTTTAATACGGATATTCCGAAGAAAAACTACGGAAGTACGCGATATACGCCGGGCCTGTCCAACCGATCATAGTCTTCGCAGGGCAAGACTTCTTCGCGCGCGAGGGAGAATGTGATCTCGATCGTTAGGCGCACGCTGATAAAACTAGGCGGTACCGTCTCAGCGACCCCGCCTTACAAATCCGAAGGTTTTTCATCTAAATCTATTATGAACCATCTTTTATGGACTATCGGAACCATTTATCAAACAACATCATCAGAAACGTGAAGGACGAATTCGGAAGCTGATTCTCCCTTTCACCGGCTGGCAAAACTATTTACACCTAATTGTGGATATTGCCCACGCGATTTCTCTTTGCTCCCACATCGATCTCGCTAAACTAATAGGTGCTGCTACCAGGGCATTTTTCTGGTGCATATTCTATTGGCTCCTGCGAAGATCGGAGCGGCTATGTTTGCCGCCGAGTCCCACACCGGCCGTCATCACATCGCGATCGCTGCCATGGCCTGCCTATGCGTTTTGCTGGGCGGGCCTTCTTGTGCCGCGGGCGCGGAGAGCCTGTTTATCGCGGGCGCGACGTACTGCGAGCCGGGCGTGTCGGGCCCCGGCTGGGCCTGGACCGATGCCGGCCATCTGGAGCTTGACGGCTACGCGGGCGACGCCACCGCCGCCGACGGCGACCTGGTCGTGACGCTCGCCGGGCAAAACTCGGTGACGGAGTCGAATGCGCCCGATGCGGACATCACGCAGTGCGGCATGGAGGTGTGGGGCAGCCTGACGCTTCGCGGCACCGGGACCCTGACGGCGACGGGCTCGCAGTGCGGGGTCCACGTTTCTCAGGCGCTAGCGGTGGAAGGCTGCACCGTCGACGCCCGGGCAGACGGCGCCGATATTTCTGACGAGGCGGTCGCCGGCGTGATTGCTGGCGACATGGCCGTGCGCGGCGGCGGGCGCGTCATTGCCGCGGGCTCCGGGTCCGGAGCGGGCGTGCGCGCCTGCGGCGTGTATCTGCAAGATGCGGGCCTTGGCGATGGTGCGACTGGCTGTCGGCTTTCCGTCGACGCCTCGTGGCTTGATGCGACCGGCGCCGATGGCGGCGTTGCGTGCTTGGGCGGGTCGCTTGTGTCTGCGCGCTTTGTGGCGCCTGCTGGCAGGGTCTTTGGTTCTGGTAGCGTGGTGGATGCCTCCGGTGCGGTGGCACCGCATGTGGTGGTTGAGCCCGATGTGGCCACGCCACCGGCGGGGGAGACCGACAGGGGCGAGGTACCGGGCGATAGCGCGGGCAAGTCTCCCGGCGATGCTAACCCCGCTGCCGGAGAGCCCACCACAGGGCCCACGACAAATCCCGCGCTGAAACTCGCGGCCGCGCCAACCAAGACAACAACGACAGTAACCAAGACCACGGTGTCCACGTCCCCCAGGTCCAAGACCGCAACCGCAACCACTGCGGCGCTCCCCAAGACCGCCGACAGCAACTGGATCGCCGCTTCTTTATCGTTATTACTGCTGGGAATGGCACTTTTTGGTGCCGCATATCGCTGCTGAGGTGCCAATTTTTCAGAAGTGTGCGGTGATCGATTTCTCATCTATTTGCTAATCACCGATTATCGCTAATCGATGACCTTACAACTGGCAGCATGCCGTCGCATCACCAAGAAGATCATCTCTCAGCATTTGCGGTGCACATGTCGGCTATAAGTTCAATTCGCGACATTGATAGCGCCCTATGACAAACAAGAAAGATTTCTTCTCTCCATTCATATTCATCTTCAAGGACGACATCGTCTGAATGCCTATTCTGGATGGAAATCCAAGGCAAACACGTGAGCACGGAAACTCAGACTGTAGCAACGATGGAATCTGGAGGCTACTGTTTCCACCTGAAAGGACACGAGGGGGCTCATTGCACAGACGACACCGCGGAAGGCGCGCCAACATCATACTTGCCCCATCGCGGAGTTATAAAGCGCGGTTCAGCCTTTGCGCAAAATTAAAGACTGGTAAAATGACCCTATAGCCGGTTCGAATTAGCGTTTGCGCATCGCAATCGGAAGTGCTTTGTTTGCACATTATATTCTGCTACGTGTCTATCAGGTACGACTCTACGGAGGAACCGGCTATTAACTTTAAGGATAATCTGATGCTCAACGAACTTCAGTCGAAAGGCGATCTGGCTGGGTTTCTTGGCCTGTCCTTGGAAAAGCTTGATCTCTTTGTATATCCAACTTCCATGTATGACCTATATAGAAATAGATTGGTCCCAAAAAGAAACGGTGGCTATCGAGAACTATTAATCCCAAGATCTGATTTAAAAAGGGCTCAAAGACTCATCGCCTCTGAGCTTGAAAAAGGCTATAAGCCATTGCCTTGTGTCCATGGTTTTGTCAAAGGACGGTCAATAAAAACAAATGCTGAAAATCACATTGGCTCGCAAGTAATTGTTGGCCTGGATATTAAGGACTTCTTTCCTTCTATCTCGTCAAGACGAGTGTACGGGCTTCTTGTTTCCAAGAAGCTAGGTCTAACCCCTGAAGTTGCATTCTGTATTTCAAGGATTGTTGCGACACCGAAAGGACTCCCTCAAGGCGCTCCCTCATCTCCTATTATTTCGAACATGATTTGCCTCGGTATGGATAAACAGCTAATGCACCTATCGCGAGAATATCGATACCAATACTCTCGATATGCCGATGATCTTACGTTCTCATTTAATAGTTCTTACTTCTTTTATCGAAATTTTTATTCAGGTGGAAAGCTCAGGTTGCCCAATAAGCTACGAAACGCAATCACTAACTTCCATGGAATCGAATCGTTTGAGCTCAACGAGGATAAATCGTTTTACAGTTGCAGTTTTTCAAGACAACTGGTCACGGGCGTTGTCTGCAATCAAAAGACAAATATAAAACGCGAGCAATATCGGCGACTCCGCTCAACACTCCATCGACTGAGCAATGGCGACATTGAAGGCGCGATGGGCTGCTATTACGGTAAAACCATTGCCAAGCTTACCGATGCAGAAAGAGGGTCGTTTGAAGCGTCTCTACGCGGAAGTCTTGATTTTTACAAATCTCTTATTAAGGATCCCTGGACATCGGGTCCACTTATGCGTTTAGGCAGCCTGTACAATAAAACGAAACCAGAAGACACACCTGTTTTCCCAGTTGCACTTCAGCAAGACTCGCTTCTATATCTAGAAGGAGAGGATGACAAGCAAAACTCATTTGAGGGTCTCGGGTTTTATTTGGCTGGCTACGGTCTTGTTACGGCCTGGCATGTGATATGCGATGCCGTTTCCCGTGATAAAAATAGCAGGGAAATTAAATTATTCAGCTCAGATAAGACGCCGCTTGCAATTTTTAGGTTTGGAAATGAGGTGGTTCAGGATAACAAACGCGATGCCGCAATATTACAAGATGTTCCTCCTGCGATCTTAAAGAACATTCCCCTTCTTCCATCAAATATGGATTTGCCTACCAAGGGCGACAGGATTTCTGCTTACCAACACCATTTTTCCGAATCTAGATTCAGCTTTGAGCTACACAGCGGAGATTTGCTCAGGGTTGGGGAACCAAGTGAAGAGGGCACACTTTGTTATACGAATTGCTCATTTCGCCATGGAATGAGTGGTGGCCCGGTGTTTAATGGTTTGGGTCAGGTCGTCGGCATAGTACATACTGTAACTGAGCATGGAACACTTGGCTCATTTCTCCCCTTAAAGGATTGTATCCGCTCAACTGATGTGTATGGAGAATGGCAACTCTTCTAACTAGGTTGCCAAGCACTCTAGCCCCGAAACTCTCATCGCGGAAGGCTCGAAACAAGGTGTCTGCCGCTTTTACCTAAACGGCAACGACAGGGAAGGCCATAAGAGGATACTGAGTTATATGCTGGATAACGGGCTAGTCAGGAAGACAAAGAGCGGCGAGCTGTATAACATTTCGTTCGAGTACGACTCTGAGACCTATTCAGGAAAGTACAAGGGGAACGGCTTCTCAGGAAAGATAAAGCTCGCGGACTTCGTAGACCTTGAGACGGGAGAGTTTATTTAAGGGTGCGTGCCGAATAGAGAAGTTGAACTTACTTCCCCTATGTCCCCTTTGGGGACAGCCGCCAGTGCAATACCTCAGTGCTATACTCGTTGTCCTAAGGAAGTGGTTCATATGTACTTGAGCGATACTAAGATTCAAGAGCTTATCGACAACAAGGTGCTGCTCAATGCCGATGCTTCGAACATCGGCCAGGTTACGTATGACTTGCGCACCGACGGATTCTACATTAATAAAAGCAAGCAGTTCGAGGTCGAGCTTGGCCCCGGAGACTCGACTTTTGTCTCTTGCGTTGAATGTGTCGCGCTACCCAATAATCTGACTGCTAGCGTACTTCTGCGCAATTCGCGCATTCGCCAGGGGCTTTCTTTGGATGCACCGCTGTATTTCCCCGGTCATGGAACTAGGCTGTTCTATCGTGTTACAAACGTAAGCGGCAGCACCATTACCCTCGATAAGTCTAAGGGCATCGCGCAGGTCGCATTCCAGCACGTCGAAGGCACGGTTGCCCATCCCTACCATGGAGCCTTTTCCGATGAGCTTAACTTTAATGGGCTCGCCGACTATTCCGACGTCTATGCCGGAGAGCTCAAAAAGGTTGAAGACGAAAAGGAAGAAGTTGCCAATATCGAATCTCGTATTTACGGTAATGTGCTGGCACTCTTTGCCATCTTCGCCGCGATCTTTACGCTCGTGAACGTTAATGCCGGAGGGATCTCTTCCGATATTTCGACCGTCCGTTTCGTTGCGCTTGACCTGCTGATTATCGGCGGATTTCTGGTCCTTGCGTCTGCAATCGAGGCTTTTCTTGTTAAGGACAAAGAGAAAAAGGCACAACTTCCGCTCGGGATAGGTGTCGCGTGCATTGTCGTTGCTGTTGTCCTTGCATTGCTCTAAGTACTTAGAGGATTAGGGGAAAGCAATATAGGTTCTGAGACGGGGTGCCCCGGCGTTGGCCGCGGCACCCCTGTTTGTTGATCGGTCTTCCATTTTTCAAATTACATGGCCGCCATAGCAGCCCCAAGACATCTGCTATTTAAAAAAGCATGTCGCGAAAGCGTAAAACCGGGGTCTGGTCGACAGATCTCGGTTTTCCCGCACTTCGCTCGGATCCGCGACCTCGTATTCGGAAGCCGCTCCCGCGACGAGCTCGTCAAAGAGCTAAGGCGCAATTGCGATGTGCGTGCCGGCGACCCGTCGCGCGTATAGAATCTAAGCATCCGCACAACAGCAATGAAATTGATTGGACACCACATGGAGATCCCCAGCACCCTGTGCAGCAATGTGTACGACTTCGCGTTTTGCCCCGAGCCCTGCTACGACCGCCTGGTCGACCTCGCCGACCCCGAGGACTGGGGTCCCGGCAACCGCATCCTCAAAAACTACCTGTCGTTTTCGTTTAGCCGCGCGGTGTTCCTGACCGAGCGTGACTTGGACCAGACCGGGCCGTCCAACCTGCCGCTGGTGTTCGACAATGACCGCTGCCTGTTCAATACCGGCCTGTACACGCGTCGCTACGAGACCATCTACGGCCTGTTTGAGCCCAACACCAAGCCCGACGCGCGCCAGCGCTGGTTTTTGAAGGGCTTCTTTAAGGAGAGCGACCCCATGCTGGTCTCGTTTGAGTACCTGCCGTGCCGCGTGCGCTTTGCCGAGGACCCCTCCGAGCTGGTCTTTGACTACCGACTGCCCATCCGCTCCAACATCGACCACATTCTGGGCGACGAGGAGAACCTTACGCGCATCCCCGCCAGCCTGATGGGGGAGGACAACTCGTTGCTGCTGCGTCGCGCCTTTGAGGGCGCCGTCGTCGAAGCCGCCCGCCGCGCCGCCGCCAACTACACGCTCGCCGTGCCGCAGTTCTACGGCGGCCGGATCCAGCTGCTCTTGCCGCTGTGCCTGACCGGCGACAAGCCCGAGCTAGCGCTGACCATCCAGCGCGAGGACGGTTTCTACGCCGCGCGCACCTGCCTCACGCTCGACATGGCCTACAACAACGCGCGACTCATCTGCCGCCCTGAGACTTCGTGGATCAAGCGATAAAGGGCTGTTGAACTGGTGGTTTATCGCGTACCCTGATTGCGGTTGCGCGGTTTGCTCCCACGAGTTTAAAATCGAGGGTAAAAAGTTCTTGGTAAACCGCGCGTGGCTATGTTAGTATCTCTTTTGCCGAAAGGCGACGGGCGATTGGCTCAGGGGTAGAGCATATCCTTCACACGGATGGGGTCACAAGTTCGAATCTTGTATCGCCCACCATCTAAAGCACAGGTCAGAGGTGTTACGCCTCTGACCTTTTTCTATTTGACACCATGGGTGACACCAAAAGTGACACCAAATTTTCGATTTTTATTAGCATGGGGTCCTATTTTTTATTGAACGCAAACCCTTCATAGTTCCTACATATTGAATATAATTTTCGTTCGTTGACCAACTATAGAGTGACGTCGTCGAACATTTTGAAAATAGTTCACGCGCTCTTTCAACGAATTCTTTGCATGATTCATACGCAATTGTGGAGAAAAAGACCACTGGCTCACAGCTTGTACCAGCACATTCACGCCTCGTGACAGCCTTTCAACACATCCCATCCATTTTTTGGTCAGCGTTTGGTCAGCTTCCGGTACTTACCCGCATGATGCCCCAGTAGATAATCGTCCACGACCACAACCGCATGGCCTACGGCCGATACCAGGGGAGGCGCAAATGGACGAAATCGTCTGCGCAAACACTGCATTCCGCTATTGGCGCTGCCCACCGCAGGTGCGCAATCTCTACCCGCGCCTGCCCAACTCCGAAGACGGCTGGCGAGCTCTATCCCAAGCCCCTTTTGTAACCGAAGTCCTCAAGACCCCGATTATCGCTGTTGCTTCGCCAGGTTGTTCTAATCACCACTCGGGATTGCGCTCTACTATTCGCTGGGAAGGGGCATCGGATGCCGGCACAACAATCGACACTAATTTAGGCTTTAGTGTCACCAATCCGCTTAACACGTTATTTACTATGACACGCTTTGTGTCCCAAATAGATCTCGTACTGGCTATGTACGAACTTTGCGGTTGGTTTTCTGTTTTCGAGCCGGCCCCCGCTGCCGAAATACAGTTAAAATTGGCGGTAGAGGAGAATCGCAATTCCAGCACGCAGGATCTGGTCGAACTTGGAGAAGGCGAAGACGAGGTTCCTTGGAAACGAGTTTACGCCCGCGCAACCGTTAAGGACCCAGAAAATGATAGCCAAACGAGCAAGCGTGAAGATGGAAGAGAGGTTACGAAACTCAAAGGTACTTCTCTTTGGATGAGAAAGCCGCTCATCGAACTGAGCGACCTGCATCGTTTCGCCGACAAGGTCAAAAGTCAAATGTGGGGAAAGCAGTTTTATGATGCCGCTCAGCAGGTTATCGGCATTGCTGCGTCTCCGCTCGAGGTCGCTGGGGTCCTGCTTCTAAGTCGTTCTCGACGTCTAGGTGGTGCAGGATTCAGATACGTGTACCTCAACGATTTAACCCCTCTATCCATGGCGGCCCAAAGCATCGCAGGCCAAAAGGTCTGCTACGGCGACATCGTGATCGTAAACCCAATCCTAATGAAGGCAGTAATTTTCGAGATCCAAGGTGAGGTCATTCATGGCTCAGGTGCAATACTTGACCACGATGCGGAGCGCATGACTGCGTTGCAGAGCATGGGATTCGATGTATTCCTGGTGACTCACGATATGCTCAACGATTCAAAGCTGATAGACACCATAGTCAGAAGTGTCTGCGACCGTTTAGGGATTCGCTATAAAGCCAAAACTGAGGCAATGAAATCCGCCGAGACGCGACTGCGAGCAAATGTTTTGTGCAACTGGTTAGAAATCGGAAATTAGCCAGCGACAAGGCACTAGAACTACCTAGTTTGCCTGTTAGTGAATTAATGTCATTTCAAAACTATGTCGGATTACGGGGCTGGACCCGGACCGGTCGTCCATGCCCTGCATTTCACGGAATGCACAAGTCGTCTACCTGCGGTTTTGATTTTACCGATTACGGCATGCTCGGGGGTTCCCGGCCCGGCCCCGTAAACCGGCATGGTTTTGAAATCGCCGGGTGGGCGGGAGCGCGATCGGCCCCGGTAACGGGCCTGGCGCCGGCGGGATAGCCGTTGAGCGGATGGCGGCCCGCGCCGCGACTGCGAAATTTTCCAAAATTGTCCTTGCATCGGCGGGGGAGTTCCCGTATAGTACTTCTTCGCACGGGGGCGTAGCTCAGCTGGGAGAGCGCTTGACTGGCAGTCAAGAGGTCAGGGGTTCGATCCCCCTCGTCTCCACCCGAGCATTGAATGAGGCTCCAACGCAAGTTGGGGCCTTTTTCATATAGGCACACAAGGTCAAAGGCGGCACCATGATCCTCCTGGTCGACAAGATCGTGCGTTGAACGGGCGCCACGTGCATGGTACTATTTCACGACGTGGTTCAAGATAGGGACCTGTTTTGCTGGCCTCTATCGCACACGCCATTTTATAAGGGCTCTTGGCGCAACGGTTAGCGCAGGGGACTCATAATCCCTGGGTTCTGGGTTCGAATCCCGGAGGGCCCACCACTATCTACCAGCGGTTTCCCTGATATTCAGTTAATCAGGGAAACCGCTTTACTATTGGCTATTCCATCTAGAATCCACTGGTTTCATCTGGCTATCCACCACTATCCACCACTGACATGTGCATAGATATGGGTTCCGCCTGTATCAGAGGATTTAAAATGAGCTTAATGATCGACCGACCGATGCGTTTGCTTTCGCCAAATAGATTGGAAGTGCGATGAATCAATGGTCGCAGTTTTTCGGCAGATCTGGATGGATGGACTAAGCGTTCAGACGCGTTATAAGGCCATCTGAAAGCCTGTTGTTCACTGGTGTACCAAGGTATCGATTCGGTGCCCTATATCGCCTCTCATTACCTCAGACGTAGTTTGTATCGACTAGTATCGAAACCAATCGCGTTTGGCTTTTGAACACCTTCTAGAAGTCCTGTTTCTCAACAAAAGATTCAAGAGTGAAGCCGCCGCTTGCCATGTCTGAAGCCATGAATGTGTCGACCTTGTCCGCGGCATCAAGGATTGCCTCGACATTCAGGTCGATATAGTGCTGGAAATCCGTCTTAAACTGCGTATGCCCGTGCATACTCGAAATTGTCGGGGTCGAAACTCCGCTGGCGGCCATGAGCGTCTCCGAGGTATGCCTCAGGTTATTCACGGGGATAAACCTCAGGCCGTGCTTCCTCAGCGCGGTTTCCCAGTGGCCACGCAGCGTTTCGCCGGCACACGGAAGGATTCGCCGGTTGCTCCACTGCTCCAGAGCGTGTCGCGTTGCATCTTGTTCGGTTCCAATGAACGCCTCCGGCGCGATGGTCCTCTCCATGGTGTCGACATATCCGTTAAAAACGGTGACAGTCCAAATCCCATCGGCGACCTCTTTCAGTTTTGGGTTTGAGCCCAACTTATACTTTGCTGCCGTTTCTGCGGCCAACCGACTCGCAACCGCCTGGGCATCTTTCCGATTTCCCATGACGGTTTCGATCCTATATTTGGCTTTTCTGGACTTGTGCCAGCCTGTCTTGTGCCTAATGAGCCAGCATCCCTCAACTTGCTCGATTGAGGGCTTCGTGGCCTCGAGAGCTGAAAGAAACCTTTCCGTAAACTCTGGAAGAACCAGAGCGTGCCTTTTAGACTCTTCTGTCTTGGTGGCCTTAAGTCCGTCCTCGTCGGTATAGGCCGCTTGGACGTTCAGGAGCACATACTTTTTTATGCTCCGGGAAGTCGGCATTTTCAATATCTGCACGTCGGCTGGCGTGATTGCAAGGTTCTCTTCTTTGCGAAGGCCCGCACTGCCGACCAGAAGGGTTAGGTATGCCATCTCATCGTCAACGAGTGCGTCGGCAGCCTGCTTTAATTCCAAGGGTGACCATGGCGCGGGGCGTTTCTGTTTCTTCGCCCTTGCGTCGAGTCCCGTTAGATCCATTTTATGCCGCATGAAACCATCAGATTTGGCCCTGTTCAAGATCGCCCTGTACGTCCGCAGCGTGTTTCTCGGGGTCCCAGATTGCTCGATGAGATTTCGGACATTAGTCTCATCTAGATTCAAAAGGACTCGTTCTCCATGATTCGGGGAGATCCATTTTCGGTAGTTTTTGACATATCCGTCGATTGTGCTGTTGGTCTTACCTTCTTTTTCCAGGGCTGGGATAAACCTGCCATAAAAGTATTGATTCAGCGTAATTTCAGGAATGTCGCGTTCGGAAAGGCTGGAATTCAAATCGACATAGAGCATGGATGCGGCTGCTTGGGCATCTCTCATGGTTCCATGAATCGTTACCCTTTTTGTGGCACGCTTTTTACGAGTGCCGGCCTCGACTCTAACCCTAAATATCTCTAAACCGTCGGTGTCGACGCCTATTTTCTCAATTTGTCCGATTTTGTTTTTAGGCATTGTGGCTACCTCGTATTGTATTCCAATCAGGACAAAGAACCCTTGTGGTAAAGGTTCCGTTCGATCGTTTAGGCGGTCTTGGCTCTACCGCGAGAACTAGTTGAGGCGTTGCTTTTAGCAATATTGCCAAACCTCTTGTATTTTCCGGAACGGTTCATTGTGTCAGCGCTATCCATAAGCTGCTCTCTGCCGGCACAACTTAAGGCCATATAGCTTTCTAGCAACTTCCTAAATTGCAGTCTCTCCTCCTTATTCATTTCTGAAATTGCAGCATTGACTATTGATCGCATTGCAGAGTCTTCAAGAAATGAAGGAGTTGAAATTGAAACCGAGTATTTTGAACCGAGAATTGAATCCACTGAAACAGAAAAATATGTGGACAACTGGAGCAGAAACTCATCCGTAAGCCGTCTTGTTCCTTGTTCATACTTTCTGTATGCAGAAAGCGAAATGCCGAGCTCTATCGCAACCTGTTTTTGTGTTTTCCCGCTATTGGAGCGAATGGTTTTCAGATTGTTGCCCATGGGTGCTCCTTTCTCTGAGCACCTTGTTTCTCAATTTGGCCATTTTTGAATTTAGGCATGGTGATTTTGCCTCCAGCTGATCTTTAATCGTTATGCTGATTGGGCCACGGAGGAGTGAGAATCACCGTTTGAAAAGGCCGGCTCAGAATCATTCAACAACAGGTCGTTTTCAAGCAAGCTTTCAATTAGCGAAAGCGCAATACCTTTCCCGTTGTCATTTAGACGAATCCAAGCAGACCGAAGCCTTTCAAAGGAGTCATCGTTAACTTCCGCTGGTTTTGTCGCAGCCTTTTCCAATTCCGTAAGGGCAATCAATGACTTTGCGGGGGATATAGCATGAAGATCACGCCATGAGGGGTCGACGAGTTCGGACAGACGCACGTTCAGTGCATTGCAAATAGCCTCTAAGGTCTCGTTGGACGGGAACCTTCGGCCCTGTTCGTATGACTGGTAGGTGACAAGCTCAACGCCAATTCTACGAGCCGCAACAGTCTGATTGATATTTAGCTGGTTTCTGGCCTGCTTGAGATTCTGACCAAATTGGCGATTGATCTCAATCTCCTGCGGGCTCTTTTTTCTAGTCATCCTACCTCCCTTTTAACAATTTTGTCTTACGGGATGGTTGACAACTCGTACGACTTGTACGATAAATAAGTCGTACGGGTCATACGGGTAGTGTCATACAGGAGTTGATATGTCTGGTATCTCAAATCTAAGGTCTGAGCGATACCGTTTGGGCATGTCCCAAGAAGAGCTCGGAGAGCTGGTTGGAAGACGGCGCGCCACCATCGGTCGTTGGGAAAGAGACCCCGCTCAAATTCCGGGACCCATTCTGGTGCAGCTTTCAAAGAAGTTTGATTGCTCGATTGATTATTTGCTTGGCTTTACTGATGAGCGAACTTCCAAAAGGAATGAGGTCGCATGATGAGCGGCAAAGAGAGGTTGGAGCCGTGGGCGAGCAGCAAATGGCTTTCCAAATCCGCGGCAGCCAAATACATCCATCGCCATGTCGATGCAGTTCAGGAGCTCATTGAGTCTGGTGAGATCCCCGCCGTCTACGGCGCGTTCAACCGTGGTGGATCGCGGACCATCTACATCAACATTGACGACCTCGACGCCTATATGCGCAGGACTCCATTCATTAAGGAGTCCAGCCATGAGATGCCGTACGAGGAGTACGCCTCTCTGCAGTCCCTACAAGAGAGCATGTCAAAGCGCATGGCCCGCGACGGCCGTAAGGGGGCCGCATGATGGTTCCCGTCTCGTTTCCGAAGACTGTTCAATTTAGGGTGTCAGAAAAAAAGTGCGACTGGGAAATTAAGGAAGAGCCCCAGCCGCACCCGAAACGTGAGACCGTAGAAGAAGGGAGTTCACGGATGTGGAAAGGTGAACAGCGTCAACACGATCTCGACGACATAGGACGGTATCGCGCCCTCGTCGGTCAAGTTGATTCTACCATCGCTTTTGAGGGTCTAAACAATCAAGATCTAGCCGAATACGCGAATTCATGCCGAATGTGGACTGGATTCGCCGAAATTGCAAAGGCGAGGGGCCGGGGCTATAACCGACAGGCGCCTGTGCCCGTTCTCCCCGAAACACCGAGGGCGCTTTTGGCGGCGGGGATTCCCAACCTGCCTATCTGCCACACCGTGCGGCATATCGTACGGGAGACAACACTCTCCAATCGCTCACACAGGCACGGCATCGAGCCTTCGCTGCTTGCATCGGTTCCCGAACTCCTTCAGACTCCTGTTGCTATCTTTAAGGCGGGCGCCGGAAGGGTTGCGGTCTCCTTGGATGCGATTGACGCCATGGGTCAGCCACTTGTTGCCTATTTCGATCTCGCGGTTCCCCTGTCTGTCGGGGGTGGTCAGTTCCGCTCCGGCGAGCTCGTTAATTTCATGCTGTCCGTTTACGGACGGGAATCCCTGATAAGTGAAATCGAATCCGCAAGGGCGGCGGGGGAGTGCAGCGTCTTCAACGAAGAGGCGTTGCTCTCCCTGGCGGTCCGGGCGCTACAAAGGAGAAAGGCCGCATAGTGTCGAAGATTCTCGAGACAGAGACCGAAGGCTACGGTCCTTCGTTCGCCATACACGGCTTCATGCGCTATTTGGGCCTTAGGCCCGCACAGCTCGTGGCATATGCCCTGATCTACTCCTGCACTGTAGATAAGGGTTGCTACGATTTTGGAGCTGCCGTTCTCGCGGACTGGTCCGGCACGAGCGAGCGCACTGCCCGCACGACCATCGCCTCCCTTCTCGAGATGGGTCTTATCGTTGAGCGCGGATCCCATGTTCACGGCATGAACACCGTCGGTAGATCTCTTGTTGCAGCCACAGAGCCAATTGTCCGCGCTAGGGAGGCTTGGCAGGCGGACCATCCGGACGCCGAACGGGTTGCCCCTCTAGTTTCACCGGAAAGAATTTCACCTGAAAATACTTCCTCACCTGAAATTTCTTCACGTGAAGATTCTTCCTCACCTGCAAAAGTTTCACGTGACGTTTTTTCACCTGAAGTTTCTTCACCTGAAAAAACTTCCTCACCGGAAAGAATTTCACCTGAAAATACTTCCTCACCTGAAATTTCTTCACGTGAAGATTCTTCCTCACCTGCAATTTTTTCAGGTGAGCCCCCCTATATACCTATAAGTAATGACTATCCAGAAGATTGGACGGATGGATGGATGGATTTTCAAACCAACCAACCGGACGTCTATCCCGGAATGGACTCTCAGGTCGATACCGCGGGCGATTTCAGGAAAATCGCCGACGAGACGATCAACCGCAACAAGCTCGACGCCGCACGCCAGCCCTACGATGAGCTGCGTCGTCTGGGCTTCGGGGCCGACGAGATCGGCACTGCTTGGGCTCGCCGGCAGGCTGAGGCCAAGGATGCCGGCTGCGAGGACAAATTCATGCCTCAGCTGCGAAAATGGCTGATCGACACGAGCGTCAAGGGCTGCCAAAAGATGGTCGAGGCCGCACGCCAGCGAGCGGGCCGCGGCGAAAAGCACCTGCGCAGGGCTCCCGACGGCGCCTGGCTCATCATCGGCGACGGGCCGGTCCATCCGGTTGTGGATGCGAACGGAATCGTCTATCGCGGCGATAACAAGGAGGCTGCGATAGACCTGGCCCGCAAACAGGCCACATCTTCGCTGTGAGCTGCTGAACGAACGATTTAAATGTCGAAAGGGGAAGTGACATGGAAGGGAACTCGTGGGAAAGGCTGATTAGAACCGAGAGTAATGGACAATCTGCAATCGCCGGGATCGAGAGCGAGAATCATGACTCGTCTCTTTCCTCAGACGATGGTGGCATCGGCACTCGAGAAGAGCGCGTCAGATGCGTTCTGTCCGAGCTGAGACATCTGGCCTCGATCAGAAGCCAGTGCGAGACAGCGCTCAGGCAGCTGCCGTCCCGATCGAATGAGAGGGAGCGGATGAGGAACCGCGTCCTGCAAATCGATTCGACATTGAATCTCGTAATGGTCGTCGTCGAGGCGCTGGACGATTACGAGCCGGGACTCGGATCTATCTTCCAGTTGTCCTATATCGACAACCTGACATGCGAGAAGATCGGCGCGCTCCTGGGTGTGTCGAAGAGGACCGTCATCAGGAGGAGAAACCATATCGTCGCGTTGGTAGCGTCAGACGACGATCTCTACAACATCATCGTTGGTGATGCCGCGTGAGCGCCGTAATCCTTTGGCGGGTACATATATGACCCGTAACATTATCCTGCTTGCAGCCGGGCTGCTTCTTGCCCTCGCCGGCTTGAGCTACCTTCTCCAGCTGGATGGGTTGGCTTTACTGCTTCTTATTACTTCCGCTGCGATCGCGCTCAAGCTATTCGACGATGGGGAAGAGGACGATTCCGAGTGGAGGCCTTTATAGGAAAGCTGCTCAAGATGAGGACGTAAGGCACAAGTACAATGATTTGATATTAAATTATGACGCAGTCACGTTATTACACTGTTACGTAGTTACACAGTTATGCATTTACACGGCTACGTTATTACACAGTTACGTTTTTACGTCCTTCATTAGTTCATTGAATACGTATTTCTCTTCCTCGTATTTTCTGAAGTCCTGGTATTCCGTTTTAGCACCTTTATCTTTTTCGGCGTTTCATTTATTCATCTATTTCACAGTTCATCAGTGACGTTGTTCTGTTATTATTTAATTACAACCTTCAATGCGGATTTTCCGCCATCGGTCCAGCTAGGGCATTGGAGGTTATATGTCTTCTTATCCTAATTACATTTCAATCATCAAATTTATCTTGGGGCTCGGCGCGCTCGTAGCCTTTTTTGCGAGCGGGCTCGCCTACGCCGTCCTTCAGTTCATTGTCGGCGCGGCGGCGTGCCTCATCGCCATCCCGATCGCTCTTGTGGTCATGAGCATCGCCAGTCGCTCCTAGGTATTGCCTGGCTCAAATCGTTTTCAATTTCAGTTGAAAGGAATCACCATGCCGAATTTCACCCCTGTGATCGTGTTCACCAATCAGAAGGGAGGCGTCGGTAAGACGACTTCCGCAGATGCCATCGCCGATGGGCTTCGCCGCCGCGGCCTTAAGGTCTTGGCTGTGGACATGGATCCCCAGGGCTCCCTCGGGAGAATCGAGTCGGATTGCGTCGCGAAAGGCACCTGCTGCAGCTCCAGCTTCCTCAAGGGCGTTCAGGTGGTTTGCACCGAGGATGGGCAGGCGACCGTCCCCGGCGATCTCGATCTTGCCAACGTCGCCGACGAAAGGGACCTTGAGGGCAACGAGATCAATGAGTACTCTCTGACGCGCGCAATCGAGTCGGCTGTCTCCCAGCACGGCTTCGATGCCGTCGTGGTTGACACCCAGCCTGGCATGACCTTCGCGACGATTTCCTCCACCATTGCCGCAACCCATCTTGTCATCCCGACTACCGCTGACAGGCTTGGCACCGAGGCTGTCGAGCAGACCCTCGAGCTCCTCAGTGCGGTATCTGATTCCTATGAGGTCGCGTGGATGAGCGCCCCTGCCGTCCTCATCACGCTCTATCGCGGTATCGCCAAGCTCGCGAGAGCCTTTGCCGCTCAGATGGTCGAGGAGTTCCCGAAAATGGGGCTCAAGGTCTTCCAGCGCCGAATCGGTATAACTGTTGCAATCCAGGATGCGCAGGCGAACGGTCGCAGCATCTACGAGATGAACGTCCTCAAGGGCGCCGCATTCGAGTACGACGTCCTTGTGGGCAACATCATGAACTGGTGTGAGCTCAAGCCCGCCGCCGGCGAAACCGAAGGAGTTGAGTAGCTATGGCTTCCAACCTGCCCGAGAACCTTGTAGGCGACATGATGAGCAATGCCCCGCGCTTTACCTTGCCTAATTTTGGGGCACAGAACCGTCCTGCGCCCCGTCCTGCGGCGCCCGCCCCGCAAGAACCTGTTCAGGACAGCGTCGCCGCATCGCCCGCTTCCCCCGCGAGTGCCCGCAAAACCAAACCCGCGGCGGCTTCCGCTGCCAGCAAGGTATCTTCGGGTTCCAAAAAAGAGAGGGTTACCTTCTCGACATCGCCGCTCGAGGCTGAAATCCTTGAGCGGCGCGTTCTCGAGCTCAAACTGAAAGGTGGCCCCAGGAGGGACGCCAATGTCAGCCGTGTCGTCGAGGATGCACTTCGCGACCGTATCAACGGTGGGGAGCTCGATCTTTCCGTTTTGGACAACCCCAAGCGATCGATGAGTGCCACGCGCTATAGCCGAACGGCCCTCGTCCCCTATGAGGTGTACAAGGACCTCATGACCGGACTCGTGAGCGCTCGCGCGGCACATCCGGAGATTCTGCCCTCAAACCTCACTACCAGCGCGTATATCAGGGCGTGCATCCTGGCCTTGGAAAACTAGCCCAAGCATACTCTGCGTGCATTTTAATCGGATACATTCCCCGGGGCGGCGCCGCTCTGAGAAACACCTCTTCTCACGGGCGAAGGTCGGGCGGCGTCGAGGAATTGTTTGCTCTGGGAAGAATGGAGAATGGAAATGAAATTACCCGCCGCAGCGGTGAGGCCGCTCGTCGCCCTGGCCATTGTCGCTGCATCAATTGGCTGCATCGCGCCCCTCCCAGCATACGCCGAGAACGCGACGGCCGCCGTTGTCTCCGCTGACGGCAACCACGTCGTCGTCGATGTCGACCTAAACGGAGACGCGTCTGATGTCGGTTCCGCCGAGAGCCTGGCAGACTGATGGTAGTCCCGCTGATCGCCTCGGCCTTGCTGCTCGATTTCTTAGGCTGCATGATGCCCCTGGCATTGGTCGAGGACACCAAGGCATTTAAGGTCGGCGTGTTCCTGATTTGGGCGGCGCTGGTGGCGGATTCTGTCCTGATGGGCTTGTTCTATCCGAGGGAGCTGGCGGGGGTGAATCCCCTGTTGGCGGTAGGTCTCGAATCGATATGCCTCATCTGTGCCATGTATCCCCTGCATGGATTCGCATTGAACTTGGCTCCCTGTGGCATCCGGGTCGATACTGCCGCGGCCCTCGCCTCCATAGACTTCCTCGTGACCGCTGTGGGATATGTCTCCCTGCTCTTGGGTATAATCTGGCTTATATTCTTCTAGGCTTGCAGGCATATGGACCTGTCGACCATCGAGCCGGAGGGTTCCGAGGAGTAGCGCCGACGCAGGCCGCCTACACGTCACGCCCGCCGTGGACCTGTACGACGAAGATATCCCGTTCTAGCGAGGGGATCCCGATGAAGCCCGCCCCAGCCCGGCGGGCTTTTCCATCCCCCGGCTCCCGCGGGGGGGGGGGGGGGGGGGGGGGGGG
>SKEY01000530.1_pt1 | contig 60519 bp, 59 predicted proteins | sample 4843871 | NCBI WGS metagenome assembly SKEY01 (sample SAMN11008797, study PRJNA524170) | human gut metagenome | biome: Human fecal sample; material: Feces; isolation source: fecal sample from pouch patient p36 | host: Homo sapiens | place: Israel: Tel-Aviv | collected 2016-12-04
GTAACGAGTTGGCATGTAAAAATTCCTTCCTTTTGAGAGACGATTTATTCATTATACCCTCTCTTAAAAGTTGTCTCAGGAATCAGCTTACATCCATTCTACCCTCTTGCTCAGTTTTGGTATGTTAATGCATATATTGGTCTGTTTTTGCTTTCACCTGTTCTTGCTTTTGGTGTCAAACATGTTTCGAGGAGGACTTTTAAACGTCTGCTTGTCGTTTTGCTTATTGTTTCGGCGGGCCTTGATGCCGGCAGTCACTTTTTCCTGCTGAACGGTTATACAGCTTATTGGCTTGTCGTGATGTACTTGGTTGGCGCTTATATCCAGTTATATCCTGATGCTATTAGATGGAAACCAGTTGCTTTTCTCGGCATTTATTTCTTAATGGCTTGTTTGTCAACATATCTACAATGGAATGCAGGATGGTTTCATACGGATAAATGGTGGTTTATTCGATATACTTCGCCATTTGTAATTGTGGAAGCTATCGCGATCTTTATTTGGGGTGTACGATTGCGAATTAAGAATCGATTATTAAGGGCAATATTGAAATTTTTCGCCCCAATTTCCTTTGGTGTTTACTTAATAGATGAGTCAAATTTTTATGATGTTATTCTGCCAAGAATGTTCACGAGTATGATTCGTGAGCAACCAACCTATTTTGCACTTAGAATACTGGGTATTTCTTTGTTAATGTACCTTGTTTTCGCATTACTAGATTTTGTGCGTTTATTAATTTTTAAACTACTTCATATTAATCAAGGCTTGGCATTGATTGATCGGTCTGGCAAATGGTTAATAGACAAATTGTAGATTTTCAAGCTCACTAAAATGTTGCTGAAAAGCTTTTGAGGTGGGATGAGTCTCTCGTCGAGAATTTTTTTAATCGGCTAATTTGTGAGACCATCAGCACTTAATTTTTCATGATTTTAATGGTCTGGAAGACATTCATTTTTGGATTTATCTCTTTTTCGAATCAATTTTAAACCATACTTTATCCGATTCATGTTAAAATATTTTTGAAATTGACGGATAAAGATATTGAGGTGGATCGGTGAGTCTTCGCAAAGTTACAAGAGTATCGGTGGTTTTCTTAGCACTATTGTTGATCGTTGGCGGTATTTATACAACTACGCGTTATTTCCACGATGAACAAATTAAACGCCATGCTGTTCGTATTAGTAAGCAAAAGTCAAAGATAGCCGAGTCACAGCGGCAAGCATCAAAGGAGCGTTTACGCACTGCAGCGAGGGTGGCTAAACATCGAGAGATGGAAAAAGTTGCAGCGGCCAAAATGGGACAGAATCACATCGAAAGTGCCAATCAATATGCTTATCCAGTTGCCCAAGTCAAACAAGAGATGGATGCACCGTATACAAGTCCAATTAAAGAGAAGGTGGTATTTTTAACTTTCGATGATGGTCCGAATACGGTTAATTCGCCTAAGGTTTTGGATATTCTCAGTCAGGCTGGCGTTCATGGGACTTTTTTCGTCGTTGGCAAGCAGGTTAGTCCAGAGACAGCGCCGGTTCTTAAGGCGGAATATGATGCTGGGCATGCAATTGGATTACATAGCATGACGCACGATTATAGTTTGCTTTATCCTAGTCGGGTGGGAGCCACGGCAGTAATCGAGAATGAAGCGAAGAGTGCCCAAGCCGCTGTCCAACAAGTTTTGGGATCGGATTTTCGCAGTCATATTTGGCGATATCCGGGTGGTCATTTTAGCTGGAAGGGCTTGGCTGCCGCAGATGCCGCGCTTAGTCGGCTTGGTCTCGATTGGATTGATTGGGATGCGGCAGTCGGCGATGCACTTAGTCCGGCGCAGGAGCCGAAGACTGAGGATGCGATGCTGCAATACCATCTACGTTCCCTGAATGTTTATCCGGCCAGTAACGTGCGAGTTGTCTTAATGCATGATGCCCTTGGTAAGGATCTGACGGTTAAAACGTTGCCGCGGATCATTCAGTATTATCGTGACAATGGTTATAAATTTGGCGTTTTGGAATAAAGACCCTGACAGGCGTTTCTTTGCCGGACAGCTAGTGGTGCGTCTAACCAGAGCAACCTAGACAAAAAGAAAAGAGCACCAACGGCAATCTGATTGCCGTTGGTGCTCTTCTTTTGTGCTTTCCCAGCAAAAGGGGGTTAAACTTCTTCTTTTACAGCGAATCGGGCCAACTTACCTTTTTGTACTGGGTTGACGACAGCGGTAATGAGCGTGCCATCTTCGCGGTAGTCAGTGGCCTTGACGACAGTTTCCTGATTCAGATAACTGACGAGTTGACCTTGATCAAATGGGATCAGGTAGGTGTGTTCTTCGTCTTGGCCGAAGATGTCGGCTTTGATCAGACGGGTCAGGGCTTCCAACGAGTTTTTATCACGGGCGGAATACACGATGCGTTGGCCAGTGACTTCAGGATAGCGGGTGCCTTCACGCAAATCGGCTTTGTTGTAAGCTTCAATCATCGGAATATTTTCGATGCCAACTTCTTTCAACGTCTTTTCAGTGATGACCATCATTTCCGGATAGTTTTCGTCGGAGTAGTCCACGACTTGAATCAAAAGATCGGCGTTGGCTGCTTCAGCGAGGGTGGCTTTGAAACTGTCAATCAAATTATGTGGCAGTTTTGAGACGAAGCCGACTGTGTCGCTGAGCAGGAACTTGCGATTGTCTGGCAAGGTGAGTTGCCGGACACTGGTGTCCAAGGTGGCAAAGAGCATGTCTTTTTCAAAAACTTGTTTGTCTTCCGGACGGTCGGCAAAAAGATTGAGTAAGCCATTCATCGTGGTGCTTTTGCCAGCGTTGGTGTAACCGACTAATGCAACGACGGGGATGTCATTACCTTCGCGCCGGGCGCGGCGGACCTGATCACCAACACTCGCGTCTTTGAGTTCGCGACGCAGATGGCTGATCCGCTTGTTGAGAACCCGTCGATCAAGTTCAAGTTGTGTTTCCCCTGAACCACGTGTGGCAAAACCAGCACCACCACCAACCTGCTGATCAAGCCGGTTGGCGCTGGGATGCAGCCGCGGTAACGCGTATTGCAGTTGGGCAATTTCAACTTGGGTTTTGGCTGCCTTGCTACGGGCACGATCAGCGAAGATATCTAGGATCAGCTGGGTTCGATCAATCACGTGCAGTTTGGTTTGCTTTTCGAGATTACGGAGTTGTGATGGCGACAGTTCATCGTTGATGATGATAGTCGTTGCGTTTTTGACGTCAGCAAGTTCGCGAATCTCGTCGACTTTGCCACTGCCAAAATAGGTGGCGGCTGCGGCGCGATCGAGACTTTGGCGGACTTCGCCGACGACGGTGTAGTTATCCGCTTTGGCAAGTTCGCCGAGTTCGGTCATGGTGTAATCAAAGTCGGGCTGCTGACGCGAGATACCGGTAATTAAAACATTTTCTGATTGAGGTTCATTGGATAATTGTTCAGTCATAAATTCCTTTCATTGATCCGGGCTTGGTCGCCGCGGATCGGTGCTAGCAGATCATCATTCATGGTGCGCCTGACGTAACCGCATGGCGATTCACCCCTTTCGATTCATTAGACCAAGTGTAACACGGTAGCCCAAATCTACCCAACATTCGGTGCCAGGACCTGAATATGATCGCTAATCACTTTCAGCGTCAATGGCGTTTTGGTACTAGGATCGCCGTCAATCCTGCTTTGTAAGGTTTTCGGTGTCTTGATGGTCAACTCTTTGGTTGCAAAGTAGGTCATGCCGGGCAGTTTTTGGAAGTTGCCGGTGATGAAGTACGGGATTGCTAGTAGTGATCGCCACAAGGTCAGTTTGGGGGCGAGGAAAACGTGCAGCCGACCATCATCAGGGGCAGCGTCAGGGACGGCGTTGGTGAAGCCGCCGACTGAGTTTGTCATCGTGATTAATAGGAACTGCGTGTCTTTTTGCCACTTACCATCAGCGCTATCCAACTGCAGGATCCAATGTTGATGTTGAGCCAGAACTTTAAAGCCCTTCATGAGGTAGATGATCGGGCCGAAGTGTTGTTTTTCTTTCTGGGTCACAGATAAAGCCGCATTTGCTAAGACACCGAGGGTCAACGTGCTGACCATGTAGTTATTATTGACCTGAGCAACATCGAGTGGCTGTGGGGCAGCTTCAAGAATGTTTTTGATGGCTAACGGCAACAGTAACGGAATATGCAAAACCTTGGCGAGATTATTAACGGTTCCTTCAGGCAAAATGGCCAACAGTGGCGGATTTTTGCGCGGTGCGAGACCAGCGACAACTTGATTGATGGTACCGTCACCACCGACAGCCACCACAATGTCTGCTTGGGCGTGATAGGCGAATTCGCGCGCGTCATCGGCACTTTTGGTTGGCGCCATCGTGACCTGGTGCTGGCGATCTTCCAGTTTCGTTTTGAGTTGTTCGGCAGCAGTTGGTCCTTTAGAATGCCCGGACGCCGGGTTGTAGATAATCGTATAGCTGAGCATGGCGGCACCTCCTATTAACTAGTTTATCACGGTGAACGATAGCGCATGCTGGCCGGTGATAATTTTAAGGATAAAAAGACGACCGCCTGTATGATTTTGACGGTCGCAGCTAGTGACGATTCAATTTAAAAACGGTTAGTCAGTGCTAATTTGACGGCGGCCGTTGGCGGTGACTTTGGCAACGACACCAATGATGACGAGATCAACGACAAAAATGATGCTCCATTGCAAGATTGGATTGAGATGGTTGAGCAGGTTGGCATGCATGCCATATGTGGCGGCACTGACCAATCCGAGCAAAATGATCACGGTGAAGGTGAGCCAAGTTGTTCTGCCAAATGCGAGACCGTTTCTCGCTTTTCGTTGACGTTGGGCGATCCATGGCATCAAAACCCCAAGGGCCACCATGCCAATCGGAACGACAATGTTTAAAACCAGCATTAAAGCGAACGTCTCCGCAGTCGCATCTGTCGGGAAGAAGCCAAGCGTGCCAAGCAGGAACGTAATCCCCAACATCCAGATCCCAACGAATAAGCCAACCTTCCGATTTTTTAGATAAGTATAGGCTGGCGTCGGGAAGCGATCCTGATGTAAGCGAACCATGGTGTAAGACCAGAAAAGGAAGCAGGTTGACAACGGGCTGACAATGCCATTGAGGTTCAACAACCAATTAAAGATGTCGTTGATTTTTGGTAGCAAAGCACCTAACGCCATGATCAAAGCACAAAGGATCGTGGTCATCCAATAGCCGTTGATTGGCAAGCCGTCTTCATTCATTTTCGTTAATTGCCGTGGCATAAAGCGTTTGGCGACGTCAGATAGAAAGACGCGGGTTGAAGCGTCAAGAATAACAGCTAGTTGGGCCAACATGTAGATGCCTTGGACAACAGCGAAAAGATACATCAGGCTGTTACCTAATCCAAACTGGCGACCGATTGCCTGAAAAGCATAATAGGAACCATTCATTTTCAAGTCATTCGGCAAGTGATGAGCGTTGAAATAAACGCCGAGCGAGAAAGTGCCGAATAATGTGAGAAACATGGTCATGATGGCAATCATTTTCAATGCCTTGGGGAAGTCGCGGGCTGGATGGCGCATGTCTTTGGTGTATGGCGCTGCAAGCTCGGAGCCGTTCATCGCAAAAACGAACAGGCCGAAAGTTGATAAGAAACTAAGTGAGAAGAAATCTTTGGGAATAAAAGCTTTGAAATCAAAAGGTCGCGTGGCAATTGGTGCACCTTTGGACAAACCGACAAAGGTCATCACCACGAAGAGAACGGTCATGATAAACATCGCGCCACCGCCGATCGTTGACATGATTTCCAGACTTTTATTTTTGAAGAAATGCTGAAGCCAGATGAAGATGACGAAAATGACGGCGGTCAGAATTCCAAACCAAGCATTGCCAAGGTTGGCTTGAATGTTGCCATTGCCATTTGCGATCCAGCCAAATGAGATGACGACAGAGTTGGCGACATCGACGACGTAGGGCAGGCCGGTAATCCAGTAGAACCAAGCCGCATAGTAGCCGACAGTGTCGCCGTTGGTTTCACGCATCCAGCTGGTGATGCCACCGCCATGCTCGGAAAAAGTCGAGCCCATGTGCGCGACAATCAGGTTGTAAGGAATCACATAGAAGAAAGTCATGATGATCCAACTGGTGAAGGCGACCAGTCCTTGATTCTGGAAGTTATAAATGATGTCATCGAACCCAATGACTGTGACAAAGTCCATGAGGCCGACAACTACCCAAGGGATATATTGTTTCTGTGGTTTATCTAATTCATTCATATAAAAGGCTCCTTAAATATCTGAAGGTTTAAAAACGACTGGTTTTTAAACTCATCCCCGGCGCCTTATTACGGAGTTTTCCCACTGCGACCCAACTTTCATGTATATTTTCAAAAGCCATTAGTGATTATATCAGGGATTGCGGCGGTTTTGCGGCAAAAGGTAAAGAAAGACTAAAGCAGCTTACAAAGCCGTAAGTTACAAACAACCATCCGTTAGGCCATTATCAGGAAAAAGGCAGCCTAACCCGCTATCATAAAGTTGTAAACAAAACACAAAGATACAAATGGAGGTCTATTATGGACAAGCAACCTGTCGTAACTGTTGACAACGTTACGAAAACCTATGGTAAAAAAGGGGAAAAACAAACACCCGCATTGAAAGGTGTCAGTTTCGAAGTACAACCCGGTGAATTCGTCGGCATCATGGGCGCATCAGGTTCAGGGAAAACGACCTTGCTTAATATCCTTAGTACGTTAGATACACCGACTTCTGGCTCCGTTTTGATCAAAGGTGCTGACGTCACAAAATTAAAAGGGGATGCCTTATCAGATTTTCGAGCTAAAAAAATCGGTTTCATTTTCCAAGATTTTAATTTGTTGGAGAACCTAACTGGCCGCGAAAATATTGCCCTACCGCTGGCGTTGCAAAATGTGAGTGCGAAGAAGCAGGCGGCGGCTGTTGATAGCATTGCCCAAACATTAGGAATCAATGAAGTGCTCGACCACTATCCAACGGAGTTATCTGGTGGTCAAAAACAACGAGTTGCCGCTGCCCGGGCGTTGGTGCAGAAGCCAGATATCCTGTTCGGGGATGAGCCGACGGGTGCTTTGGATTCCAAGTCAGCCCGTGAGTTATTGGATACCATGGAACAGTTGAATAAGGAACAGGATGTCTCCATCTTGTTGGTCACCCATGATCCGTTTTCGGCTAGTTATGCCAGCCGTATTTTGTTCATTAAAGATGGGCAAATCGGTTCCGAGCTGGTCCATGGTGATAAGAGTCAGGAAGCCTTCTATCAGGAGATTCTTGACACACTCGGCACATTTCAAAAGTAAGGGGCGTCGTCTATGTTAACGAAACTTGCACTCGGCGGCCTGAAGAACCGCTTCCGCGACTATGCGGTTTTATTTTCCGGTCTGGTTATCGCCAGCGCCGTTTTCTACATGTTCATGTCACTTGCCACAAACACAAGCTTTTTAAAGAAAAATTCGCCGATTGGCTTTACACCATTTATTTTTGGTTTCGGCGCGGTGCTACTGGCCATTATCACGTTGGTTTATATCGTCTATGCCAATAGTTTTCTACTTAGCATGCGACAACGCGACTATGCGATGTTTATGATGCTCGGTGCAAAAGGGCGAAAGATTGCGCAACTGATTTTCCTTGAAACCGTGGCAATTGGGCTTTTAGCAACAGTTGCCGGTATTTTGGTCGGGATGGTCGGCACAACCTTTGTGGGACAATGGCTCATTAACACCCTACATGCGCCGGCAACTGGCTTCTCAGCGTTTTGGCTGCCAGCCGTATTGTGGACATTAGGCTTCTTCATTGTCTTATTCATTCTTTCGGCGTTCTATAATGCTGGAAAACTATTGAAAACCCCAATGCTACGGTTGTTGCATCAAGCGCAGACACCAAATCGAATCAAACAACGCAAAGGAATTTTCGTCTTACAGATTGTCTTGGGGCTGATTTTGCTTGCGGTTGGTTACTACAGCATGTATGCCATCGCTAAAATCGGGATTATGGCGATTCCATTGGCCTTGGTTACCATTGTTCTAGGAACCTATTTCCTGTTTAACTCAGTCTTTGTAGCGCTGATTGGCTTATTGAAGCGAAACCACAAGTTTGCGGCCAAACAGTTGCATACGTTTACCTTGTCGCAGTTGAGTTTCCGGATTCGGGACTATACGCGGATTTTATCCGTGGTTGCCATGCTGTTTGCTTTAGCTTTAGGAGCGATTACTGTTGGCCTTGGCTTTACGCATGATATTCCGGATTTGGCGAGTCAGGCGACCGCCTACGATTTAACAGTTGCCTCGCCAAATGCTGCGACTCGTGCGCAAATCAGTCGGTTGCAGGATGTCACTGCTAAGCAAGACTATACGATTAAATCGGATGCCAAAACGGTTTACATCAGCCAGCAAGCTCTCGATGCCCATCCGCTTGAAATCAAAGCGAATGACGGAGGACTTGATACGCCGAATATTAAAGTCACGAGCCGCAACTTTGCGGAAATGACTGAACGTTACCCAAGTTCTTTTGGTATTTTTATCGGCAATAATCGAGGTAAACAAATGAAAGTCGCAGATGCCGCGACCTTCGCGAAGCTCGGGAATGCAGAAACTTTGACCACGTTTAAAGTTAAGGATTTCGGTCAAAACTACGACACGATTCAGAAAATTGTCGAGCTGCAAAGCAAGCAATATCCGCGATTATGGAGCAGTAACGGCGATCAGAAGTTTATGATTTATGCGCTAGTGAACAGCATGTTCTCTGGCCTCGCCTTTATGGGCTTCTTCCTCGGCATTGCTTTCCTCGGCATGTTAGCTTCGACGCTGATGTTCAAGATTCTATCTGGGGCCAATTATGACAAGAGTCGTTATCTGATGTTGCAGAAAATCGGGGCACGACCGCGTGCATTGCGACGCTCAATTCGGCAAGAAATCGGAGCCTTGTTCTTACTCCCAGGTTTCGTTGGCATTATCCACGTCTTGTTTGGCCTTCAGCTTTTTAAGACCATGTTGCGCGCACCATACGGGCATCTTGCGTTACCATTCGGTTTCTTCATCGTTCTGTATGCACTCTATTATCTGGCGACAGTTTGGATGTACCAGAGCATTGTGATCAATAAGAACTTAGCGGAAAAAGCCTAAAGAAAAGATCCTTTAGGTCGCACTATAGGCTGGAACACAATTCTCAGCTGACAATTAAAAGCGAACAATTTCCCTAATATCGGGAAGTTGTTCGCTTTTACCTGTTCATGGATTATTATTGTGATTTTAAAGACCGGAGTTTGGCACGGCAAGAAGTTTGAGCCTACCATCTTTGTTTTCTTGAAAAATAGCAGATTTGAACGCTTAAAGTTAACCGGCTAAAACGTCGTGTGCAGACATCTATTGACAGATGAACAACATAAAAATGCCCTTAGAGACTGGTTTTGTCCGAAGGGGCATTTTTATTTGCTCGACAATACAAAAGTGGCAAAAAGTTCGGTTTGGACAAACTATGCTTCAAACTCGTTATAACTCAATACTTTAATGCCTTCATCAGTTAAAAGAATTTTACTGATGGAGCCGTTGCGAGGCGAATCGGTGACCACATACCCATCATTTTTGCCGAACTTATCGACGATGCTGCGAATGGTCGTGCCGTGGCTGACCATCAGGACTTTATCGCCTTCATGGTTTTCGGCCCGCAACTGGCGGAAGCCTTTCATCAGCCGAGTCCAGTAAGTGCGCGCATCTTCGGCTTCGTGGAAAGGATCAGCATCGTGCATGAAGTCTTTTGAGGCGTCAACCCCATATTTTTCCAAAATTTCCGGATAGGTCTTGGCACCATGCGGGAAGCCGACTTCATACCAAGTTTTGCTAGAATCTTCACCCTCAAAATAGCCATAAAATTGTTCGCGAAAGTATTGGGTGACGGTTAGCGGAATCTTGCCAGTGACGTTTTTGCTGAGAATCAGATCGGCCGTGCGAGTAGCTCGCATGGTGTCGCTGCAATAAGCGTGTGTGAAGGCCACGTTGCGTAGAATGACACCCGTTTTAGTACCATCTTTAATCCCATTATCGGTTAATGGCGAGTCACACCAACCCTGCATTTTATTAAAATGGTTGAACCATGTCTGACCATGGCGCACCAGATAGACTGTGATGCCTTTCATTGTATTCATCTGCCTCCTCGGAAGTTAATTGCTAAGACTAGTTTAGCATAGAAAAGCATGGTGGTTATGCTTAAAGAGCATCTTGAACAACGCCGCAATCAGTCCTAACGTGTGCTATTCTTTAATTATTCAGTGAATCACATGCGGAGGTAGCAGGATGGCAAAAGGGTTGTTGATTGTTAATTTGGGATCGCCGGTTTCGCCGGAGACAAAGGATGTACGGCGGTATTTACGGGAGTTTCTGAGTGATCAGAACGTCATCACAATGCCTAAAGCCCTGTGGCAACCGATTTTGCGCGGTTTTATTTTACCCTTTCGCAGCTGGCGGTCGGCAACTTTCTATAAGCATGAGTGGACCCAAGCTGGCTCGCCATTGATTGCCTATACGCAGGTGACCCGGGATCGGCTTCGCGAGCGGCTGCCTGACTGGGATGTGCAGATGGCGATGAACTATGGCGGCGAGTATCCGATTGGCGAAACGCTGCAGACGATGGCAACGCGTGGTGATGCGCCGATTGTGGTGATTCCGCTGTTTCCTGAATACACGCAAAGTACGACGAAGACTATTTTGGATAAGGTCGCGGCTTCAGGCGTGAAGACCGTGGTTATTGACCGTTTTTATGATCATTCAGACTATCAAAAGATTCTTGCACAACAGATCGACGATGCTTATGAAGCGGGGGCGTATGATACCGTTATTCTGAGCTATCATGGCATTCCGACAGCGATGGTGCGGCATGGTGATCCGTATCAACAGGAATGTGAAACGACCACAGCAGGTGTGAAGCAGTATCTTAAGAAAGTGCCCCAGACTAAAGTTGAGATGTGTTATCAGTCAAAGTTTGGCCCGGTTCCTTGGTTGAAACCATATTTACGCAATCGGTTAATGGAACTGGCTGCTTTGGGTAAGCGCAATGTGTTAGTGGCAACTCCGAGTTTTATGGCTGATTGTTTGGAAACACTGGAAGAAAATAATGTCCAGAATTATCAAACATTTCGTGCTAATGGCGGCAAAAACTTTGCGACTGTCCGACCGATGAATGGTTGCGAGCCGTTTTGTGACTTTTTAGCTAAGTTGGCTGAGGATAAGATTGCGGCGGAGGCGAACCATGGCAAGGCCTGATGAACGCTTAACAGTGCAACGCGAAAAACGCAGTCTTGATGACATTAACCGCAGCGTGCAGGTGCCGAGTGTTTATGAATCTTCGTTTTTTCAGAAGTTTCTGGCATACAGCGGGCCGGGTGCCTTGGTTGCTGTTGGTTATATGGATCCGGGTAACTGGCTAACGGCACTTGAAGGTGGCAGTCGGTATCACTACGCCTTGCTATCGGTACTCTTGATGTCGATTTTGGTGGCCATGTTCATGCAAACGCTGGCGATTAAACTTGGCGTGGTCGCACGATTAGATCTGGCCCAAGCAATTGCCGCATTTATTCCGCACTGGAGCCGCATCTGCTTATGGTTGATCAATGAGGCAGCTATGATGGCCACGGATATGACTGGCGTTGTGGGGACGGCGATTGCGCTAAAACTGCTGTTTGGCCTGCCTCTGATGTGGGGAATGCTCCTAACCATCGCTGATGTGCTGGTTGTTTTATTATTCTTACGATTTGGCATTCGCCGAATTGAGTTGATTGTGCTGGTATCGATTCTCACAGTCGGCATCATTTTCGGCATTGAAGTTGCGCGAGCCGATCCGTCAATTGGCGGGATTGCTGGCGGTTTTGTGCCGCATATGGACATCCTGACGAATCATGGCATGTTACTGCTCAGTCTCGGCATCATGGGCGCCACGATCATGCCACATAACATTTACTTGCACTCTTCACTAGCCCAGAGTCGCAAATACGATGAGCATATTCCGGCACAGGTGACCGAGGCGCTGCGGTTTGGTAAGTGGGATTCCAATGTGCATCTAGTCGCCGCTTTTCTGATTAATGCCTTGCTATTGATTCTTGGGGCAGCGTTGTTTTATGGCGTGGGCGGCCATGTGACGGCTTTTCAAGGTGTCTATAATGGGTTGAAAAATCCGATGATTGTTGGCGGGCTGGCCAGTCCGTTAATGAGTACATTATTCGCATTTGCGTTGCTCATCACGGGCTTGATTAGCTCGATTGCAAGCACCTTAGCAGGGCAAATTGTGATGGAAGGTTATCTGAACATTCGCATGCCATTGTGGGAGCGGAGGTTGCTGACGCGACTTGTGACGCTCATTCCCATCATGGTGATTGGCTTCATGATCGGTTTTAGCGAACACAACTTTGAGCAAGTTATTGTCTATGCGCAGGTGTCATTGAGCATTGCCTTGCCATTTACGCTTTTCCCGTTGGTGGCCTTGACGAATCGGCGTGATTTGATGGGTATCCACGTTAATTCGCAACTCGTGCGGTGGGTCGGCTATTTTCTGACGGGTGTGATCACCGTTCTAAATATTCAGCTGGCCATTTCAGTCTTTGTTTAAACGATTATACGCAAAAATGGCCACGGTGATGTCATACCTCCAATATTGAGGAACATCACCGTGGCCGTTTTTTGTATGTGTAAGCTTATCAAGTTAAAAAGTTGTCTTTTTTCAATGGCTGACCTTGATGACGAAAAAAGATCCCCGAATGGTGCCAGCAAGCTTCGACTTTTGCCGGGCAAATTTAAACTTGCCTTCAAGCTCAGTCGGCACCGCCATGCCATCGCTAAGTTTAAAGCCAACCGCGCGTTTTTTGGGGTCGGACAAGCTATACATCACGTTGATGGCTAATCCGTCTTGATAGTAAACCTCAACCCAGTGCAAATCCGGTAAGTTCAAATCGCTGACTTCCAAGGGCTTGGCAGAAATTTGTAAGTCGCGTTCGGCGAGAATTTCATTAACCCACGCGAGACTGTCAGGTTTTTCGGCAGCCGGATAAGTGATATAAGGTTCCTTATACTTATTCCAGATGTAACGCGCTTCATTTGCGCGCAATCCTGCCAATGCTGCAGCAACAGGCGAGCTTTCAAGACCAATGGTGCTGACCGTTTTAAAATCAACTGTATAAGCCATGCTTTCATACTCCTTCGTCAGAAAAACGCGTCGCTAACTGCGGCGCGTTCGGTGATATTAGTCGTTAAAAGTCCCATTTTCGACATCAGAGATAAATTGCTTCAAATGTTTGAAGTAAACTGGGGCGTTATCAATCATGTGATGGTGGCCGCCGTCTGGGGTGGTGACCAGTCGGGCATGTGGGATGACCTCAGCCATACGTTGGGCTGACTTCAGTGGCATGGTTTCATGTTCGCCGAATGTGAGCAAGGTTGGAACTTTGATATTGTGAATCTGATCACTGATATCCCAGTTCTTCAACTTACCGGTCACAACAAACTCATTGTCGCCTTGGAAAGCATTGTAGACAGGCGTGGCCATGGTGCTAATCAGGTGTGAAATTGCTGGTGGCTGTTTGCGATCAACATAACCGCGATTGAGGACATCCACATATTTCTGGTACTGCGGGTCGTCCCAGTTACCAGCTTTTTCAATTTTCTTCATGTACTTAACCGCTGACGGCGGCAAAGCTTCTTCACGGACGAGGTTGATATGATCAACGTATTCGTTGATGTTGTCGACCATTGAAGAGATAATTGCGCCTTTAAGATGCTGACCATATTTCAGGGCATATAGCTGGGTTAAGGCACCGCCCCAGCTTTGGCCGATGAGATAAAAATGATCCAGACCCAGCTTTTGGCGAACTTCTTCTACTTCGCCAAGAAAGTAGTCAGTGGTCAGGTATTTTTTAGCGATTTCCGGGTCGGTATAATCCGGCTGATCGGAATAAAACGAGCCAAGTTGGTCGTACATATGTACCTGAACGCCAAGATCGGCCAGCTCTTCGCCAAAGTTTTCCCAATACTCATGAGTGCCACCAGGGCCGCCATGCAGGCAAAGAAGATGGATATCGCCTTCACCTTGTGTGTTGGTCCACAAATGATACCCATTGTCTAAGGTCAGGATTGTTGTCCCTTGTTTCATTTGATCACCTTTTTTTCTTAGAATAATCTCATTGTACCACGCGATGCGGTGAGCTTTAATTCAATTTCTCGACTTGTTCGCGAATGTCGCGAATCACGTGTTTGTCACCGGAAAAGATTAAATGATCGCCGAGATGAATTTGGGTGTCGCCATGCGGTGCGACGAACTTTTTATTGCGATAGATTTGACTAACGGTAATGTCATCAATAAATGGCAGATTTTTCAATTCAAGGCCAGCAAATCGCGAGTTGCGCACTGTGATTTCGTAAATGCCAGCAACGGTGTCATCTAGAATTTGCAAGGTTGACGGCGTTTCAATGAGACTCCGCAACAAAGCAACATTTGCCTCTAAGGCGTTAAACACTTCGACACCTTGGGCTCGCAAGCGATCATAGCGATCACTGGTAGCATCTTTTGGAGCGAATCGCGCAATGATCCGTGGCACTTTTTCGGCTAATGCCATGGTCGCGAGATCGTAGTTGGTGTCCGCATCGAAATCGCCAAGAACCATGATGTCACAGTCATAAGCATCAGCGGCTTTCAAAGCGGATTCGGTATAGGCTGCCAAGGCAATGTTGATTTCTGAATTATACGTGTGGTAATTTTCGGGCTTATCTGTCAACAGTTTTACTTCATAGCGATCAGGACTGAGATGTTGGGCAATCGGTACTGTCAGCAGATTGCCACCGATGAAGGTCACTTTTGTCTTTTTAAAATGTTCCGGTTCCGGCTGGAAAAAGGTGTTGAAGAGAATTGGGCCGGCGACACAGGCAATGACAGCGGCGAGGGTGAACGCGCCGGATTGCTGGTCTGATAAAATATCGAGATTGCGGCCAACTGTCAGGGTCGGGATGACCAGCGTGATGGTCGTGGTCAGCAAGAAACCGCCAGCCAAGGCATTTTGAGGCTTAAACCGCCGGCGCAGCACTGGGATCAAGCCAATCTTAGCAATAAAGAAGCCGATCAGAACTAGTGGAATTAATGAAAGACTTTTTGGGTCGGCAACCAGTGCTTTTAGATCAAGATTAGCGCCGGTGACAATGAAGAAAATAGGAATGAAGAACCCATAACCTAATGAGGTCAACTTATCCTGCGTTTCTTGCCGGGGACCGAGCAGTTTCATCACCATGCCAGCTAGGAAGGCACCGAGAATTGATTCGGCGCCGACCCGTGATGCCACAGTGACTAAGGCAAAAACCAGAAAGAAGGCCAGCCGAATGTCTAACTGCGTTGTACTTTTATCAATGGTGGCAAGGAAGCCGTAGATGCGCTTAAACCGGCTCAGGAGGAATAAGGCGGCAAGCAGCAACAATAATAATAGCCACAAATTACGATCCGATTTGCCTGCTAACGCTGAGTAAACCGTCAAACTTACCAACGGCACCACTTCACCAAGGGCGGCAATTAATAAAATAGTTTGGCCAATCGGCTGATGCAGCAACTCTTTTTCCTTCAGCGCGGCAATCACGACACCCAGCGCGATGGTGGTGAACAAAATCGTAGCAAAAATCGGATAGTTAAAGAAGTGAATGAGTTGCAGGAAGTAGCTAAACCCGAGACTAAGCACGATGACGGTCAAAAATCCCGTGATTGCTAGCATGACCGGGTTTGGTTGTTTGGGTCCATCAGTTGTTTTGGGCTGGGGCTTGAACAGCGAGAAGTCAATTTCCATGCCGGAAAGAAAAATCAGAATGGTGACACCCAACTCACTCAGCGAGCCCATCTCACCACCAGTCCTGACCCAGCCTAAGACACTTTTGCCCAGCACAATGCCAACCAAAATTTCCGCAACAGCAGTCGGGATACTATTAATATGAAAATGTGCCATCAGCAGCGGGGTCAAAAACGCCGCTGTGAGCACAATTAATAACGAAATGGATTCCATAATGTCCTCCAATCAGCGATAATAGATGGGTCAATGGTAACGAAAAGTGCGGATAAAAGAAAGGAAATATCATGTCACAAAATAATAAATCAAAAAAACAAGGCCAGGGGTTCTTCAATCGGCGCTCTGTCATCGTTGGTACATGCGTGTTGCTAGGTCTTTTGATTAGCTTGCCATTCAAGCAAATATTATTAGGCGTCGCGATTGGCTTGGCGGTTGGGTACGTGCTTGAAGCATGGACGCCGTTGTTGCGGGGAAAATTTTAAGAATCCCGGACTGTAGTTAGAATAAAGCAGCCTAAAACGTTTACTGCCGTGCCAAACTCCGCAATCTCCGGCCAGCTGGGGCTGGCGACGCGAAGCTAGAGCGGAGACGGCGCTTCGAGACCGCGGGCTTTGCGGGCTCGAAGTCGCCTAACACCATCAGCTCCAAGCCCGGTCGCTGTGTTGTTTGCACGGCTGAGCCCCATCTGGCCTACGATTGCTCCGCCTTGGCACTGGGATCTTTAAATCTCACCTATCTATCTATGAGAATAGTGATTTACGTTTGGTTGGTGGCCATGATTTTTGTTTAAGCTTCCCACAATTTGAATGGCGGTATCACGGGTAAGATGATTCCATTCCGAGGATAGAATGCAAGAATTGGCGGGGCGGCGATGGACTCAGTGGTGAAATTGGTCTAAGCGGAGCGGTTTTCTCCGCTTAGACCAAGGCCGAGCTTCGAGACGGCGCGCCGGGCTTGCGCGTTGGCTCGAAGTCGTGCCCACCACTCTAGCTTCGCGGTCGCCACCCCGAATCGCCGCGGAGCCAACTCGGACTTACGGTGTTCTGACGCCTAAAATAGAATCAGATTGCGCTACAGTCTCTTCTACTCAAGCTCTTTTGCTACAAAGACGCATAAGTGATAAGATGTTATAACGATTATTTAGTAACCGTTAAAGGGGATGACGTCGTGGCTGAGAACGAACAAGCAAAAGAGCAGACACATTTGACAGGCATCATGAAGGAGCTCTCCGGTGCCGAAAGCCGTCTTTCAAAAGAGATGGCTAAGACAAAGTCTGAAGAGAAGAACATCAGTGACAACTTCTTCAATGATTTTTCCTTGAACTTCACCGACTACGCTGAAACGATTGAAACTGCGGCCTCAATTCAGCAACAGCAACGCGTGCTTGATGAGCGAACCAATGCGTGGAAGCAAAGCGCACAGCAACTCGCGACTGTTAAGCGGTTGATGGGCAATCCGTATTTTGCGCGGATTGATTTCCAAGAAGGCCGGGAAAAGCCGGAGACGATTTATATCGGCTTAGGTTCCTTCACCAATGAAGCTGGTAAGTTTCTCATCTACGACTGGCGCGCGCCGATCAGCTCAATTTACTATGATGGCGGTTTGGGCAAGGTTACCTATCAAACGCCTGATGGCCCGCAACAGGTCACGGTTTCTTTGAAGCGTCAATTTGTCATTAAAAACGGCAAAATTCAGACGATGTTCGATACTACCGAAACCATCGGCGATCAGATGTTGCTGGAAGTGTTAGGCGAAAAGTCAGACACCCAAATGAAGACGATTGTGACCACGATCCAGCGCGAACAGAACCAGATTATCCGTGATACCAAAGCGGACTTATTGTTCGTGCAAGGCGCAGCTGGCTCCGGGAAAACCAGTGCCGTGTTGCAGCGGGTCGCTTATCTGCTTTATCGGTACCGGGGCAACCTGAGTAGTAGTCAGGTGATTATGTTCAGTCCTAACCAACTTTTCTCTGACTACATTAGCAATGTTTTGCCAGAACTTGGCGAACAGAACATGGTGCAGTTCACTTATTACCAATATGTCACGCGACGGTTACCACACATTGACGTCCAAAACCTTTTCTCTCAGTTCGAGCAACAACTAACCCCAGTTCAAAAGAAAATTGCACGTGTCAAAGGCAGCTTAGACTTTTTTGAGACAGCCAAGAAATATGCGACAAGTCTTGAAAAATCAGGCTTGCGCTTCCGTGACATTCGCTTCCGTGGTGAGGTGTTCTTTTCACGCCGGCGGATTCATGAAATCTTTTATAGTTACAACGAAAATTATCACATGGGCAATCGCCTGACCGCCACCAAGGAACGGCTGATCAAAATGCTCAATCGGAAAATTGAATCCGAAATGAAATCGCAGTGGGTGCAAGAAGCTGTTGAGAATCTAAGCGGTGAAGAGATTCGCTCCATGCAGCAAGACGGCCCGAAAGAGTTTAAGAATAGTGATGACGAATATCGGTTCTTCGCCCGCCAACTGGTGATGCGTGGCTTCAACGAAATTCAACAAGACATCGTTCGTAATCGCTTCCTTAACATTCGTGGGCAGTATGTCAGTTTCTTGCGTGAAGTACCAGCTATTTATGACCTCGAAGCCGAGGGCATTAGTGCTGATGACTGGCAGGCAGAAGTCGATCATTTTATTACCTTATTTAAGGAACGCCAACTACCAATGGCAGACGCAACGCCATATCTGCACTTGTATGATTTGATCACTGGTCGCCATGGTGAACGCGAGATGCGGTATGTCTTCATTGATGAAATTCAAGATTACACACCATACCAGCTCGCCTACCTTAAGGACAGCTTCCCGCGGGCGAAGTTTACGTTGCTAGGCGATCTCAATCAAGCTATTTTCACAAAAGACGATTCGCGGACGCTGATTAACGAAACCAGCAAGCTGTTTGATCCAGAAAAAACCCGCGTCGTGCAGTTAACCCAAAGTTATCGGTCTACTAAACAGGTCACCGACTTTACGAAAGCGATTCTCACATCTGGTCAAAAAATCGTGGCGTTCAATCGCCAAGGACCATTGCCAAAGTTGGTCGTTCGTCCAGATGAAGCCGGGTTGATGGCGGCTTTGCAGGATCAATTGAAAATTAACAATGAAGCGAAGCAGACAACTGCGGTCATTGCGAAAACGCTGGAAGCCGCAGAAGCCATTTATGAACAAATGAAGGCGGCTGGCATCAAAGTAACTTTGATCAAGTCTGAAAATCAACGACTCGCAGCCGGCGTCATCGTTGTTCCAAGCTTTTTGGCTAAGGGGCTCGAATTCGATGCCGTTGTGCTTTGGCAAATCAATGCGGCCAATTACCATGAAGAGGATGAACGTGAGTTGTTGTACACGGTGGCGTCCCGGGCCATGCATCGACTAACCATGCTGGCTAGTCCTGATGTGACGCCGTTGTTAGACAAAGTACCGGCTGACTTGTACGAGCGGGGGTAAACAGATGGTCAAAATGCATGACACCTTAGCTGTTTCTAGTTATCGTGTTTTTCCAGGTATGCTGAATGCGCATCAGACATTGTTTGGCGGTCAGATCTTTACTTGGATCGATGACGTCAGCTCAATTGCCGCACAACGACTCGGCCGCCGTGGTTTAGCGACTGGCTCATTGGACATGGTGCATCTGGCAGCACCGGTTAAAATGGGGGATGCACTGGTCATTAGGTGCATGGTCAGCGGCGTGGGTCACCGTTCACTGGAAGTTTTCATTCAGTTAATTGGTGAACATCTAGCCACTGGCGAACGCTTCCAAGTCGGCACCGCCTTTGCAACTTTTGTAGCCCGCCACAAAGAAGACGGCCCACTGCCGCCGGTCGAATCAGAATCTGAGTTTGAAAAGCGCTTGCTAGCCGGTTACGATGAACGACGCGCCGACTATCGGAAAATCAATGCTAGCTTCGGCGAGGTGCCGTTGGATTGAAAGCTTGGATTTTGAAAAGTTTAAAAAGGATCGTCAGTCCAGAGACCAGAACAGTTTGACTAGACGCGCCATTAAAATGCATGATAAATGAGTCTGTAAAAAGGCTACCGTTTTCCAGTCGCTAGCCTCTATGAACCAACAACGCCGTCAACAGCGGCTCTGAATTTACAAATAGCCATCCCAAGGCGGTTAAACTTTAGGGATGGCTATTTTTGTTACTTGTTTTCGGGCACGCTTGGCAAACCTGTTTTCGCGCGGTAAAGTAAACCATAAATCAACTCCCGCACAGTGCTGCAAATATGCGGATTCATTTTGAAAGAAGGACGATTATTTTGGCAAAACGATATGTCGGTTCATGTACCACGGTGCTTGTTGGCAAGAAAGCTTCAATTGATGGCTCCACGATCATTGCCCGAAACGAAGACGGTGAGTCACCATTGCATCCGCAGAAGTTCGTGTACGTGAAACCTGAAGATCAGCCGCGTCACTATCAATCCGTGCTCAGCAAGTTCGCGATTGATTTGCCGGCCGATCCCTTGGGCTACACGGCCACCCCGGAAGCAGAAGATGGCCACGGTATCTGGGGGGCAGCAGGGATTAATAGCGAAAATATTGCCATGACCTCAACCGAAACGATTACAACCAATAGCCGTGTCCTTGGTGTTGATCCGCTGGTGGCAGCGGGGATTGGCGAAGAAGACATGCCAACGATCGTTCTACCATACATTCATAGCGCGCGGGACGGGGTTCAACGCTTGGGCAGTTTGCATGAACAATATGGCACATACGAAAGCAACGGGATCGCATTTGCTGACAAAGATGAGGTTTGGTACTTTGAAAGTATTGGCGGTCATCATTGGGCAGCCATCCGAATTCCCGACGATGCCTATGTGGTGGCGCCGAACCGCTTCAATATCACCGATTTCGATTTTGGTAGCGATGACACGATGAGCAGTGCCGATCTGCGCGACCTGATTGAAACCTATCATCTCAATCCAGATGCGGAAGGGTACAACTTGCGCCACATTTTCGGCTCCGCTACGATCAAGGATACCCGTTACAACAACCCACGTGCTTGGTACGGTCAGAAGTACTTCAACCCTGAATTCGATACGACACCGATCGATCAGGATCTGCCATTCATTTGCCGGACTAGCAAAAAAATCAGCATCGAAGACGTGAAGTTTGTGGAAAGTTCCCACTATGAAAATACGCCATACGATGTTTACGGCACGACAGGCACGCCAGCACAGAAGAAGCTTTATCGGCCAATCGGCATCAACCGTAATCAGGAACTTCACATTTTGCAGATTCGCAACAATGTGCCAGCTGCAGTTGCCGGCATTCATTGGTTGGCGTTTGGCCCGAACACCTTTAATGCTGTTGTGCCGTTTTACGCTAATGTCAATGACACACCAGCAGCATACCGCGAAACCGGCGACAAGTTCGATGTGACGAAAATGTACTGGCTAAGCAACCTGTTAGCAACGTTTGGTGACTACGACTTTTCGTTATTTAAAGATCAGGAAGATGTTTTTGAACAAAAAACAGTCGCCGCTTGCCGGCACTTGCAGCTCACAACTGATGAAGCTGTCAAAGATGCCAAGGATATTGCCGATCATCTGACAGCTGCCAATGAGCAGATGGCAACGATCGCCATGGCCAACAGCAATGAGTTGTTAGGTCAAATGGTGGCGGCAGCAGCGCCAAAAATGAAGTTACAGTTCACCTTGCACGACTAGGTGATGACTGGCACCAATTGAAGGCAAACAAAAAGCGCTCGATGAAGAGCGCTCTTTGTTTGCCTATTTTTGACTACGATGGCGATACCGATTAAATTGGGTGGTCGCGCGAATTAAGAAGAGTGGCATCAACACTATCAATAAGATGCCAACAAAGACGATAATGCCGGCCGTGGTGCGAAACCGCGCGAGGACAAGCAGCCAGATACCAAAGCCAGTGCCACTGACACAAAAAATGACCAGTAACACATACCATGCCCAGTACCAAAACGGGGATGGACTGCGGCGGAATGTTGGCACGAGGAAAAGGGCCAGCAAAATCGATAAAATAAATTTTCCAATTTGGTTAAGCATTCAGCGTGCCTCCTTGGATGTTAGGCAAATGCGTACTCCCTCAATGTTAAAGTTCCTGATAAGGCTTTTCGGCATCACGCTTGGCCGTCCGAATATGACGCAACTTGCGGATGTAAGCACCGTATTTAATGATAGCACGCACGATTAAGACGAAGCCAAGCGAGAAAATGCTTAGTCCGACGATGATCGCCACCCCAGAAACCGGTGAGGCCGTCGCGGATTCGAACAACAACCAGCCGCCACCGCCTGCAATCGCGCTATTAAGGATGAGCGTGATGACCAGTCTGATTGAATTAGTTCGTAAGGAACTTTCTTGTTTAAAAGTGGGCGCTAAAAGTGGGGCAATTACGCCATCTAAAATCGGTTCAATGAAAAAGGAAAGGAGAAACTCGCCGACTAGTTCAAGCATTGCTGGCACCTCCGTCAGTGTTCGAGCTGGCATCGCGTCGTTTTGATAGGTTGATTGTGAAGATTTTTTTCTTTGTTGTCAAGAAAAGGATTGGCCGAACAACTGGGGCTTTCTATGCTAAAATGAGAACATTAAACGCAAGGAAACGGTAAGTTATGCAATCCGAAATGAATTACTATAAATTTGATCGTGCAGAATGGTCGCAATTCCATTCCCAGAACTTCACCAATGTCACTGATGAAGAGTTGGCGCAGTTGCGATCATTGAATGATGAAATCAGTCTTGATGATGTCAAAATGATCTACTCACCATTGCGACACCTGATTCACATCCGCTATGAGGATTATCAAGGCGATATGTTCACCTTGAGCCGCTTTTTAGGGATGCAACGAAATCCGCACACACCATTCATCATTGGCATTGCCGGATCGGTGGCAGTTGGGAAAAGCACCACCGCGCGCTTGCTGCAACTGTTGCTGAGCCGGGCTTATCCGGAAAAACGCGTGCAGCAGATGACGACAGACGGTTTTTTATATCCTAATGCTGAGTTAGAACGCCGGGGAATTCTTGATCGTAAAGGCTTCCCTGAAAGCTATGATATGGAACTTTTAATCCATTTCATGAACAACGTCAAAAATGCGAGCGGCGCTTTGCGTGCACCAAAGTATAGCCACCAGATTTACGACATTGTCCCAGGCGAATATGAGCTGATCGATCGACCAGATATTCTGATTGTCGAAGGGATCAACGTGCTCCAGCTGCCAAGCAAGCAGCCAATCTACGTCAGCGACTACTTTGATTTCTCGATTTACGTTGATGCCAATCCTGACCTCATTGAACAATGGTATCTGGAGCGTTTCGGCATCCTGCTCGACACGGCCTTCACGGATCCAAACAACTATTACTATCAATACGCGATTGGCGACCGAGCCGATGCCTTCGCGATGGCGCGGCAAGTTTGGCGCGATGTGAACCTCAAGAACCTGAATGAGTACATCCTGCCAACCAAAAATCGTGCTGATATTATTTTGCACAAAACAACGGGACATGAAATTGACCAAGTTTCGCTGCGAAAATGGTAAAATATGGCTGATAAGTCAGTTGAAAAACAGCTGGCTAGCAGTGTCGGACACGCCTGGCTTTTCTGAAGCTTATCGCTGGCAACGCTTAGATGAGAGGCTTCTCACCCGTGATTGACCGACATGTGAAAACTCTGTAAAATTAGTGCATTCAAACAAGGGAGTGTGGCGGACTGTGGCAAATGACCAGAACAAGGATTACGACAAGATCATCGTCCTCGATTATGGCAGTCAGTATAATCAATTGATCACCCGGCGAATCCGGGAATTTGGGATTTACTCTGAATTAAAGCCTCATACGATTACGGCAGCGGAAGTCAAGAAGATTGCGCCTAAAGGCATTATCTTCTCAGGCGGCCCTAACAGTGTGTATGACGAAGGCGCGTTAGGTGTTGATGAGGATCTTTTCAAGCTCGGCATTCCGATTCTGGGTGTCTGTTATGGCATGCAGCTGATGGCACAACGGCTCGGTGGGGATGTTGAACCGGCTGATAACCGTGAATACGGCAAAGCGGACATTGAAGTCACCGATGACAGCGCCAAGCTTTTCCGCGATTTGCCAAAAGATCAAACCGTCTGGATGAGCCACGGCGACCTCGTGACCCGCGTACCAGAAGGCTTCCGGCGAACCGCAACCAGCATCAACTGCCCAATCAGTGCCATGGATGACGATGATCGTAAATTCTACGGTATCCAATTCCATGCTGAAGTTCAAAATACCCAATATGGCCATGAAATCCTCCACCATTTTGCCTTCGACATCTGCAAGGCTGAAGCCAACTGGAGCATGGACGACTTCATCACCAAACAAATCGACAAGATTCGGGCAGAAGTCGGCGACAAGCGCGTTCTCCTCGGTCTTTCTGGCGGGGTTGATTCATCCGTAGTCGGCGTGCTCCTGCACAAAGCCATCGGCACCCAGCTGACCAGTATTTTTGTTGATCACGGCTTGTTGCGTAAAGGCGAAGCTGATCAAGTCATGGAAAGCCTCAAAGGCAAGTTTGGTCTGAACATCATCAAGGTCAACGCCAAAGATCGCTTCCTCGGCGACCTCAAAGGGGTTACTGATCCTGAAAAGAAACGTAAAATCATCGGTCGCGACTTCATCGAAGTTTTCAATGAAGAAGCAGCCAAGCTCAACGGCATCGATTTCTTAGCCCAAGGCACACTTTACACCGACGTGGTTGAATCCGGTACCGACACCGCTCAGACCATCAAGTCTCACCACAACGTTGGCGGCCTGCCAGAAGACCTCAAGTTCAAGCTAATCGAACCGCTGAACAAGCTCTTTAAAGATGAAGTCCGCGAACTCGGCGAAAAACTCGGCATGCCCCACGCCCTCGTCTGGCGCCAACCATTCCCAGGCCCAGGCCTCGGCATCCGCGTCATCGGCGAAGTTACCGAAGATAAACTCGAAATCGTGCGCGATTCCGATTATATCCTCCGTGAAGAAATCGCTAAGCATGGCTTGGACAAGGACATTTGGCAATACTTTACCGTCTTACCAGGCTTCCGATCCGTCGGTGTCATGGGCGATGGCCGAACCTACGATTACACCATCGGCATCCGCGCCATCACCTCAATTGACGGCATGACCGCCGACTTTGCCCGGATCAACTGGGATGTCTTACAAGAGATCTCAAGCCGGATTGTGAATGAGGTTAAGAACGTTAATCGGGTGGTTTATGATATTACTTCCAAGCCACCGGCAACGATTGAGTGGGAATAGACAGAATCGACTTGTAAACGCTGGTGTATCAACGTTTTGATGACTGTCTAACCCGCTCGTGCAACTATCGTGCAACTTCTGGTGCAAGTCCAGCGGTAACACCGTTGTTTTGAACCTGCGCCACGTCTGACTTAGCGGTCGAAATTTCGACTAGACCATTCAGCCGTTTGGCGGCCTCAAAGTTCATATTAGGATATAAATGTCCGTAAGTTCCGAGCGTTGTCTGAATATCTTCGTGGCCGAGGCGTTCTTTAATCACTAGTGGGTTCTCACCCAGACTGATCAAAAGCGAAGCGTGTGAATGCCGTAAAGCATGAACACGGATGCGATGTACTCCTGCCAGAGCCGCATGCCGTTTGATGATTCGCATGACCAGATCGCGGCGAGTAGGAACGCCATTGAACGATAGAACAAAATCAGTTTTACACTCAAGCGCTTGTGCTTTCTTCCAATCGGAGAGAAGCTCAAGCGTTTTTGCGTCCAGTGGAATCGTACGATTGCTGGCTTTGGTCTTCGGTGTGGAGAAGGAGTAGTTCGTGTAGCTGCGTAACCACAGCGTCTTGTTGATTCGAACCGTGCCTTCCTCAAAGTCGATGTCATCCCATTGCAGGGCGGTTACTTCACCGATACGCATACCAGTCATAAACAGAAACCACAGCGTGAAAAAGCAGAAGTGCTGGTAGAAGTCTTCGATATAGAAGGTCTTGATGACCGCCTCAAATTCTTCCTTCGTCCAGAAGTCTACTTGATTCTTCACTTTCGTAACGTTGCCAACGGTCTTGGTGGGGTTCTCATTCATGAAGCCGAGTACAATGGCTCGTTGAAAGACGCGAGATAGCATGCACTGGACTAAGCGGGTGTAGCTTTTACTTACTTGACAGGTCATTTGGTTCTGCCATTTCTGTATGTCCACCGGCTTTATCTTATCCATGTACATGTGCTCAAACATCTTGAAGTGCTTCAAACTGGAACGCCGACTGTCGTAGGTTTGCGGCTTCACTTGGTTCTTGTACCACGGAAGAAAGAATTCTTCCCAGAATTGTTTGAATTGAATGTGTTGTTGGTCACGTTCCGCGACAACTTCTTTTACGCCACCACCGACCATTTCCTTGTAGGCTTTACGGGGTCGTGAAGCCACCAACCTGCTTCTGAATCTTCTCGCCCGTTTTAGGGTCAACACCGAGGTAGGCGCGGAAGTAGAAAGTACCATTATTGCGTGTTTTGATTGGGTCTTTAGTTGTAGCCATGTTTTATTTCTCCTTTAGTGCTTCGGAGTGCATGGTTTTGGCGAGTTCCGCCAACGTGCGCGTGCTAATTTGGAGACCCAGTATTTCTTCAACAGCAGTTACCGGTACGCGTCCGAGCTTTGGGCTTTTGTAGTAGGTAACACCTTTACGCACCATCAGCAGCTTTGCGCGTCTGATAATGTCCTGTGCGCGTGAGGCACCATACCCAAGGGCAATCAGTTCGTGTTTCGTCATCGTGATCACGTGAACCATATTCTTCTCCTTTCTGGGGAGCACGGATCGCACCGATGCTCCAGTCTACCATCCAAAAGTTACGAGCAACAATACCTGATGCAAAAAATAATACGTGGTTCGTCATCATTCAACCCGGGTCCAACCGGCTATTGAGAATCCAAAAAAGAATCTCTTTCCCTTGTTTCGTCAGGGTGACGTTCAAGTATCCAGCTCACTGGGGTAGTCGCTCGCTCGTAAGAGGTCATGGCGCTGTGGAGCCTTCGTTGCTGAATGATGCTATTCAGTTGTCAAAGGACAAGGCGGGCCAAATAAAAACCTGCCTCTGATATATCAGACGACAGGTGAGTGCGGATATGAAACCATTTTTGAAATTAGTTAGATTTGATGGCGTGAACTTGAGTTTGTGGACGACTCTGCCAAATGCTTCTCAACGTCGAAGTGTTTGACGATGTACACAAATTTAATTTGAAGTTCTTGCTTCAAATCCGGATCGACATAGCTTTTTCCGAATGCCGCCTCACGGTTGAAGTCGTGATTGAACATTCTTAGTAGTTGGGACATTGCCTCATCGTCTCCGCCCTGCGCTGCCAAGATAACCGGGACCAGGTTATCGATCTGTGTGTAATGCATTGAATACTCCTCCGCACGCGCTACATATTTTCGTATGCTGCCTTAATCCTTTGCAATGCGCGCCGCCTGCGCTTATTTGCTCCTTGGCTAGTTATACCTACCTGACTACCGATTTCCACGTCGTTGAGTTCATTGTAGTAATACTGATACAAAACCATCTTATCAGCTGTTGAAAGAGTTGCGACGGCCTTTGACAAGCGATCATCATTAACAAAATTCTCCAACTCTGCAATTTCCTCAAGGGTCAAGGTGAAAGTTTGGAGATGGTAAGGCTCGCGGATTTCTTCAAGTAACCAGTCTTCAAGCGGTGTTGTATTAATCAGTCTTCGACTGGCGCGGTATCGATCGATGCGTTCGTTTCTTAACCCGTCTTGAACATACCTGATGAACATCTTTGACACTTCACGTTCGCTATTCATCGTGATAACCTCCTAATATTTTGAGTTCTTCTTAATAACAGACGAAAAAAAATCGAGATGTGAAACCGGTTTCAATATATTTTTGTGTAAATGACACAAAATAAAAACCATCGGTAAAAATGCCGATGGTTTTAGTGCGTAACCTATAGAACCGGGTTGAGATACAGCGTAACAGATGCTGCGATAAAGCCAGCGTTGGTGAGGATTTAATTCAATGCGATCCATTTACTAAGACAGTGTTCCTGTTGGTAACATGTTACAGTGAGCTGAATATGCGTTTGGATTTATGGTCGATCGACGTGGCTAAGCTGAATACTTTTATAGATTTAATCGATTCTAAATCTAATGAGGTACCTGGAAATCCAGTCTGCAAATATTTCTGTGCAAAATAAGAGCTAATATCACGAAATCGTGAGCCTATGTGATTATTGAATGATATACTGGAATGATAAGTGAGGTGGCATGATGGCGATTTCATATAAAGGACTCTGGAAGACCTTAATTGACCAAGACATCAATAAAACACAGTTGAAAGAGCAAGCTGGTGTGAGCGCAAATGTCATCGCAAAGTTAGGAAAAGATCAGCCTGTTTCGATGGAGTCACTCATCAAAATTGGTGAATCTCTAAATGTTGATATCGGCGATATCGTTAGTATTAAGACGGGGGATAAGTAATGATGGCTAATAAGGAGAATGTTGGTATACCTTCTTGGGGAAATCATTATTTGATGTGGATGTATATTTCACCGGAAGGGACAAGCAGTCTTTGCTATGGAGATGACGATGGAATTGGCTGACAAAACACAATTTGGTGATTTAAATGAGACTGATGTCAATGAGAATTTCATTCGTGAGAATTGCCCAGCCATTCTTGATATTCTCTTGCTTGATCGGACTACGTCGACTGCGCGGTTTACCAAAAACATAATTTGGGCGAATGACAATTATTCCCAGTATGGGGCTGAACCGTATGCTCCTAAGTCGCAGATCCGCCCTGAATTAGTAACTGGCATAATGGGAGATGTGATTAAACCACGCGCTTTGAAGGCACGTGACTTGCAGAAAGCCCGCACGAAGTCCAAGGCCGAGGTATTCACGCCAACATGGGTTGTAAAGTTACAAAACGATACGGTCGACCAGTCATACTCGACAGATGACTTAGAGACATACATTAACCGTACTTGGATGGAAATAACCTGCGGAGAGGCCCCCTATATGGCCAGTCGCTACGATATGGAGTCTGGAGATCCAATTCCATTAAGTGAACGGGTAGGGTTCGTTGATCGGAAACTAAAACGAATCAATGCTGAGGTTAATAACGAAGCGGACTGGCAACGGCTTGTCGAACTAGCTTATAAGTCCAGTTATGGCTTTGAGTGGAGTGGAGATTCATTACTGCTGGCCCGAGAAAACTTGCTTTATACTTATCGAGATTATTTTGTAGAACGATGGGGTGAGGCACCGACAATAGGGTTGATGCGAAATATTGCTGAGATCATCAGTTATAACGTATTTCAAATGGATGGTTTGAAATACATTATTCCGCTCAGCGAGAAGAAGGAAAAAGTCACCAGCGCAGAAATTTCGCTGTTTGAAGATGATGCGCCGGAAGAAAAGTGGATCACTAAGCCTGGTAAGCGGGTTAAAATCATGGATTGGCAAAAGAATAAAATGGAATTTTTTGATAAAGGGGTGGGTCAGAAATGAACAAACAGGTCAGCATTAAAACCACAAAAGTAATTTATCCTCAGATATATGCGTACACGCTACCTTCTATCCCCGAAGATGCGGGCTGGATTAAGATTGGATATACGGAGCGGGAAGATGTCGACACACGCATCAAAGAACAGACGAATACTGCTGCAATTCAGCTAAAGTACGACAAACTTTGGTCGGCACCTGCAAAATTTGCTGGTTCTAACGGTTGGTTCACAGATAAGCAATTTCATCGATATCTTCGAACGTTTAAACACGTCGACCAGCGTAAGGGCTCAGAGTGGTTCTATTATAATGGAACACCTGAACAATCCCAGGTTGATTTCAATGACTTCCGAGACAAGGTCCATGATCAGTCTAAAGAAACTCTAGACTACATGCTTCGTAGCGAACAGCAAGTAGCGGTTAATCAAACGTATGAATATGCGACTAGCCATGAAGGTGGCGAGTTTTTGTGGAATGCAAAGCCACGATTTGGTAAGACTCTAGCTACATATGATTTGGCGCGCAAAATGGATGCAGGTAAGGTACTAGTTGTTACTAACCGACCCGCAATTGCTAATTCGTGGTTTGATGATTTCGAGAAGTTTATTGCTTGGCAGACTGACTTTGCGTTTGTTTCCACAAGTGATTCTCTCAAAGATCGACCCGTGATGACTCGGGAAGAATTTACTGCTCAGTTGGATGGCGGTAAAGACCGTATGATTGCCTTCATTTCGCTCCAGGATTTAAAAGGTGCGATTCCCTTTGGCGGTGATTATCCGAAGCTAGATTGGGTCAAGAAGCTTGAGTGGGATATGTTGGTGATTGATGAGTCTCATGAAGGTGTGGATACTTTCAAGACCGATATTGCATTTGACAACATTAAGCGCTCTTTCACCTTGAATCTTTCAGGCACTCCGTTTAAAGCGGTTGCCTCAGGAAAATTTGCGGATGATCAGATTTTTAATTGGACATACGCAGATGAACAGGAAGCAAAGGCAGATTGGCCAGTTGACAGCGAGAAGAACAATCCCTATGCAGCACTTCCCAAGTTAAACCTCTACTCATATCAGATGAGCCGGATGATTACCGACAAGGTCGACAAGGGTGCCGATATCGATGGGGATTCAGTTGATTTTGCCTTTGATTTGAATGAATTCTTCGATACTAATGAATCAGGTAAGTTTGTTCATGAGAAGGATGTTAAGAAGTGGCTGGATACATTGAGTGCCAATGAAAAGTATCCGTTCTCAACGCCTGAATTACGAACAGAGTTGAAGCACACGTTCTGGCTACTCAACCGGGTTGCAAGTGCCAAAGCGCTTGAGAAACTGTTGAAGAAACACCCCGTTTTTGAAAATTATTACATTGTGTTGGCAGCCGGTGATGGCAAAAACAGTGACGATCAGGTGGTGAATCAAAAAGCATTAGATCGTGTTCGTGATGCAATTAAGGAACACGAGAAAACCATTACGTTGTCTGTCGGTCAGCTAACAACGGGTATCACAGTTCCAGAATGGACTGGTGTTTTGATGCTTTCTAATCTCAAATCGCCTTCATTGTACATGCAAGCGGCCTTCCGTTCGCAAAACCCGTGGACTTATAGCGTTGACGGGAAGATTAGACAAAAAGAAAATTCTTATGTCTTTGATTTTGCGCCCGAACGCACGCTCACTCTATTCGATGAGTTTGCCAACAACCTATCGAGCGATACAAGCAATGGTGGCGGAACGACTGAAAGTCGAAAGGACAAGATTCAACAGTTACTAAACTTCTTCCCGGTCATCGCTGAAGATAACGAGGGCAAGATGGTGGCATTGGATGCGGGACAGGTACTAACAATTCCGAAGTCAATTAAAGCTCAAGAAGTTGTTCGCAAAGGGTTCATGTCGAATCTGTTGTTCCAAAATATCTCTGGAATTTTTGCATCATCTGGAGCACGCGAGATACTCGATCAGTTAAATCCAGTCGATCAAGGAAAAAGTGTCCCACGGCAGACGAGTGATCCAGTTGACACGAAAGGTGTTACTGTTGATAGCGATGGAGATGCAGTGGCAGATCAAGAAATTGTTGTAGCCAAAACGGACGCCCATTTTGGTGATAAGGTGTATGCTGACGTAGCGAACGCAGCTGCTAGCGCTGTCGCGGAGCCTAACGCCAACTTGGCGAATGATATTGCCAAATCATTCAAAGAACAGACACTGGACGGACTCAAGACGATTGCTCAAGAGTCTGGTTTGTCAGCACGTAATGCCGAACAGGCTGCACAGAATAGTGCAAAGAAGCTTGCGCGCACCGTTGAGACAGTACAGAGGAAGTCGGAAATTGAGCTTAAAGAAGCATCTGCTGAATATGAAGTACAGGTTCATGAAGCACAGCAGGATGCTGCCAAAATTGCAGCAGCAAAGGAAGCGTTCGATAAAAGACAGAAGCAGATTCAAGTGGATACTTCCCGGAAAATCGTCGATGAAGTCTCAAGCAAAGCGAAGCAACTGATGCAAGAATCAACAAACAATCTGCTGACTAAGGCTGAGGAGAAAAAGAAAAACACAGTCGAAGATGATGTTCGAGCAAGATTAAGAGGCTTTACGAGGACTATTCCCTCATTCCTTATGGCATATGGTGATGTTGGTACCACGTTGGCTAACTTTGATTTAACGATTTCAGGCGCGGTATTTAGAGAAGTTACTGGAATTACGCTTGAACAGTTTCGGACGTTGCGTGATACTTATCAGTTCTTTGATTCGGTGGTGTTTGATGAATCATGTCAGGAATTTCTTCGCAAGAAACGTGATCTTTCTGACTACTTCGATGAAAGCCAAGAAGAAGACATCTTTGATTATATTCCTCCACAACAGACTAATCAGATCTTCACGCCCAAGAAGGTGGTTATCATGATGGTCGATGGTCTCGAGGAACTGAATCCGGGTATATTTAAAGACCCGGATAAAACTTTTGCAGATTTATATGTAAAGTCGGGACTTTACCTTGCGGAAATTGTTAAGAGATTATTCAAAGGTTTGCAAGAAACAATCCCAAATGAGGCGGCTAGGCTTAAACATATTTTGGAGACACAAGTCTATGGATTTGCACCAACGGAGATTATCCATAATATCGCAAAAAATTACGTATTTGGATTTGATCTAATCGGAAAGGATATCAATACAGATCACCTTGTGCACCTAAACACAGAAAAAATTGCACTAGAAGACGATGATTTTGAATCGGTGTGCGAGAAGTTATTTGGAGGCGATAGCTTGAAATTTGATGTCGTGATAGGTAATCCGCCTTATCAAGAAAATGATGGTGGTGCGCAGTCGAGTGCCTCACCCGTGTACCAGAATTTTGTAAATATTGGGCTTAGAGCCGCTGTCCAGACTTGCCTGATTATGCCAAGTAGGTGGTACGTTGGCGGGAAAGGTTTAAATGGTTTTCGAGATGAAATCTTGCACTCTCCGTTTGTCAAAGAATTGATTGATTTCCCAGATCCAAGTGACGTATTTCCAGGAACTAACATTCGAGGTGGGGTATGCATCTTGTATCTAGATACGAGGTATGATGCCGAGAATGAAAGAACTCGGGTGATCACATATGCTAGAGACAAAATTATTCATGATACGAGAAGACCAATGAGTACACGTGGTCTGGATATATTTATACGCGACGAAAAAGCCCTTAGCATCCTGGAAAAGATATTGGCAAAGAGTTCTCAGTCTATGCTAATTGATAATATTTCTCCTCGTAAGCCTTTTGGCCTAGATGGTACGTTGATTGTTCGACAGGCATTTCAAACGAATTCTGAAGGTTTAAATCAGCCGGTTAAGTGCTTTGCAAAAGGTACAGTTGGCTTTATTGAAAGAGTAGATGTACCGCTTCATGCCGAATGGATTGATCAGTGGAAAGTGCTTACGGCACGGGCAAATAATATCGGCACGGAACTAAATGACGATAATCTAAACACAATTGTGGCCGGCCCAGGGAGCGCATGTACGGAAACTTATATTTTAATAGGAACTAATTTGGGGCTTGATGAGCGTCAGACAACCAATCTGAGTAAATATTTGAAGACGAAATTTGTTCGTTATCTGCACAGCCTTGCGAAATCTAGTCAAGACGCTGCCAGACAAACTTATAGATTTGTGCCTAGGCAGGACTTCTCTGAAAATTCAGAAATTAATTGGAATGAGCCTTATATCAATATTGACGAACAACTCTTTACTATGTATGGTCTGACTCCTAGTGAAAAAAACGTTATTAGTAATAAAATTAAAAATATGGAATGAGAATGAGGTGTCGAATGATGCACGAAATTATTTCACTAAATAATGCGGCGAGTCAAGGTGTAAAAGTAGTAGATCAGCTTACGCAAGCTCTAGGATTACCGAGGAATTTGTTACCGGAAAATGATGAGATAACCCATGCCTACAAGAACTCCCGCGTGAACTGAATCGTTTTCCTCCGCAACTACTGGACCAGTTTGTTGCAAAAGCCATAGTGGCCGCCTCCGTTGGCCTATTTGACGGAGCCGTTGTATATGTCTGGGACGCAGTAATTCACCAAATAAGGCGTAAAATAGAAGCCTTCGGAACTGCGATGATCAAAAATGTTCTTAGTCGAAGTAGTGATGCAACGTTAGATGAGTTAAGCGATTCTCAGACGTTAGAACTTGCGTATCAGCTTAATCTAATGGATAAACAAGGATATCTATTTCTGGGACAGTGTCGCGAGATAAGAAATCAGGCATCAGTAGCGCATCCATCTGAAATAATCTTAGATGATAGAGAGTTTATCGTGTTTGTTAGTCGGTGCGCAAAGTATGGTTTATCGAACGCTGAGGACCAGAATGGCGTTTCTTTGCAGACTGTGATTAACTTAGTTGAAAATGAATCTGCAAGCCAGGATGCGGTAGCTGAATTAGGGTCACAGATTGAAAATACGTTTGAACTGCAAAGAGATTTTTTCGTAAGCTTGCTCTATGCGAAATACGTCAATCCTTCTAATCCCGCCTATCAAAGAGATAATGTGCTGAAACTTATGATCACCTTTAAATCTGAAATGAGTGATAAAAGTAAAGCCGAACTGCTCAGCAGGCATATGGAGATATTAGCTAAAGGAGACACTGATAAAAAGTCGGCTGCTAACTCGCGTAGATTTTTCAGCGAGGTTGGAATGCTCAGTGATTTGGGTAATGCTGAACAGGTGGCAATTTGCACGAAAGCGATTGAAAATCTCCAGAATGCGCATGAAGGATTTAACAACTTTTATAATGAACCGCCGTTTGCAGAGAGATTGGAGGAGATTAGTCTCCAGATTTCTCCACTACCGTCAGTAGTAATTCCTAACTTTGTAAATGTTGTATTCCAAGCGTTTCTCGGTAACCCTTGGGGCGTGTCAACCCAAGCGATGCCATTTTATTCAAGGATGCTTCAAAATTTAACTCCTCAAGGTATTGAGGTCCTACTGGGTGAACTTAGTAAGCTACCCAGGAATATCCTAGACGGGTGGAAAGTTGATAACATCTCCAGTCTTGTCCAACATTATGAAAAATCCACCTTGCTAAATGAGGATCAAAAAGCGTTAATCCTAAAACTATCTAGAAAATACCAATCTCAAGAATCATAGTCATTTAAAGTGGATTCCTGATTTACGTAATTGTTTCTACTCTGGTATCGCTCAATCAGTGAAACCATCTCGCAATGACAATTTATTGGACGCTGATCAAATGCAGACGGGATTTTAAGTCATCAATCTCAGGCGCATCAGTAATCCCGTGTTCGTTTTGAACGTAAACAGCCTGTGGATCTTATCTTAAGGCGACCAACAAATGTTGCCTGCTTGCTCGTGATAGCCTTGTTACAATGCCAGCACACGAAAAAAAAGGACCTTTTCCCGTTCCGGGTGTGAGTGGTCCTTGCTCACGTACTTGTACAGGCACTTATCGAAGCCTCCTTTCAAGCATTTCGGTATCAACGGGTGCAATCGATGCGGATGTACAAGCCCTTGTTAAAGCCCAACGGGATTTTTGGGGGATAGCAACACCAAGTGGGGTATAAAAGCGGCGTCTGTCTAGCTGAACTCCTGGTAATTCACGTATTTTATTGGGCCGGACATAACGTAAAGGAATACTTGAAAATCGACAGGGAACTGGTCGAATCTAGGAAACCAACGCCACATGTCGATGATGGTTTCTCTGCTAAGAGACACGGTCAAGTTAGTTACCTGTGTGATTGATGATCCCCCCGCAGGGGAGCTGGGGATCAAGATTAACTTTTGGTTTGAATCGACGATGCGCGACTATTTAGCCAAGGGTTAAAGAGTGGTATCTTCACGGTATTAAGTAGTTGCAATCCTGCGTCAGCATCTGGTATCCTCAAGCTCCAATATGAAATGGGGGGGAGGAGTCATTGATGATTGGATCGTTGATTTCAATGGTGATTTCTGGGCTTGATGCTTGCATTGACTTTGTTGCGAATGCCGTTGGCGGATTGCTTGTGGTACTGATTACGGGCTGCAGTAATGCGGTTAGCGCACTGTGGTGGCATGTGCTATCTCCGTTCTTCATGCAAGGCTGGGTGATGATTACAGTGACACTGCTAGTCTGTGTGCTGGCATACTTCGCATTACCGCTGTTCTTGTGGTTCTTCTACTCAGTCATGCGCGTGCTCGTCATCCTAGCGGTTGCGGCGTTAACAATCTTCATCATGTTTCAGGTCGGTAGAGTGCTCACTAAGATTGCGGTTTTAGCCGTTGTCTTCGGCTACCTACCATACTTACTCATTCGTAAAGTCCGTGCCCGTAATACGGCGACACAACCAGAATAACGACAATACCCGGCACGACCTACTATGCAGTTTCAGCGTGAGGTCGTGCCGGGCATTTTTTTAGATGCCGTCAGTGATTATCCAGTTGTTACTTTGCTTGGAAAGGGTCAAGGTGTATTGCGATACTTGGTTCATATCGTTGTCAGTGTCGAGGTACTTCACAGATAAGTTGACGGTGAGACCGTTCTTCGTCTGCTTGAAGACTGGATCTAGCAGTTCCACGAACTTGAGGTTCCGGTCAATCGGCCGCGTACCGTCCTTGACGTAATACTTGAGTTCGTTGCGATCACTTTGCGGGTACAAGGTGAAGAACGTCTTGAGAAACTTGGTTACGTCGTCTGTGGTGGCACTGTCTACGGAGTTATCGGATTGCGTATCCGGCAGCTTGATCCGTGCCGTCGCCGGTTCCGCAGCGATGGTCGGATTCTTGGTAATGACCATATCACCGTTGCCATTTTGCATGATGTTGATGGTGTAGGTGCTGGCCACAGACTGCTTATCTTTACCCTTAGTGAGGTCTTGCTTCACCGTGAATAGCACGCGGAAGGTGTCTTTGGCTGTTTTGCGAACGTCCCAGACCTTGACCTCTCTAACCGTGGCTGTCGTCGGAATGTCGTTTCGTACGGTATCTGAGTTCAACGCTTGTAGTTGATCTACGAGGTACGGTTGTAGGGCCTTCTGGCGCTGATCGAGGGCAGCGTGTGTGGGTTGCCACGAGTAATAGAGTCTGGCGAAGTCGGTAGCGAAGGTTGCCAAAGCGTATGTGTCGATCACCTTGGTCTTGATCACCTGAACTTCATGCACGGTGTGGGTGTCAATGGCGGTCATGTTCTTGTAGACGCCGAAGCTGGTGCTGCCGATCAGCACTGCCCAACAAAGTAGCGTGACCGGGCGGCGCAGACCGCGGTGTTGAATTTTAGGCGGTTTTGGGGCGACTGACTGCTTCTTGAACCAGCCGTTCTTTTGGGTTTTGTCTTTACTCAAGGTTCGTTCACCTTGTCCTTTCTAATTTCATAGCAGCGGTAAAAGTCGTCATAAATATCGAGGAAGCGCATGAACAGGCGTTGCAGCGAGATCCGCTTGTAGCTCTCATAATCGGTTTCGATATACTGACCGAGTTCACGGTCGTTGTCGAAGTATTCTTCGGCCAAGTAGCGTTCACGGTCGAGAATATATTTGCGGTCTTCTGGGATGAACACTTTGCCCTTGAGCCATCGATCAACGGCCACTTCATGAGCGACAGCGAGACGATATTCGCGCCGGTGTCCGTATTCCATTTCCGGCATTCGATCAACAAAGCGGTCGGGAACGTGGCAGAGGTCGTCCGTGTTAGGTAGACGCTGTTTGAAGAACTTGATTCGTTCCCACTCGCCTGACGCAAAGTCGAGTTCTTTATTGCGTAGTGCGCGATTGTCACCAAATTTGAGATCGACGTGCGCCTTTTGCAGCGCATCGTCATAGGTGTTGGTGATGAGATCCATCCAGTCAAAGTAGCCGATAACGTTTTGATCCATTGTCGTCACCTACTTCTTCACACGCCCAGCGCCGATCAGGTGGGCTTGCCAATAGCTTGAGTTCAAGTCAGCGTAGCCAAGCGGATCACCTGCGTTGTACATCTTCATGTTGCCGACATAGATTCCAACATGGGTCACATAGTCGGCTGTGTCATAGGTTGAGTGAAAGAACACGAGATCGCCGGGATTGGCGTCCTTGATGTTCAGGTGTGTCGTGGCGTCGTATTGGGCTTGGGCGGTGCGGGGAAGCTTGATCCCAGCTTTGCCGTAGCACCAACTAGTCAACCCGGAACAGTCAAAGCCCGTTGATGGCGTTGAGCCACCGAACACATAACGAGTGCCTTGATACTTGAGTGCTTCGGCCATGATGGCTTGTACCGTTTTGTCATCGAACTTCGCGCCGCCTGTGACAAGGTATTGCGAGATAACCGACACGTAGTACATGTTCCCATAGGCATAGCGCCAACCATCCTTGGCAACCGCGTTGGTGTAGGTGACTTTCTTGCCACCAGACTTCTCTTTGGAAAAGGACGTTGCCAGCGCCAGCGTGTACTTTTTGTCGTGCTTAGCAACATACTCAATAAAGCCGCCACCGTAGTTGTAGCTTTGAATCGCGGTGTTGAGATCCACGCCCGCAGCTTTCATGCTTTTCAGCAGCGACGCGAAATACTTCACGCCTTGCTTGATGGACGCTTCGGTATCTAGCATATTGACCGGCAGCCCTAGTGACTCACTAGCTTGCATCACATCACCACCCTTGCCACCGGATTCAACCTGCATGATGGCAAGTATCACCATCACCTGGTCTGAAATGCCGAACTCTTTACAATACTTTTCGACCGTCAGCTTGTGCTTGTAGACTTCAGCGGATAAGTTCATCGCGTCGGCTGTGATCGCAGAGGCAGGCTGATCTTCGTCATCATCAGAGGCAATGACCGCAAAGAACAGACCGCCAATCAACAGTATCGGGAGTGCGGCAAGAGCTAAACAGCGCCATAGTTTCATCGCTTCTTATGCCCCTTAGCCTTTTTGATCCGCTGTGGCTTTGGGTTGCGTGGCTTGGCTGGCTTTTCGGAAACGAGGGTCAGTGGTTTCTTGGTTTTATCCGTTGGCGGAGTGGGTTCTTGGTGTGGTGTGATTGTGGGTTCTGCTTGCGGCTTCGTGACTGGACGTGGGGGTCGAGTTGAAGTTGGCTTCGTGGCAGCGCGCTTAGGTTGCCCACTGGTATCAGTTTGTTCGGGCTTTGGTTTGGTAGGTGTGGCAGTTGTCGGCTTACGAGTTGGCTCAACCGGTAGCTTGGTAGCCGTTGGTTTTGGCTTTGCAGGATCAGCTTTCGGCTTGATTGCGAGCTTGCGTTCTTGCATTTGCTTACGCCGTTGGTCAAGCTGCTTGTCACGTTCCTGCTGATTGGCCTCACGCCGCCCCTTGAAGCTGTCCTTCGCAGTTTCGGCAGCCTCCTTAGTCAGTTGCTTACCACGATGCAGACCATATAAAACGTTGGTTGGTGCGTCCTTCACCTGATCAAGGCCACGTTTAGTCTTGTCCTTGAGCTTGTTACCGACATCAGATACATCCGCAAGTTTCTCACCCAGTCGTTGGCTGCGTGCCTTCTTGGATTGTTGCGGCTTGGCAGCGTCCGCAGTTTGCTCGCGTTGCGTACCAGCAGGGAGTTGCGGTGTTTGCGGCATTCCGCGCCCCTTACCGTAGCCTCGAGACAGGAAGCGCCCTGCCATCGCGCCGCCCATTGCACTACCAACGAACTGCCGAAGCATTCGGTTCCCACGGCGCGAGAAACGTTGTGCGCCTTGTTGTGCGTCAGAGCTGTGGAGCTGCATCATGCCCATCAAGTCACCGAGCTTCATCCAGATACCGGCGAAGATAGTGACTTGCAGGAAGGCTACGAGGAAGAACGGCGAGGTAGCCGACAACCCATAGACCATTGCCGATAGCGAGAACGCCATCGTGATTACCAGCGTCACGCCAACTCGTGTCATGATGGTGTTAAACAGCTTCATGATGTTTTGCTTCATCAGGCCGTTAAATGACGGTAGCATCGCAAGCAGGAATGACACCGGCAAGAATGTTGCGTAGATGATAAAGAGTATCTGCGAGAACAGCATCATTGCGGTCAGGAAGAAGACGAACAAGGTGATTGCGATATTGAACAAGACAACGAAGGTAGTAGTGCCCAGCCGATTGATCGTCATGGTTGGTGAGAGGTTCTCATTGTCATTGTCTTCAATTTCAGCTTTGACCACGTCGGTGCGAGTTTTACCCTTGTCGCCAAACGGGTTAGTCTTCATTAGCTTGTTCACGCGGTCTTTGCCGACGGTATCTGCGTCGCTGTCGCCAAACTGCAAAAGTGTCCACGGCTGTTTCAACTGAATTTCAAAAAGAGTGTCACGGATCGCGTCGACGCCTGATTTATCGGTGGCTGTATCAGTACCCATAATCATCTTGGAGCCAGTGTTGAGCGCGCTGGTGCTGATGTCGCTGCTGAACTCGTTGATTTTGCTTACATAGTCTGGTGCGTAGGCGATAAAGCTGGCTGACGTGATGAAGATCACCACGAAGTTGACGATTGCCGAGATAGCTTTCGAGGTTTCGCGCTTGATGATACCGGTGTAAGCGACGTAGATACCGACTACTAGCGTAATCATCAGGAGCATTCCGGGATAAAAGCCGTCAGTGGTGAAACCATTTTTTGACACGCCAGCCAAGAGCTGCATGTTCTTCCCAATCGCGTCAGACGTATCTTTGATGAAGTCTAGCGAATAGGCTTGCTGAATCAGGTAGCCCGCAGCGTTTGACAGGTAGACCGAGAGTGTCCATAAAAAGTTGGTGATGGCATACAACCCATAGCTCACAGACTTGCCGATACCGTCGCCCCAATTCCAAGGCAACCAGTCCCAAGACGTATCGACAAAGTAGTCGAGCTGGTAGTGCGACAACGGGTACTTGGAATACTCGTTAGTGCCGCCAGATTGATCGTCAACCAGTCCCGCAGCGTGCACCGGCTGACCGCCAGCAAGCACCAGCACCAACATGAATGCCGCGACCACACCGAGGAACAGCAGTAGCCTCCGCCGGTTACCTTTCGTCATCAGCAATCACCTCCACGGGTTTCGGTGGCCGAGTGTCGAATGCGTGATGCAGGTGTTCAAAGATATAGTCGAAGTGCAGCACGCCGACGTGTCCCCAGATGTCTTGGAACAGACACTCCCCATTATCTAGCGAGCGGAGCCGGTTCTGATTGCCTTCGTCTTCGGCGTCGAGGCCAAAGAAGTTCAAGGTGTTCTTGATTTCCGTGATGTCCGTGCTGCGGAAGGCGAATTTCTGGGCGATATTGTTCTTCATCTTTTCATCGAGTAAGTCGTCCGCATTTTGAGTGACGAGGTAGACCCCAGCGTTCATGGAGCGACCTTCGCGAATCAATTTCATGGACAACGCCTTACCCTGCGCCACGTTCAAGAAAGCCCAGGCTTCGTCCAAGTCCACAATTTTGAACTGGGCGCGGTCTTGGTGAATAAAGTCAATCGCGAATGTGCTGATGATCATGAGCATGGCGACGGACAGCATTTCGGCAGTAATGTACTCCTCCTGCGTCTTGTCGGCGGCTGGCAGCACTAAGTCTGCAATTTGCACGATGTTGATTTTGCGGTCAAGAGCGATCGTCCGTCGCGCCGTCCCGTCAGAGAACAGCAGTGCGGCAAAGTCGTAGTCCGTGAAGGATTCGATGTGATCAGCAATGTTGCGTGCGATTGGCGTGTCTTCACGGCGGAGTTCATCAATGACTTTCAACAGTCCCGGTTCTGGCGCTTGGGTCACCGCCCGAATCGCCTTGCGCAGTGTCGGGAAGCGGTCGGCATCGCGGCTTGAGATCCCAGTGAGGAAGGTCAGGGTATCAACGGCCAACGATTCAGAATCCTTGAGGTTCGACAGAATGATATACGGGTCAAGCAGCCCGCGGTTTTGTTCCTCACTGGTCAGATTGACGATGTTTATCTCGTTGTCCATGAAGTCTAGGTTTTCTGCCCACCCAGTACGCTCTGACTTCGGATCAAGAATCAGTGCCTGTGCCCCGTAAAGAACGGCGTAGTAGACAAGTAAGTTGTTGGAGAAGGACTTACCACCACCCAGTGAGCCGAGGAAGGCGGCGGATAAGGCATTGGTAACAGTGCCTTTAATGCCTTGCGCCGCAATATCTGGCTGCAAGTAGACGTTGCGTCCGGTATCCACGTTGTAGCCAATGTAGATACCTTCTTTTTCCCCCAATGACTGGGTTGCGCCGAACCCAAGACTAGCGATGAAGTCGCTGGTCACATATTGGATATAGTCGTTGATGTAGCGCTTGGAAGCCGGGATAAACTCACCGTGTAGCCCCAGCATATCGCCGAATGGCCGCACGAGCTTGATATTGAGGCTGTCGTAGAAGTCGAGTAGCTGATCGGCGCGGCGCTTCATTTCATCTTCACTCCGCCCAGCCACGCGAATGACGTAGCTGATTTTGTACATCGCGTCCTTGGTCTGGTCGAGGTTGCTTTCAAGCTCATCGACTGAATCCAAGGCGTCGCTGACGCCGCGTGTGGTCTCGTTGCCGGACTGATAAGCATGTTCGTCGAGGTCTTTCAACTCCTTCTTTTTGTTACGCACCTTAGTCAATGCCTTCTTGTTTGTCACGATCTCAACGTTCAAGCTAGTGTCGATTGGAAAGTCGAACTGGCTTTGCTGGAAGTAGAAGATCTCGCTGCCGGGAAATTCGAGTTCACCCACGATGTCGGAAAGCGTCAGGTACGTCACATAGCTGGCGTCTAGCCCGTGGGTAATCTTAATGGAGCGTTGGTGCTGCTCAATCAGCGACCGGGTTGGCTTGATCAAATCATAGCGTTTGATAATCGTGTCGCGCTTAGACTTCTTTCGGGGTAAGTGGTACTCATAGTCGTTGTAGTCCTGACCCGTCATGCCGTAAAGATGCTCCAGCAAGTAGCCAAAGTCGTTTTTATCGAGCGGACGGACTTTGAACCGGCGTCCGATCTTCTCGGCGAGAAACTTTGCGGACTTTGAGTAGCGTTCTACTTCCGCATTATTCATGGTGAAGAAGTCCCCAGCGAACGTTGTGTTGAACTCGGCGAAGAAGTCCCGAATGCCCAAGGACATATCTTTGAAGATTGACTTGGCAGTTACCTCCGCGTCGTTCAACAGCAGCTTAAAGCCGATGAAGAAGCGGTAGTCCACTTGATTGTCCCCGACGTTTTCAGTCAACGCTTCGGCTTGGCCGTTGATGTGCTGGAAGGCGATGTCTTTCAGCGTGCCTTTGACCAACTTTTTCGAGCGGTCGAGGGTATCACGGACACTAGCTTCGGTGGCGAGCTGCAACAAGTGGAGCTTGCCGTCACGGTTCTGGGAGATCAGTTGGCGGAAGTTCTCATGGACTTGTTGCTTCTGTTCGGGTGACAGAAAACTGTAATTGTAAGGGACTAGTTCAAAGTAGGCGAAACACTCACCATCCGTGTTCCAGACGAGATTGTCTTCGATATACTTAATTGGAAATTTCATTGTGGTACCTCCAGACGTAGGTCACAGCAGTGTTCTGTTTCTCTTTCTGCGACTTCACAGGCTTACCAGCATAGGTGAACTTCGGGGTAATGGCATAGTTGATCACCGACCGCAGGAATCCCATTGGCTTCTTGTTGTCGAAGGTCTTCTGGTTCATGAACCACGTTAGCCCGGCCGGGATGCCGACGTACTTGAGAAACGCACCGTCGATGAATGACAGTGGCGGCAAGTCGCCCAGCAGCATGACCGCAAACAGACTGACGATGAACCACGTCATTTGCGTAAACGTAATTGGGAACGGTAGTTGCAGGTCATTGATGGCGTACAGCACCTTTTCCACTGACCAGATGCTGGTGTAGGATCTGACTTTCTTCATGTGATCTCCTTTCGTAGTGAGATAAAAAGGCTGACGCCTTTTGTAGCGCCAGCCCAGAGAGTTAGTCTAATAATTGGTAGATGCCATAAGGTGTTTCAACGAAACCGCCCTCAATTTCTAGGTCACGGCCGACCTTGGCATAGTCGATATAGTTTTCGACTTGTGGCGGAATGTCGCCGAACCAGCCTTCGTCAGCTAGTTCTTCGGCCAACTCCGCCATGTTCGCAACGTGATAGTACGCGATGTCGTCTTTGTGTGCGGCGAGTTCGATTACGTTGTCGTACCATTCGCCGATAAGTTCTTTGATGGAAGGGTAAATCTCGGTGCCTTTCAACGCTTCAACGGCTGCGGCAGCTTCATTAATTTCACCAATCGTTGAATACTCACTAAAGACAATGGGGCCTTCGTAGTCCTGAACCATGTATTCTTCGTACTGGTCGTTTAGTCCTAGCTTTTCAGCGAGTTCTTCGTTGTCGATTGGTGGCGTGAACCATGCGCCGACGATTTCGCCCTCATTATATTTGCCAAGATTGGCAATAAAGACTTTGATGTCGTCCATAGGCTAGGCTCCCATGACGCGGTTGAACAAGTTCAGCAGCACGTCTTTGACCCCAGCGGTGTTGAAAACCAACCCGACGGCGATGATCGCGATAACGAGAAAGCCGATGAGTTTAGAGAACTCCCTCTTGAAGCCGAGGTAGACCCCGATAATGGCAATCGCCATCAGCACCAAGCTCTGGGCGTTGGAAGTGAACCAATTAAACAAGTTTTGTCCGAAATTCATAATAATCATCCTTTGATTTTTAGTTTTGTGACCGAGGCTCCTTTCAAAATTGCCGCTGTTTTGTCGCGGTCAGCGGCGACCGGCTCTGGGGTGACGAATCAGAATAGTTCAGTTTGGGTTGCGTGGTGATGCTTGATGCGATCAAGGGCACGCCGCCAGTATTCCTCGCTGATTTCATAGCCGATGAAGTGACGGTCAGTGTCCATTGCGGCGATCGCGGTGGTGCCAGACCCCATACAGTTATCTAGCACGATTTCGCCGGGCTGGGTGTAAGTCTTGATGAGGTAGGCAAAGAGATCGACAGGCTTTTGTGTCGGGTGCCAGCCGGTGCGATCAGACTTGTAGTTGAGCACGTCAGACGGGTATTTTGTCCACTCTTGCGTGTAACTATCAGGTGCGTTCCATGGGTGCATCTGGTTGGCGTTCTCATACTTGCGCGAGTTGACGGTTTTGTTATAGGGAAGCAGTCCTTGGGGGAAGTAGTTCATGCCTCTGGTGTCAGGGGAGTTACCAAAGTTAGCCGTGCCTGATTTTGAGAAGACGAGAATCTCCTCGAAGCGGGATAGCGGACGGTTCTTGGCGTTGACGAAGTTCGTGACGGTATTCTTGATCCAGACCCACTTGTAGCGATACAAGGCCGGGTTTGATTGCACTAAGTCCGCAGAGAAGCGTTCAGTTGCGGTGAGCACAATCGCGCCTTGCGGTTTAATGAGCCGCTCGTATTGACCCCAGAGGTATTCAAACGGGATCACCTTGTCCCAAGCGTTTGCTGTGGTCCCATACGGCAAGTCGCACAGGATCATGTCGATAGAGGCTGTCGGTAAGTCCGCCATGCCTTCCAGACACTCGCGATTATAGATAACGTCTAGTTCGATTGCGTTGATACTCCTTTAGTTGAATTTGTGACCATCACTCCTTTTTGAATTGCGATTGTTTTGGCGCGGTCAATCGCGACCAAGTGGGTTAATCGAAAAACAGGTCTTCCACCGGCGACGTGAAAACCGGCCAGCCTGATTCTTCGGCGGTTTGATAAAGCAGCCGGCGCAGCTCGCCGTAGTTCAAGGCGCGCCCATCGCGGCCTATCAGAGCTGCCGGGTGTTCTTGTTGCTGGTGCCGCCAAGCGATGTAGTCTTGTGCTGTGAAGGCAAAACTGTTCATGTCGCAGATACGCCGGTACTGCTTGTGTTCGACCACGCCGACTAGTGCCGCCTTGTAGACGTAGACGTTCAGCACGCAGTCTTTGAATGCCTTCCCTCGCAGCGGGTGGGAAGCCAGCACGTCATTGACCAAACATGTCACCTCCCAGTTCCTCGCTGCCGACAGTCTGTTGCTCAATCAGCTTGAGGTGCTTGTCGGTCAGTTCGGCGTCCTTGATCATGAGCTGCAAGTCAGTGGTGCCAAAGTAGTTGTCAATTTCCTTGATGACCTTGAGCGTGGGCATGACTTGTTTTTGGAGCCACGCCTTGGTCTTGTTCAGGTCAAAGGGCTGGGGATCGGTAGTCAGGCGGATCGGCTGGCGACCTTTGCCAAGGAAGTATGCCCAACGTTCGTTGAGCGGCCACTTCAAGCGGCTTTTGTCTGGGACTTCATCCACGAAGCGCATGTAGCGGGTGATGATGCCGAATGCGACCTTTTCGGCGTCACGGGTAATCAGCATGTTCTCAATCGCTTTGATGGCCCGCTCGTTTTTCAAACGAATTTCAAACCGGTTGATGATCGGGGTGTCGGCAATCGAGATGCCACGCTTGGCAGCCTGTTCGGCGGCCTTTTCGTAGATGCAGAAGTACACGTCGCTTTTCATCGTGCCGACATAAAGCGTATTGCCTCGTCCGGCCTCGTCGAGATCCACGAGTTTGCCTGATTGCAGCCCTTGGAACGATCGCATGACGGAAATGCACTCATTGTTCAGACACTTATCGACCAGTTCTGGAATGCTTAGCAGGCCAACCATGTCGTTAATCGCAATATCGACCCGCTTGAAGATGCCACCAGCTTCATCAACCCGAAGAAAGTAGTCGTACCAGTTTTCACCCTGGCTAAGCAGAATACCTTCAAACTCCCTGCAGCCTTGACCTTTCATCTCAACCAATGTGCCGAGGTTGGAGCCGACCGGTGCCACCATGACCTGAATGTTGGAGAAGATATACATGGCTGAATAGCCGTAGAAGCCGTGTTCCTCAAATATCAGGTGTTCCGGGGTCAGACCGAGAATCTTGGTGATCACGGCCTTAGCGTCATGGGTCGGGAACCGCACGCGCATGTAGTCAAACATCAGCGATAGTTCTGGTTCATCGTTCCAGTTCTTGAGTAGCCGGTCGATTTCCATTTGCAGCGAGGCACTAGGGCTAGTCCGGGCACTTTCGATTTGGCTAAAATGATGCGAGGTCACGCCTAACCGGCGGGCAACCTGTACTTGGGTCAGGCCAAGTACCTTGCGGCGTGACCTGACCGTATCTGTCCATTCTTCCATGTACGAATGGCTCACTCCTTTCTTGATAAATAAAAATTGTGGATTGGAGGTACCATCCACAATTTGCTAATTTTCGTATGAACGCCGTCATGTCAACCTTTCTACCCCGTGTTCAGGCACAGACATTGTATTCAATACCCCCCTGTTAGAGTACTGGGGGTAAGCGGTCGGCTGACGCCGACCGCTGCCACTCACGCTTGCGGCTTTCGCGCTGCACGCCGCGCGTGGCGGCAGCGAGCGATTGCGCTGATCCTGTTGGGCGGTCATAATCTTTCTCCTTCCGGTATATTGACGGCTTAAATTCCTGTTAGTAATGGTGCGCCCAGTCATGATAAGTGAGCACGCTGCCACTTTCCGGCATGTCGGCTGTGAACCAAAAATAGACCGGCTTGCCAGAGATGGTACGGTCGGCGGTGAGTTCTAGCCAATGCTCACCATCTTGATGTGGCTCAATGCAATCGCAGAGTTCCAGCAAGGCATCTTCGGCATTACCTGGTGAGGCGTTCTTGATTTGCTTCACGTAGTCTTCTTGGAAAGCTGCGCGGTTGCGAATGGTTGCAATGAGCATGAGTTTCTCCTTTCAAGTTTTTAATTTTCACGTTTCACACACAGAAGCGTGCTATAATTATGTGTGGAACGTGAGGTGATAAGAATGACGCCAGAGATTAATTTGTTTATTCAGCAGAATCATGGTCAGGTAACAACGGCTGATGTTAAGAAGTTGGGACTTGATCCGCACATCTTGATTGACCTTGCTAACCGTGGAAAGTTAGAACGTGTCGATCGTGGTGTTTATATTGATCCGGCGGTTTTTGAAGATGACATGTACATCCTTCAATATCGGTTTAGTCGCGGCATCTACTTCAAAGATAGCGCCTTGTTTCTGCATCACATGATTGACCGCACGCCAGACCGGTATCAGATGAATTTTCCTTTGGGTTACAATTCACTGGCAATTCAACAGTATCCAGTACGGGTCTACCGTCAGAAGCCGGAATGGCAAACGCTAGGAGTTGAGGAAGTGCTAACCCCTGGACAACACAAAGTCCGGGTGTACAACATCGAACGCACCTTGTGTGATATTTTGCGCACGCGGGACGCGTCGGATTCAGAAACCATTCGCCAGGCGATGATCAGTTATTCGCAGATGAAGCAAAAAGACATCGGTCGCCTGGTACACTATGCAGATTTGTTCAAAGTCAGAGAACCCATTAACAACTACATGGAGGTGCTTCTATGAAGTTAGGATTCATGAACGGTCAACAGTTCAAATCCAAAGTCCGCGCCCTTGCCAAGGAAAAGCAAATTGATTCCCAGATTCTTATGCAGGAAGTCGTCTTAGATGAGATTGTGGATCGTATTTCGCGTTCGCAGTATCGAGATCACTTAATTTTGAAAGGCGGCTTCCTGATCGCGTCGATGGTCGGCGTCGATACCCGCGCGACGCGTGACGTTGATACATTGATCAAAGGCTTGCCGGTGACCAAAGAGGTAGTGCTCAAAGTCTTCACCGAGATCGCCGACATGAACGAATCGGACGGCGACGTACAGTTGAAAATCGCTAAGATTGACGACATCCGCGTTGCTGCTGACTACGCAGGTTTCCGGATTCATATTGAAGCGAAAATCTACACCAGCATCATTGACACGAAAATTGACGTTTCTACCGGCGATACCATCACGCCGCGTGAAATTTCGTGGCATCATCACACTATCTTCAACGACCAAGTGATCACGGTGATGGCGTACAATATGGAAACTATTTTGGCGGAGAAGTTGGAATCAATGGTGGCGCGCCAAGAACTGAACTCGCGCATGAAGGACTACTACGATTTGTATTTGTTCGACAAGGTGCAGCGGCAAAATATTGACTTCAAGGTGTTGAAGGACGCGTTGCTAGCAACGGCGAAGTTGCGCGGAACAGAGGAGATGTTGCCGAGGTATGTGGAAATCATTACCCGGTTGCGTGTATCTACTCTGCTAAAGCAGCGCTGGGAGAAATACCGGGTTGCCTACGTTTACAGTGAAGAGGTTACGTATGAAGCAACGTGTGATGCGGCGCTAGACTTGGTGAACGCAATCGGACTACCATAACCTTGGTCTCCTGTGCTGTTGGAATAGCGGAAATTGAGTTGGCGACATGCCTGATTACGGTCAGAAATTTTACCTGCGAGGTACGAGCGGTGTGGGGAATTGGCTGGTGACGGTGCCGTCGGTGCTAACATATCCGCGTCTTTTGATTGACTTCGGGAAGAAGTATTTGTTGGTTTCTCGGAACATAGTGGAATAGTCATCATACTCATCCAACCGAGGTGCGCAAAACAGAAATACACTGTGAGTTAAAATAGGAGTGAACAAGTCAAAGGAGTTGGAAAAGTTGATTGAACTGAACAACGTGAATACAAAGTCGTTTCATAATTATTCTTTTAATGGCAGGTTTGACAAAGTTAATCTATTTTTTGGTCAGAATGGTTCGGGAAAGACAGCTTTGTCAGGATGGATTTCCGCACTAGATTCCGACCATTCAAGGGTTTTCGACACGGCCTACGTTGAACGGGAGGTCCGCAATACTGAGACAATGCGCGGATCAAAAATTATTGTGGGTAAGGAACAGATTGACTCGGTCGATAAAATTGCTCATTGCCAGAAAATAATCTCTTCCCTCGAAAGTGACACCTCGGCAAGCGCAGAGCTTAAAAGTGCTAAATCAGCCTTGGCAAAAATTATGAGTGATGAAATCACCACCGCTAAAAGAAATTTTCAGTCAAACGCAATCCATCAAAAAGCAAATGCGCAATCTAATCCAATTCGGGCATTGGAACAGTGGAAAGATGAAATTCATCACTACAAGGATGTCAAATCAAAATTTTCAAGCTTTGAAGACATTGATCAAGCAATTCACCAGATGACTGTAGAACGGGACTATCTCGTTCCAATTTTGCAGGAGTATGATCAAACTAGGCGGAAGAAATTTATTGATGCCATGAATATACCCGTTCTAGAACCCGAATCATCCGTGGCATCAAACGTGGCTGAATGGTTAAGCCGCGGCCTAATATTGCATAATTTTCAAGATGATGAGGAGCCAGAATTAACCACTTGTCTTTTTTGCGGGAACGAAATAGATCCGGAGGAAGTGAAATCTTATATTTCAGATAGAATTGATAATGAGTATGCAAAATTAATTGCTGCTATCGGACAGTTTCAGAAAAATTTGGCTGACAGTTTGACTGAACTTAGTCAACTTCAAGTTACCGGGAAAGTCGACGAAAAGATTATTGATTCGGCTAGGGAACAGGTTACAAATCTTCAAACCGTACTAACAGATAAGCATCATCACACGGATCAGGACTTGGGACTGGGGGAGGATGTATTTTCGGGGATACTTGCGGTCAATGACACAATTAGACAAGTACGAGATGAAGCTGACGCCGGATTAGCTCAACTTCGACACGAACGAGATAATATCGAAAAGCTTGCGAAAAGAAGCATAGGATTAGCCTTGCAGGGACGACAGGACGTAGACGCCGCTGTTCAGCAGATTGGTAGCGTGGAGAAAAGACTTGACGAGGAGAATCGTTCGTTAGAGCTTACGAAGGATTTTTTGAAGAAGCTCAACGAGAAGTCCAGTGACTTAGAAGGATTTTTAAGCCTCATGAATGGCACGTTGAAAACAGTTGGAATGGATTTTCATTTGCAATTTTCCGCTACCGACACAACTAGTTTTGAAGTTGTCGAAAATGAAGGCAATGAAAGTTTCCAATTTCATTCACTCAGTGAAGGAGAAGTCCGCTTAGTAGCGTTTGTAAAGTTCTATTTCGGTTTATTTTCGGAATACAAAGTTGATAAGGAAACTCAGTCAATTCTTCGAAAAATCGATCCGACAATCCGCGCGATTATTCTTGATGACCCGATTACGAGTGTAGATTCAAATAACAGGTATTTTATGACCTCACTGATTAACTCATTCTTGGATGAATTTTCCAAGGAAAGTGTTGAAACCTTCGTCTTCACGAACTCACTATATGATTTTCACAATATTGCCTATCTTGTAAATGGAGGTGTGGCTCACTTCCGGGTCACTAAAGATGTCCATGGAGAGAGTGAGATTACAGCTATCGAAAGTGATTCGATGAAAAACTTCAGTGATGATTACCATTCCACCTTTATTGAAGTTGCAAGTTTTGCGATGCTAGGTAAGCAACGTCTGGCTGAAAAAGTGAACTACCTCTACTTTGGAAATCAGTGCCGCTTTTTGTTAGAAACGCATGCTCGATCTAATTACAATATCGAAAACGCGACTAACAATGCGCTGTCACAAATACTCGACGCATATAACGTTCCTAAGCCGGCGGAACCTCAGGTTAGAAGAATGTTAGATACCATAAATAGTTTGTCACATGGTATGTCCTTCAACTGGGATTACACTTCGGGTATTCCGGCCAAAGAGATTCAGCAAGCCGCGAGAACTCTCTTATGGATGCTAAGCAATAAGGATAGGCAGCATGTTGAAGCGATGGCCCGTGGTTTATCTGGGTTAATGAAGAGCTGTGAGTCTTGGCGCCCAGTTGGCGTCGGAGTATAGATGATGATTATGAGAGTGGAGCATTATCCAATTTGCGTCTGCTCTTATACATCCTCATCTGTGACATTTGTGTAAGTTATGATTAAGCCTACGTCCTCGTCAGTGGTGACATTAAACCAGAAGCGCTTTGGAAAACAATCGGCGGTCAGTCCGCCGGGAGCACCCATCCAGATTCGTGAATCCGGGTACTCGCGGGCGTGCATTGCCATCCATTCAAGTTGGTCTTCCGCGTCTTCGTCAGACTGGAAAGGTACATTTTCGTGAAAATCGTTGAGGAATTGCGTGCGGTTTTCGATTTTGACATCAGTGCTCATTTGGCACCTCCTGTTCTGTTGAGGTTGCAGGAACGGTATTGGCTGCGGCACCAATTTCGGTGAGGAAGTCATAGCCGCGCGGTACTAGTGGTGTGTAAAATTCAGAGATCACGCTACCGCCAGTATCGACGTAGCCGCGTCCCTTAATTGGTTTTTGAAAGAAGTCTTTGTTGGTTTCGCCGAACATCATGGAGTATCCCAGCTCACTCATGCGCCCAAGCGCAACGCGGAACATAAACTGGTCTCTGATCCCGTCGCCCAGATACTTTGCATCTGGGCGTTGGCAGGCCAACACGAGGAAGAAGCCAGTTTGGCGGCCAAGCATGACAATCTGTTTGAGTTTGGACATAACTTGCATGGCATCGCGGCCAAGCATATCCATGAAGGCGACATATTCATCAAAAATCAGAAAATGGGCGGGTAGTCCAAGGTAGGCGTAGTTCTCGCCAGTCTTGTATCCGTCCATTTGCTTCATTTTGTCGTTACGCGCCATCATGTCCTGATAGAAGGTTTCAAGTGCATCCAGCATGGCTTCCTTCTTGGAATAGACCCCTGGCATCACGTCAGCTAAGTCGGCGAGGTCAGCATTTTTCGGGTCAAGAATGGTGAGCTGGGCACCGTCTTTCAGCAGTGCTTCAATCAACGTCAAAATAAAGTAGGTCTTACCACCACCCGTACCACCAGCGATTAACATGTGGGGCAGCGCGTCATAGTGCCAAGCCACGGTTTCCATGAGCTGCATGGAGCCATGTTCACAGGTCACGTCAGCGATGGTGATACGCTTGCCAATCGTGTCGTAAAGCAAGGTGTATTCGACGTAAGAATCGTGCAAGATCTTGTCAACTAGCTCACAGTAAAGACCAGCCTCTAACTTCTTTTCCAAGTGCAGGAGCTGGTCTTGATAGGAAGACATGACGATCTCAACGGAAACGTGGATCAGCCCGTGTTTTAGCCGATAGTAGATTTTGGGAAAGTGCGAAATCTTCTCTTTGGTGCGCGTTGAGCCTAAGTCTTTGAAGAAACTCTCACTGTTGGACTGGTTGGTTTGGTACCACTTGTTCTCCATGATCATGCGGGCGAGCTTTTGGCGGTGTTCCATCTGCTTGTAGGAATCCGCAAACCAAGTTCGATAAGCCCACAGACCAACGCCAAAGAGTAGTGCCGTGCATAAACTGTTAATAACCAGCGGCAGCCATGACCAAGGCAAGGTCACCAGGTCCGGCCAACTAAAGAATTTCCAGTTGATCTGTCTTAGCAGCGGCCAATAGGCAATCACAGCCCCAATTACCCACAAGCTAACCACAATGGTCATCGCAGTGTTGTAAAGCAGGTTGCGTTGACGCGGATAGACCCGTGTACCGCGATACGTGAATTTCATTCGTCAATATTTACGCCGTCGTAGCCAATTACAAGACCAAGTGGGCTACTTGAAACGTTGAAACTAAAGCGCGCGCCTTGGAGATAGGCTTCGGGTTTCGCACATTGCTCGCTGGCTAAAATTAAATCACAAGCATTCATACCAGCTTGAACCGCGTGATTAGCCGCGTCGATTAAGTTGATGATGACGTCACCAGTGGGTGATGCACCGTTGTCAAAGTCAGCAATGCGTTCGTAGTGAAGTTGAAAGTCGTCCAAGTTGACGAGAGTTACTTGATCGTTCATAGTGTTCTCCTTTGGGCGTTACTTGACGCCAATATATTTGATAGCGGGTTGTCGGTCTTCGGTGTCGATATTGAAGCTGAATTCTTTGGATTCGTGATCGCGGGTACATTCGCCGTCTACCCAAATGGAAAACGGTTCGCCAGCAGTTGCCTGTTCGGCAGCCATCAGCACCATGTCGATCAAAGCATCCGGGCTAGGATCATGGAAATCAGGGTCAACTAGCGCGGGGTAGTCTTCCAAGAATCCGTCGATATTCTTTGCGGACATTTTCGAGCTCCTTTCATTTGTGATAATACGAAATTCAATCCACACCCATATAAATCACGGTGTCTTCAAGCAAGTTGAAAATGAATTCCTTAGGTTCGTCATCAATCGTGTTGTCATCAACCCAGATAATGAATTGACCGTCCATTGCCTGTGTTGCGGCATCAGCGACCAATTCCTGTAAAAAATCAGCGTTTGGGGGAACGCCATCTGTTCTGACAAGTCTGGTGTAATCTTCGACAAAGCCGGCGATTTCAAAATTTTGTGGTTGAATCGATTTCGCATCTCTACTCATCGCTGACGCCCAGATACGAAAGCCGTAAGCCATCTTCGCCTTCGTAAGATGTGAACGAGAACAGCTTATTCATGCCGTCGTTAGTTTGTTCACTGTCGATATGCAGGTGCTGGTAGGATTCAGGGCTTTCTTCCATGAGTTCCACCATGTCTTGCAGGATCTCGTCTGGGTCAAGGCGGTAGTCGTTGTCAATTTCTTCGTTATAGTCGTCGATGAACACTTCACGACCAACTACGGTCAGGGTGGAAGTCATCATCAGGAATCAACTCCTTTCGTTAGTGGCAAGCAACCGCCGCAGCGGGCGGCGCGCGCGAGGAGTGGGGCAATGAGCTATTTCTTGTCATTGTTGTTTGGCTTCTCCTGCGGTTTGACCGGCGCGGTGGCGATCACGAGATCCTTGGCCTTCATGTACCACGAAGTTTCAACTCGGTTGAAGTTTGCGTTTGCCACCGTGTCGATCACTGGGTCAACTAAAGTCACAATCTGGTTGTACTTGAAGTCCTTGACCCCGGCCTCTGCCGGAATTGAAACTTGGATCATCATCCCTTGTTTCATGGACTTCAAGTCATAGGTGCGTTCCTTTACGTCGTCGGTACGGTTGCCGTCTTCGTCTTGCACGAAGCGTTCGCGGCGCTGGCCGGAGAATTTCAAGACGCCAAAGGTTTCTTCTAAGTCGATAACGATGCCTTCTGCTAATCGCATGTGAGTTCCTCTTTTCTTTTATTTGACTGGGACAATATCGTCGGCATTGCAGATGTAGCGCACAAAGGCTTGTTCACCGATCCGGTAGCCGACGGTCGCAATCCGCGGCTTGATGATGGTGACCGGTGCGTCAACTTCAATGCTTTCGGCCTTGTCACCTTTCTTCGCCGGAATAGTGATTTCGATGTTGTCGGTGCGCTGCAAGTCGGAGAACAACTCGTAAGTGCGGGAGACAACCTTGCGGTTGTCACGATCTCCTTCTGACAGTTCGCGCTTGAGCGAGCCGAAGTATAGGTGACCGAACGTCTTTTCAATGTTTGGTGCAACAAATTTGAGTTCCATGTTGTAGCCTTCCTTTCGTATTCAAAAAGCCGGGTAGTTGGGCTACTCGGCTGTGGCTTGGTGATAGTATTCGGTTAATTGTTGAAGTAGATAATCGTAAAACGACTTGGAGATTGGGTGAACTGTGCGGCCATCAGCATATCGTGGAAACTGGATATACCAGCGATACTGACCTTCGATGAGCTTCACGTTTTTCAAAATGAGCACATGATCCAGTACGATGTCGCCTTGGAGCAGCACGTCGCCGCCGGGATTGGGATACATGTTGATAGAAGAAATGCGCATATCAGTTGCCATCTTTCTTCTTGGCACCACCGATTACAACCATCGTAGCGAGGACGCCGAGCAGCAGTACCACACCGATGACGATGAGCCAGCCAGACGTCGCGTTGCCAGTTTGTGGGAGGCCAGGCTTAGGCGTCTGCTTGTCGGTCATGACGGCCTTCACGATTTCACCATCCTTAGTGATCTCGAATGGCACGAGGGCTTCGCTAATTTCGTAGCCCTTTGGTGCATCGTATTCTTGGAAGCTGTACTTACCAGCAGGCAGATTACCAAAGGAGAAGACCCCATTCTTGTCGGTGCGACCAGATACAACCGTCTTGCCGTTTTCGTCCAGAATACGGATACCGGTGTTTGGCAGGCGCTTTCCAGTCGAAACGTCGGTCTTGGTCAGTTCGCCCATGCCTTTGATCAAGTCGTTGGTCAGTTCAAAGGTAATCGCGGTTTCCTTGGTGTCAGACTTGGTCTCACCGATCTGCTTGTCCTTGCTATCGAATACCTTCACGCCGTCCTTAGTGGATACGAGCTTGAGAGTTTCCTTCGATAAGACAAGGTTGGTGGCAGAAGGCTTGGATTCACGGAGATAGAAGGTGCCCACAGGCAGGTGCTTGATTGACCCAGTAGAATCTTTGCCGACGGTGATGGTCTGAATCACCTTTTTGTCCGCATCGAGCAGTTCAAAGGTCGCGCCAGCAGCGTTACCGGTCATCGCGTAGGAGTAACCCTTACCTGAAACCAGCGTGGCAACTTCATTGATTTTCTTGAATGACAGTTCGTTTTCGTGGAGCTTGTTGTCGATCACCTTACCGTCATTGAGGTCAATGTGTTTGATCTTCTCATTGTCGGTGGTGTGGAAATGGAAGCCGTACATCGTCGTGTTCAAGTCGTGCTTCTCACCAGCATCAAGTTCCTTGACGTAGTAGTAGCCTTCTGGCAACTGGATCGCGCCAAATTCAGCCTTACCGTCTTTGACCGTCGTGGTGGCAACGAGTGATTCAGAAGGAATCACAGTTTTGCCGATCGTGGTTTCGCCTTGCGTGAACAAGCCGAAGACCTGACCGTTGGCAGCGACATTCTTGATAATTGGGAGGTTGTCCTTCCAGCCCGAGATTCTTTCTTCCTGCTTATTGAGCGTGATGTCGAGCTGCTGGAAGTCGTTCTTAGCTTCAAGTGAGGTGGCGGTTACCGTGACTTCTTGCCCGGCATACTTGAGGTCAAAAGCAATCGGATCAGGGTTCATGATGAACCCGTTTGGCGCAGAGATTTCAGTTGCAGTGTACTTGCCAAGGTACAGCTCCGGGGTCTGAATCTGCCCTTGAGCGTCAGTGGTGCCAATAGCAACCACATCACCCTTGTGGGCACGAACGGTACCGTCAGCAGTCGTGATGTCTTCGGCTGCTTTGAACTCGAACTTCGCACCAGCGAGGACGGTGTAGTCGTACTTGAACTTGTACTGATCGCCGTATTCAGTTTCAACCTTTTCGACGGCGACTGGGGTAGCCCCGGTCTTGGTCAAGGTGGCGACACCCTTTTGGGAGAGGTCAGCGAACTTGATGACCACGATGCCGTCTTTATGGCTGCCGTCGATGGTGAACTTGGCTGGTTCCTTAGCCAGTACATAACCTTCTGGAGCTTGAACTTCTTCAAGCTGATACTTGCCATAGCCGAGTGCTTCGGAGGTAATCAATTCACCGGAGTTGTCGGTCGCAAACTTGTCAGTTGTACCGGACTTATCAGCAGTTGGCTGAACCTCATACTTATTCGTTTGCAGGTTCTTAATCCGGAAGATTGCGCCAACGCGCAGCACGGTCTTACCAGTTTCGGTATCGACTTTGACTACACGCAGTTTTTCTTCGATCACCTTGTTTTCAATAGTGTAGTGCTGGGACTTCTGGGTGCCGTCAACAACGACTATGAACGGCTTGATCCCGTTGTAGCCTGTTGGGGTCTTGGTTTCAGTGACAGTGTAGGTGTCGTAAGGCAGATCTGCGAACTTCACGTAGCCTTGGGCATCGGTAAGACCAGTCCGAACAACCTTACCAGTAGCCTTGCTGGTGATGGTGAACTCGGTGCCCTTGAGCATGACCGGCTTAGTGCCTTTGCCTTGGGTTGTCCAGTCGTAGTTCCCGTACTTGAGCAAGTCGAGATCACCAGTGATGACTTGTTCCTTGACCGTCGTGGTGGCTGTCGCGATCGTCACGTTCTGCCCAGCGTAGGCCAGCTTGAAGGCGTGCTTTTGTGGATCAAGCACGTAGCCAGTCGGTGCCTTCACTTCTTGCCAATAATAATCGTCCAGTTCTAAACCGGAAACGGACGCGGTGTTGTTGGTGATCGTCACCGACTTCACGAGCTTGTCGTTAGTTGCATGGTGAAGCTCATAGACCGCACCGTTAAGGCTGGCAGCGCCTTGTGATTGCTTACCAGTAGCAGCATCAACTTTTTCGATGGTGGCAGTGCCGCGTTGTTCTTGATCGGTCGTATCGACGTGGGCAGTGGTGACCGCGACAGTTTGACCAGCGTACTTCAGTTCAAATGGCAGCTTAGTCGTAATCAGAACGTAGCCAGCAGGGGCCTTTTCTTCCAGCGCGTAGTAGCTACCGAGCTTGAGGTTCTGCAGGGTGCCTTTACCGTTGCCGTCAGTGGTGATCGCGCCAACCCGTGTGCCGGTGCTGGTGTAGATCCCATAAACCGCGCCATTCAGTGAGTAATAGGCATTGAACATGTCGCTGCCGAACTCACGCCCAATCTTGGCGAGGGTCACGTTACCGAGCTGTTCCTTGTTGCCGAGGACAACTTCAACGGTTTTGCCGGGTTCGATGGTGACTTCTTTGAGTTCACCCTTATTAACGTAGCCGTTAGGGGCGGTGACTTCGCTGATCTTGATCTTGGTACCAGCTTTGATCCCGTTCAGAGCGGCATAGCCGTCAGCGCCAGTCGTGACTTCCTTGGTGGTGCCGTTGTATTCAAACTGGAGCTTGGCACCTGGCAGCGTCTTGTTGGTGTCGGCGTCAATCTTCTTGGCTTTCACGTTACCATTCAAGTTGACCTTGATTGGCAGGCTGAACTCACCGTTGCTGGACAACTTGAAGTTGACCAGTTTCTGTTGTGAGCCTTTCGTGTAGACAAAAGAGGTACCAACGTCAGCGGCCTTAGCAATCGCATAAGCCACCTTACCAGATTCCTTCGACTGGGCAGTGGCCGTCAGCGTGAGCTTATTGCCTGACTTCGTAATCTTGAGGTTTGCGGTGCTCGCCGTTTGTTGGGCGAAAGCCGCGAGCCACCCGTTAGTATCAGTCAAGGTGATTGAATCGCCAACGGCAAGCGTGATCTGTTTGCCGTTGAACGAAGGCTTGCGATCGTGTGCGGCGACCTTATCGAGAATTGCTTTCTTTTCAGATTGATAGGTCTTGTTCGGTGTGGTGAGCAACGAATCGCCGAGCGTTTCCCAAATAATCATCTGGGTCACGGCGTAGTTGCGGTTGGTTGGGTTTTGGTAGTAGCCGTAGTAAGCAATCTTGGCTAGTTGATCCTTCTTATCATCGGAGTAGGTGCTGGGGTTGTAACTGGAGCCACTCATATCGAGATCGACGCCGTGCTCCACACAGAAGGCAACCTTGCCGTCCACCTTTTTCATCCACATACCTGTGTCCGTCCAATGTAAGCCATTGAACAAGTGCAAGTGCCAAGTGTTGCGCCAGTCAGCAACCTTGATGTTGGTCATGCTGGCGGCAATCGCCATTGAGGCTGGGATAACGAGCTGGACGAAGATCGCAATTAAAGCGGTGAATACGGAGGTTCGTCGAACTGCTTTCATCAATGTAATTCCTCCATTCTTATTTTTCAGTAGCAGCGTGTGAACTAAGTGCAACAATAGTGAAGCTGAATTACGGCTCCGCAACATAATCCTGTTATTTTATCCGGAAAATTAACGGGCGACTATTCATCGGTGAATAAGTCGGAGACAAATAAATAACAGGAAATAAAAATAGACCGCTCGGACATTGAGGGTCTACGCTTACTGTTGATATGAGATTTTCTCCAATTTGCACCGTGCAACTTTTATGCTGCTTCCAAAGCGGTTTTTTGTGATATAATTGAACTTATCGAAATTCAAAAGCCTTTAACGGCGCTCATTTGCGCTCATTCGGCTTTTCGGGGCAACAGAGTGGGAATAGTCGAAGCTAAGATATAAATACCGTTATAGCGGTGTTTGTCAACTGTTTTCCGCTACATTTTCCACTGCTGGAACCAAAATGGCACCAGTAATGTGTCTCTTACCCGTAAACTGATTACGAGTGGGGCAACGACCTAATGATCTGCTGGTGTGAAATCAACTAGACCATTAAGTTCTTGTGCTGTCTCAAAGTTATTGTTTGAATATGGATGTCCATGAGTTCCTAAAGTTGTTTGAATGTCTTCATGTCCTGGATATTCCTTAATAATTAATGGATTTTCCCCAATGCTGATTAACAAAGACGCATGAGAATGTCGAAGCGCGTGGACACGAATTCCATGAATATTCGCGGCTTTAGAATAGACATTGATTATTTGGACAGTGGTCCGCGAGTAGTTGGCACACCATTGTATGAAAGCACAAAATCTGGTTTAACTTCAGACGCTTGAATCTCTTTCCACTCGGAGAGATATTCGAGTGTCTTTTTATCTAACGGAACTGTCCGAACACTGGCGCGAGTTTTGGGTGAAGTAAATTCATAGTTAAATGCATTTAAATAATACAGTGTTTTGTTGACAGGCATTGTACCGGCTTAAAAATCAATGTCTTCATTCTGAAGAGCGATTTATTCACCGAAACGGGCACCAGTCATAAACACAAGCTAAGTTATGGTGAAATTGAAAAGCTAATACATAGTTATTAAGATCAATTAACGAAATGACTTTCTCGAACTCGGTTTTAGTCCAGAAATCAATCTTTTTATTTTCCGTCATTCAATTGCCAACAAATTTTATTGGATTCTCTTCACAGAATCCTAGTACAATTGCACGATCAAAAACCAAAGATAACAAGCATTGAACTAAGCGGGTGTATGAATTACTTACTTGATTCTTCATCATGATTTGCCATTTCTGTATATCCACCGGCGCAATATTATTAATGAAATACTTGTTAAATTCTTTGAATTGCTTTCGAATGGATGTAAGCTGATTCCTGAGACAACTTTTAAGAGAGGGTATAATGAATAAATCGTCTCTCAAAAGGAAGGAATTTTTACATGCCAACTCGTTACGACAAAGAATTCAAA
>SKEY01000541.1_pt1 | contig 59615 bp, 76 predicted proteins | sample 4843871 | NCBI WGS metagenome assembly SKEY01 (sample SAMN11008797, study PRJNA524170) | human gut metagenome | biome: Human fecal sample; material: Feces; isolation source: fecal sample from pouch patient p36 | host: Homo sapiens | place: Israel: Tel-Aviv | collected 2016-12-04
CTGAGCTTCTCCTAAACCTTTTGCAATCAATTCAATACTTTTTGAATTGTTCCGGATAGTCGTTTCTTTCTTATATCCATCCTGCGTAAGCTCGGTCACGTTTTCCTGCATCTGGTTTATCATATCCTTAATATCGCGTGGTTCATTGGATAGCGTAATAGTATTACTGCCTTTGTCTTCATCCAGAAGGTACTTTCGGATTTTTACGATACGGTGTGGTAACTCAATACCTCTTACAGGGTCAATGATGCAGTGTGCCGTTTCCCGGATTCTCACCTGCAGGTCTTTGTACTTATCATCCACCGCAGCAAGGTCTATCATATTGATTGTGTATGATCCAACCGGTGCTGCCAATTCCTGCAGCTTCTTCCTTCCATCCGCCAGAAGGCTTTCTTTGTTCGTGTATCGCCCATCTGTCCAGGAGCTCACTATCGGCTTGCCTTTATAGCCCTGCAGGTCGATATACGGCTTCCCTTCATTGATATCAGAAAATGTCAAATCATCAGCACCGTAGCAGTAAAGCCTTGTGACAAGCCCTGTGCTGCTTTCTTTATATGTATGGTCCTTCATGTTAAGTTCAGGTGTCACATACAATCCGGTATCCACAGAAGCGTACGGGTCAATCACAGTAACAACCTTGCTCAGACAATCAAAATCATACTGCACATCATATACCGCCTTGCAGCGCATCAGTACATCGTACCCGTTGCATTTTTCCTTGTCCGGCGTACGTTTGATCGTTCTGATCTCTTCGCCGGTTACCGTCCATCCTGAAGGCTTGATATAATTCAATACATCGCCTATGGTCTTTGTCTGCAGTGCAGCGATATCTGCTGTTTTCAGATAATACGATGCCTTCCAATCATCCATATCCAGTTCACAAGTAATCGTGGCCTGCGTGATCAATTTATTTACACCTTTGATAAGGTATAGGTTTTCATGCGTTCTAACCGCTGCCTCTGTCTTCAAATATGTAAATAGTTCTGAATCTGGCGGAACATCAAAAGAGAGCGTTTCTTCGCCCTCTTCGTCCTTTTCTACATATGCGTTCGTGGCTACCGTGATAGGCAGCCATCCGTCTTGTGTCTTGACGCTTAACATATCTCACCTCCTACAGATATACAGGGCTGTAATACATCACCACATCAGCGTTTGTGTTGCTTACCGTGATGATATGGTCGCCCGGTTCCAGACTTGGAAACTTAGTAAACATCGCATCAGAATATTTGTTTTTACCATCCTCTGTTATGAGCATACTCTCACCATCCAGGATTATCTTCTTGCCGGCATGGATATTGTGTATCGTATATCCTCCTACTGTGATTTCTCCATTGTAATGAGGTGTTATCTCATAGCGGATACCTGCTTTATAGGTTCCTATGATCGTAATGTAGTTATCTCCGTTTTTCAATGTAAAACGACGTTCCTCTCCTCTCTGCAGCACCAACAAAGAAAGAGTAAGCGTGAAGCTGCATACTCCTTCCTGCTGCACTGATGGTACACCATCAAGATAACACGTATACACATATCCATCATCGATTCTCAATTCAAACCTATCGATAGCCTCTGTTAAGAAACGACTTATATCATTCTGGGAAATGAAATCCATCACTAGGTCGTATCGTTTAGGTTTCATATCGCGTTTTATCAATATAGGCACCATACTATCCGTATAGGTATTTGATATCTGCATCGGCTGGTAATCGAACGCCGCAATAGAAGCGCTGAAGTTCCTTATAGGCTTTTTGTTTATCTTATGCATACCTTACCTCCCTTGAAATGCCATTTCTTCACTGATGAATGGTGTCAGTACATGAGCGGTCTCCCTATCTCCGATATAGATACGATTTTCAATAACGCCTTTCATTGTCGCAGACATAGCCGATAGATCTGTTTGAAACATTGATGTCTTTAGGATCTCAGTTTTAGACTGTATGTCAGCAACTGCAGCCATTTTCGACTGTTCGGCATATACAGCCTGCCTTGCTTTTGACACTATGCTGGAAATATCTATTCCCCGTTCACTTTCCTCATTGGCTGCATCAATAGCTCTTCTAACGAAATCAGTAGCCGTCTTCTCTGCATCCTTTGATTTAGCTTCAAGTCCTAAAATATAGCCTTGTCCCGCCGTTATCCCTATTTCTCTTTTCCATTTTCGAGAGGGTGAATGCGAATCTTGCCCTTTCCTCCCACCGGCCATAGCACTTTGTACGAAGGAAAATCCTGCATTGAAAGCATCTACAGCCATTGATGCCAAACCATCAATATATCCTTGTGCTGACTCTTGTCCGACCGATTTCATTCCTGAATAATTACTGGATCCGGATGCAGAAGAAGAGGCAAGTCTTCCTCCCGCCGTTTTAGCAGCTCCTGCTTTGGAGTCGATTCCCTTCCCATAACCGGCTGCATTATCAGCACCCTTTGACTTGCTTTCTTTTACTTTATTCATCGCTTCTACAGACTTATTTGCGAGATTTTTAGCAACATCGATAAGACCAGGTGTTTTATCTTCTACAGTCGACTGTATACCACGAAGCTCTTTTTCCTTGTTCTCTTTGGATTTTTTTGCAGCTTCGATTTGTGCATCACTGATCCTTTTGTCACCAGCTTCCTGCCGCTGTATTAAATCCTTATAAGCCATATCCAATGCAGAAACTTCAAGCTCAAGATTCTTCTTTTTTTCTTCATACGTTCTGCCAGACTCAGCCTGTATATCCGTTTGTACCTTGACCCAATCATCTTTATTTTTACTAGCAGCAAGAGTAGCATTATTTTCATAATTGATGATTTCTTCTGTATGCTTGTCATAGCTTTTCTGATAATCATTCAAAACTTTTTTCTTATCACTTGTGGACTTTGCAAGAGTACCATATTCCTGCAGCATCGCATCCTGTGCTCGACCTGCCTCAATAGCCCAATTATCACCATATTTTTTTATAAGGTCATTTTCGATCGCCTTCATACGATTATTTTTGTCAGTGACTTCTGCCTGTAGCTTAGCAATTTGGATACCTTCTTTTTGCTGTTCAGTTATCGCCTTTTGATAGATAGGCTCCTGTGCATCAAGGATAGCTTTTACCCTTTTTTTCGTAATCAGCTCATCTATAGATGAAGTCATTTCCTTATAGTTATTGATGACGCCATCCGTCATTGAGTATTCAGTACCTAGCGCATCATTGAGTTCACCAAGGATAAAAGAGGCACGATCCTCGTACCCTTTCTTCACTTTCCCGTTAGCATCTACAAGAGTATCGAGCTCATTTTTCAGTTTCTCTGTGTTTTGGATCATTCCGAGATCTGTCGCAAGCTTCTCTTCCTGCGTGTTTTTTAGCTCTTTCCACTCATCGTTAGATTTCTCGAGGCTTTCTCTAAGTTCTTCATTTTCATCGACTACATCATTTGTCATAAGACATAAAGCTGTAAGACCAGCTGTCAATGCGCCTACGCCTATAGTCAGCCATCCCATAGGAGATATGGCCTGCACAGCATTCAAAGCTGTCTGAGCTGCTGTCGCAAGAGAGATTTGGCCAGTTAGTAATCCAACTGCAGCTTGTCCCATTGATAGTGTACCATTGAATTGCATACCTGCCATTGATGAAGCTACAAGACCAATGTTATAAGCTTCTACAGCTTGTTTCGCCTTCATAAAAGATGATACCATAGGGCCGATAAAATCATTCTTGACCTTCATAGCTGCCATTGCTCCAGTAACAGCAGATAATGCTATCGTGAGTTCCTTACCATGTTCGATCAGGAAGGAAAAACCATTCACAAGCAAGGGTATGGCTTTTTCAGCCAACCTAGCCGCTACTTCGATAAGCTTACCAAACGCTTCTGCAATCTTATCTACACTCTTTCCAAGCTTGCCATTACTCATCTGTTTAGATAATTCGTCTACACTTCCCTGTGCCACATCCATAGACTTTTTCAATGGCTTCTCAAACTTCGAATATGCCGCTATGCCTACATTCTTAAGAGAATTCACTACTTTGGCAGACTTCTCTTTGAAGGTATCTGTGACCTTGTCATATGCTTCTCCTACGACGTCGGTTTTTGTTTTCATAGCTTCAAGGTTATTGGTAAATGTTATAGCGTTATCCCCTGCCATCGATAAAGCAGCTTTTCCTGCTTCCAGAGATCCAAACATGTCGATCAGTGACTTGTCATTCTCCTTTGCATACCCTTCCATATCCACGATGATATCTACAAGGGTAACTCCTTCATCCATCAATTCTTTAAAGGATTTCTTGCCATACCCCATGCCCTCGTACATGTCCATCATAGCTTTATTGGCCTGTGTACCGTTTTTACCAAGCTCTGCGATCAACTGATTCAACTGTGTAGTTGCTTGGGCTGTAGGTGTACCCTGTGCAGTCATACCTGCCAAAGCAGCACCGACCTGCTCGAATGAAACACCCATTGCAGATGCAGTAGGAGTCACCTGTGACAGAACAGACCCCAACTCATTTACAGTCGTGATACCCTTGTTCTGTGTCTGCATCAATACTTTGTGGATCCTGTCTGTTTCTGATACATCCATCTTATACGCATTCAGCACCTTGGCTGTTGCTGTCGTGGCTGTATTGACATCGGTAAAGCCGGCTTTCGCCAGTTTCGTATTCTTCTCCAGGAATCCCAGCGCTTCCGACATATCGTCACTGGCAGGGATGCCTGCGGATAAAGCATCATACATCGTATTACCAAGTTCAGAAGCGGCCAGACCGGTCTTCGTGGAGAGCTCCAGCATCTTTCCCTGATACTGCGTCATATCCACCTGGGCATCACCGAACAGTGTGCTGGCCTTTGCATTTGCCTGTTCAAATTCTGAGCCAAGCTTTATGACTGCAACACTTGCTGTACCGATCGCCGCTGTGATGGCAGCAACCCCAGCTACTGCTGCAGTCCTCATCGTATTCAGTCCTTTGGAAAAACCGGCTTCATCTATCCTGGTATCGATGATAATACTACCATCAGCCTGTGACATCGCATCACCTCATTTCAAAATTAAAAGAACCATCAAGGTTCTTTTATATTCATTCCTCCTGCAAGCAGTGTGGCAAAACCGGCTGCTTTCTGCTCTGCAGTCCTGTTATCCGGAAGTGCATAGATCCGTTTCATTTCTGCGTAGTATCTCCTTTGCTCAGGAGACATCGTTGCTGTTATCCGGATGGACCGATACATCATCACTTTTTTTATATTGCTATCCTCCGGCAGTTCCAGGAACAACTGCTTGAATATCCACCAGTGCAGCTGCGCTGTGGACAGATCGATATTGTAATACTGCCGGAAGGCTGTATAGATCATGTACTGGTCATTCTCAAAATCATATACCTGTTTCGCTCTGCCGGTTCCTTTCCCTGTCTGATTGATGCCGCATCGATAAAACCATAACACCTGATCCATAAATTCTGGGATATCCGAATACATGCCATTCGTAACATCGAGAATGGCTTGGAATCGTTCTTCATTGCCGCAATCTTCCAACATCGTATTTTCAAATCGAATCCACGTGCGGAAATCAGTCTTAATAGGTATGACCTGACCACATACTGTGATATGATCAGGTGCATCATCAAGCAAAAGGTTCACGACGTGGTTTTGGATTTACCTGGCAGAAAGCAGTGATCTCTTCAAAGATAAAAGTCATCAGTTGCTGATGCTCCTGAAAATCGACCGTTCTTCCGGAGAATATCTTTTCATACGCATTCTTCCCCAGCATCCTGTTCACTGTCTCCCTTACAAGTTCGCATGATCTAAGCACGAGCCTATCCAATTCCTTCTCGTTCGGTTTTTTCTTCAGAGCATTGATGATCGGTTCCTGACACTGTGTGAATCTCTCTGCTGCCTTCGTAACTGCCAGTGAATATGGATTGAATCGGAAGGTCTTCCCTTCGATCTCCAGCTTCAGCAGTTTCGGCTCTTTCTTGTCGAACGTAAATTTGCTCATCGTTATCCTCCTATTCCACTGGTGTTACTTCGGCATCCGCAGTAAATGTTTTCGTTTCCGGATTCCATTCGCCTTTCACGGCATCACCCTTATACATCAGTGAGCCAGACAACGCCATCGCATCACCGGCAGCTCCAGATCCACTGTTGTCTACCTTGATAGCGATATGCTGCTTATATGCTACCTGTGTTCCGGATGTCTTCCCTGCGATCCAGTTATAGACATTGACGATATCCGTTTCACAATCTGCTCCGACTTTTCTGTTACGCCCAATCTCTGCGATATACGTAGTAACATCATCAGCCTTATCCAGTTCTGCAGTAAAATCGAATGTCGGTGCATAGCCGATGACGGATGAGGTTCCTGACACCTGATGGATATAGTGGCTGTCCTTCGTCTTAGCGTTCAGATTCTCCGTCAGCTCACTGAACCCTTCTCCGATCAGACACCATTTTGGCGCATCTGCTGTGCCGGTATTCATGAATGAAAGCAGCTCATTACGAGTTGCGATCCCTGTTGTTTGTGACATATAATACCTCCTAACTGTATTTTGATTTCTTCTTGTATGTCAGCTTGTACATAGCCATAAAAGTGGCCGTGTTGTTGTCTTTCCCAGTATCATCCGCAGGCGTCGATACCATTTCAATCTTTACAGGCACATAGCCTGGCAGGCTGAGGTTCGGAAAATGATTCTCCGTTTCCATATCGAAGATATCTGCCATGATATTCAACGGCTTCGTGATTGCCAATATGCTGTTGATATCGTTGACCTTTGCTCTGTGATAGATGGCGAATGGCAGCTCTGCATCATAGCCGCCTATGATATTGACTTTTGTTTTATATGCAGTGGACACCTGCTTCACTGCCATCGCCGGAGTTTTGTCCGTGAGATACTCGATCGATATCGGTACACCGATATTCAATGCCTGCAGATACTTATACAAACTTTCAATGACCTGCGTATTCTCCTGTGGGATCACACTATTTCTATCGTCCATTTCTATACACCCTCTTTGCTATTTTCAACCAGTTTTCTTTATACAGAGCCTTTGATCGTTCAAACCAGTGGGAACAGGCCATCGGATGCACTTTTCCAAAATTCAGTCTTTTGTCAGTCTTGACCTTTGTTTCTCCTCGCCTAGCCCAGGGACGATGTGTTATCTTTCCTACCATCACGTACCCATAGTATAAAAACCTGGAGTACGGTGTGTTGTAGATGATAAAGTCATCATCGCTCTGAATGCTGTTCGTGATGGAGTTCTTCAGATAGCCACTCTGCATCGGCACGAATTTCTCTGTATCCTTGACGATCTCACTTTTCAGAAGACGCCTGGCTCTTTTTGTCTGACTGTTCAGTCTTGCTTTTACTTTAGCCTCATTGAATTCGAATCTACTCATTTGCGATGATCTCCAGAAAATCAGGCTCATCACTTACCGGATTGACCTCACCGACGCTATTTACGGTATATTCATGACCTTTATATACGATAAGGTCCACATCCGGACGCAGGGTGAAGAACGCTTCTATATCCTCCATTGAATCAAACACCAGCGGCTCCTTGTATGTACGCTTTTTAGCTCCTTCAAAGGCCACCAGATCATTCATATCTATGATGACCAATAGATCACCTGCAGGCTGGATACCTTTCTGCGATTGCTTCATTCCATATGCAGCGTCTGCGCACACATGATTGACCGTCGTGGTCTGATACTTTGCCTCGCCATCTAACTCATCCACCTTGTTTCTGATGAGTATCCTATGAGGTCGGATAAATCTAGGTGAACGTATCATAAGCACATCGTCAACAGGCCTGCCTGCCGCAGCAGATCTCGTAACTCTGTGACCATCATCGGTGATAACGGAACATTATTGAACATAGGTACCTGTTTTCCTTTCATCTGGTAGTTGAATCCTTTCGTTGATACTGTTGCTATGTTGAAATCGGAATTGCCATTCAATGCGGCTTTTCCACCATTCTCAGCAATGAAGTCTACCTGCATCGTAATGATATCACTGAAATCGATATCATATTCTGACAGCTTCCTGACCTTCCAATACGGAATGTTGTACTTGATATACGAATCGATCAGCCGGCATACACCAGGCTCCAGCTGACCGAATTCATATTCATCAAGAGAACCACCGCAATTCCGATACTGCGGATATGTGATCATGGTTACCTCCTGTTACACTTCCTCTACGAGATAGATGCGACCGTTCGTCAGCCCTGTGACAGCTGTGATACCTTCGCCAAGAGCAGCCTTTTCCGCTTCCTCTGTAAGCGTTCCATCTTCGGCAGTATACTTGACAGTAGACGCATTCTGGACACGGTATGTCTTTCCTGCCTCTAATCCTGTGATCGTTTTATCCCCTGCAGTGCCGAGGCTGCCCTTCGCTAATTTCACTACACTTACTGGAGCAGAGATCTTCACCTTGCGGAAGACGCCGGCTTTCTTACTGTTCTTCAGCACGATACCTGCCAGCATTTCGATTTCACCAGTCTTTACAGCTCCCGGTGCTTTCATATCAGGAAGATAGGTTTTGATGAGCTTTTCTCCCTTTGGGCTGATGCCGTGGCAGGCGTCCAGACCGATCTTGACAGCATAGATAGAGGTTTCTCCGGACGTGTCTGTAGCTACGCACGGAACAGTGGTCAAACCATCATAATACTCACCCATGTCTACCATAGGGATGCCGTCATAGTTGTCAACCTTGCGGCCGAAAGCGTCTTCTGTCTGCGTGAAATATTTCAGTTCACGAGCAACTGCGCTCATGATCGTTTTCATACGGCGGTTCATGAGCAACATGTCCGGACGTCCATCCAATGTCCCCAGCCACTGGTCCAGCTCAAACACGAATTTCTTGCTGTTTGCTGCGATCTTCGTTTCGTCTGAAAGGTCGATAGCTGCTGTAGGGATGTATTCTGTACTCGTTCCCTTTACCAGCTTCTCCAATCCATCGAAATCAGTTTCCTTGTTTGTGGAATCCGCATTGATGAAATCGTAATGGAATTTGTTTGAAGCTGCTTTCGTCTTCTGCTGTAACTGAAATGCGATTTCAGATTTTGCAGCCGTATCCTCAAGTACACGGTCTACCTGGAAGCTACCACCGAAGATCTTGATATCAGCATTCTTCTTAGTTTTCAGTGCCTCACCCGGCTTGTACTCTTCGTTTAATTTACGTCCTTCTGCTGTAGAAGGTGTCAACAGCTGCATGTACCCGTATGTCATCGTACTGCCACCGGTACCCGGTGATACTGCGTTATCAAAAATCAATTTGTCTAAAAGAAAAGAGTCCCGGCGGAACTCGTCTACGACCATTTGGTCTACTTTGTCGGCCATACCGACCTTTGCCTGTGCTAATGTTAATGGCATCTATTCATCACTCCTATTCTTTGCCATAGTGATCGTCAAGGGCAGATTCCCATGTCGATTCTTTTGTTTCTGGTTTATTGTCATGGTCTCCTCCGAGATTCACGTTCTGTGGATCAGCTTCTTCAAAGAGAAAACCGTTGTCTTTTTTGATGTTTTCCAGCTGCTCTTTCAATCCGGTAACTGTACCATCCTTGTTCAGTTTAACGATGTCAGTATCCAGAAAAGCCATCAGTGCTTTTTCACTCTTTGGCTTCGCCTCCGCAATCGCCAGTTTGATGGCAGCTTCTTTCTTAGCGGATGTAAGGTCATCCTGATACTTCTTTTCCCAGTCTTTTACATCCTGCTGCAGCTTCGCGACATCCACACCATCGAATTTTTTGACAGTATCGGATAACTCTGTGATTTTCGCATCCTTGGCTTTGATTTCATCGTCGTATTTAGATTTTGACACGTACTCTCCACTAGCTAGATTGGCAAGTTTTACTTTATCATTGCCTTTTAGCTTTGCTTCAACTTGAGTATACAGATCATCACCTAAAAATTCTTTTAAAAATTCCATTGTTTCCTCCTGTGTTTTTTATATCCGGTTCTCTCCGGGAATAGGCTGGCAGTTTTATATCTCTTGCCATTGAGTGATGATGCAGTTTATATGACATGCTCAGGTCATTGTAAATGTGGTCCGAAATAGGGCAGCTTCCGCCTTGGAGGATCATTCATATAGCTGAGACGTTCTTCCGTCTTGCGGCCACAAAAAATGCAGGTATCATATTCACGTATGACCCTGCATCCTTTATCATAATAGATTCGCTGCTTCGTGATATATGCATGTTTACACATTTTCTCACCCTCTTCCAGGTATTAAAAAAGCACCCATCACGAGTGCTTAATCACTGTATACTATTTTATCGATAATACGTTCTGCTTGACGTCCGATATCTGTGATGTCATCATTCTCATCCATTGTGAAAACAGTGAAATCATGTAATGCCTCTATCAAATCATTCGGATCAGCAGATTTTAACAGAGATTCGGCATCTGTGATATTTTTCTTAATAAAATCAATTTCTTTATCATTTAAAACCATAAGAATCTCCTCTCTACTTTTTCGGTGTTGTCTGAATCAATATTTTTGTTACCGTATTCACGGATACAATGCATTCATCAGTAATATAATTTATACTCTTCTTTCCTGTTTTCTTGTCTGCCTTAGTCTTCATCGTTCCTTGCTTAAGCGCATTCTTGACACTCTGAATATTAACACCTTTTCTCATACCTTTTACAGGCTCATTGCTACTTTCATATTGGCCTATGATGCGATCGATGAAATGCGTTTTATATCCTGATACTATTATACCACCTTTTGCCTTTAATCCGATAAGTTCTTTCTCGATAATTTCAGCTGTCGATCTATATGTATCAAAGGTTACAAAGGAAGAAATATCACCTTTTTTTAAGGCTGTCTCATATCCTTTCAGAAGCATATTGTTTTTCCTTACCGTCGTTTCCTTAATCGTGATGGAGCGCTTCTCAATCTTCTCCCTGGCATAATTACGCTTCATGTCAGGATGTTCTTTCAGGAAGTCTGTCTGGCGTTTCTGCCATTCCCTGACTTTCCTTGCTTCTCTGGTGTTGTCCACACCACCTGCCTTGTTCACAGCCTGCCTGCGCTTCCATTCCCGTATCTTACGTTCGTTGTAACGCTGTTCCTGGTCAAGCTCATATCTGGCATCATTCTCAGCACTGCTGTAATGCTCGAATGGCATATTGGATAATCCTTCAAAATACGGAAAAAAGCTATGTCTGCAATTCCATCCTCCAAGACCTGCACCGGTACCATACCCGGTGGCTTGTTCAAAATTCTGATAGTTCTTGTATTTCTTTTTCCACCAGAACACTTTCCCTTGCCATGCTGCGTGCTCTGGACGTGCTCCTACATGTGACGTCGTAGCTACCAGATTCCCTCCCAGATCATCGAAGTTTTTTTCCTGACACTTACAAGCGGTCTGATTGATACCGGACCGCACCGCATTACGGATCACACTGTCCGGCCGTCTGTGTGCACCACTTTGATAATCGATCCACTGGAGTCCTGTTTTAGCAACCTTATCAATGGCAAAGCCTACAGCTTCCTGCTGGCTGAAAGCTCCACTCTGTATTCCTAGGTATGTCTGATCAAGTGAAGAGATGAGCAGCTTCCTCGCTGTCTTTGCTGTGGTCTTACAGATATTACGGATCTCTACGTTCGTAGCATCGATGCCCTTCAGGATGAGCTTGCTCAGATTGGCTTTATCATAACTGAATGTATTGATAAGTCTATTCTCATATGCCTCTTTGAATATCAGGTTATCAGATTCAACCGCCTCATATGCTGCACTGGATATGATATCTGAAACACGCTGTTCACTGATTTTCAGGATATCAGCGATCTGCTTCTTGATTTCAGAGTCATGCGATCCCAGTGCCTTCGCACGATTCAGCTGATACTGTGCAGTGCTTGTCGTTTCATACTTATTTTCGTGTATCCGTCGGGCGATGTCTTCCAGTATACTTGTTTCCAGGTCAGCGAATAAGACTTCGATCTCATCAGTACAATGCGCAAGATAATACGGATCCAACATCAATCGTCCTCATAGGTGATGCCCTTTTCCTTATTCGCTGATTTCAGTATCTTCTTTGCCTGTTCTTCAGTTTCACCAAGCCATTTCACACGCCATTCCCATTCCAGCATGATTCCGGCGCTCACCAGCTGCATGTCCATGAGTTTTTCTGCCTCTTCATCATTGAACATCGTATTGTCGAATTTCACCGTGATCTTAGCATCTGGATTCACAGACTTACCACATAATTCCCTTCCAATAGTGAGGATCGAACGTGTCATTTCAGTCAAGACATCCTGTATAACCACACGCTGCTTCCATACACTTTCTGTCAGATCCTTGCCGCTTGCCTTGACCTCGGTAGCCGTTGCCATCGTTTGTATACTGAATTGATACTTGTTCTGACCAAAACCTACCTTTGAAGAGAGCAGATTCAATGCGAACTGGATACCATTCTTGTTTTCTTCCACACGTAGGGATGGATTGTATTCCTGGAAGAATCTATCTGCTGTCGGCAGCTGTTGTCCAACATTCACGAACATGCTCTGTTCAATTGCTTCTCCTGCCATCGGCTTTTTAATGATAACGGGTTTTCCATTACTATCCAGCTTTGGTTTACCGTCATCCCCCATCGCCGGCACATCCTCTGTACTGATGACATCCTGACTCATGAACACCTTCTTGCGTCCTAAGATGAAATCTGTATACATGTTATCATAGGCAATATCACATGCCTGCAGCTGATCTGTCGCATTTGCAAATACGGATATCCCCATCGGTGTCGTTTCCAGGATATTGTTTTCTATGTTAGGTGTCAATATGAAGAAAGGCTTCGCAGGGAGGATATACCACAGTGCTTCACCTTTTGGATTGGAGCTGACCGGCTCATATGAATCGCCGCTTTTCAGATAGTAATGATTTTCCACCCTGTAACGGCCATCATCCAGCTGCAGCATGACCTGCAGGTACATATAAGACTTCCCTGATATCTGCTTGCTGCTGGCGAATGCACATTCTGTAATATCGTCACCGTCCCACGATAATGGAATGATGCAACAGGCTTCCTTGATGCAATTGATTTTCACACTTTCTGCTGTCAGCTTCCCTTTCCACACTTTTGCTTTGTGAGGTACCAGGATGAATGCAGCTGTTCCCAGAGCGTACTCTTTTTCTACCGTCTTATTGCCATTCTTCCAGAACTTAGACAATCCAAAAACGCCACCTGCCTGTTCGTTTTCATCACCGGTGACGAATTTCTGAGATTCGTTTATTTTATTATCTTTGCTATCGTCTTTCCCATCTGTACCGACATCCACCGTCTCATCGATAATCACCGTAGTCTTATCATTCAGAAGGAGATTGGCCCAGTCCTCACATACTTTTTTAGCCATCTTCAGGGATTTTCGTTTCATTGTCATCAATTCTTTTTCAATATTCGTTACTTTATACTTGTGGAACTTTGGCACATATCCCTGCCACCACTGTTTCCAGTATTCGATGTTACCGTAATATTGCTGTAATTCTTCCGGTATCTCATGGCCAAGATCCTTCAGGACCTCATAAACGTTCTTCATAGCATCCCTCCTATCTGAATGCGGTAATGTAATCCATGAAAAAGCTCCAGCTGTAGAAATGTGCATCGAAGCTATCGACATCAGTCGTAAAATCATCCAGGATGGCATCCTCATCCTTTTTCTCATCGTAGAGGACCGTAGCCAGCGCTTCGGAGACTGTCGGTACATTCCGGAACAGCATACGCTTCTGACCAAGCAGCAGGTTATAGACAAGTATCCTGTCTTTTCCTTCTACCTTTTTGCAATCCCATACGACTGTCGTATAACCTGCTCGCTGTACATATCCCCGGATACTGTTCAGGATGACCTGTTCCGCATTATCAACGAATATATAAGCTGGATAATACCCCTCCAGGATGCAAAGCTGTATCATTTCCACACATGCACGGCAGATACTTACCGTATCGATCGTTCCTTTCGCATGAGTGATCTTCTTTTCCAGGAAAGTGCAGATCGAACTGTAGGCCGGTGCTATCCCTGTAGCTGCGAGCGTGGAATGAGATTTCGTACCTCCGATATCCAGTCCGATGTTGACCATCTGAAAAAAAGGAAGTATCTCTACTTCCCAGAGTTTTGGATTATCCGCATATGGTTTGAATATCAGACCTTCAGCATTGCACCACTCTCCAAGGATATATCGGTTATACTCTACGGTGCCGAAATACTCCTTTTTCAGTTCTTCTCTCACTTCATCAGGTAAGAATGGATTATCATCCAGCTTATACTGCTGACAGTACACATCAGCATCACTGTCAATGAATAGTTTCAGCCAGTGCTTTGGGTGCTGTGGGTTTCCGGTGCCATCAAACAGGCTATATCCAGTCCTCAATCGTGATTTCAGCAGCTGAAAGACTTCTTTGTTCCAGTCTACTGTTTCGTCACCATAACAATATTTCAATGTGGATCCACGCAGCCTTGCGACAGAGCTAATCTTCTCAGCACCCAATACGTAAGCATCCTCACCGAACAGATGGACCTTATTGGTTCCCTTCCGGATATCTCCTACTAAGTCAGGTCCCCAGTATTCTCGCATCGGCTCCAGCACATTACGTTCGACTGTCTGCTGTGTAACACCTATCAGAGCATTCAACCCTTCTTTTCCGTGGCGTTCCCGCAGCCTTTGTGGTATCAGATAGGTGAAGTCAAGGTATGTCTTTCCGGTACCGGTGGCTCCTATCTTGAAGTTCCAGCGATGATTTCCTTCACGAATGAATTCAGCCTGCTTTTCGCTCAGCATCTCGTTGCATCTCCTCCAGGATCTTATCTACTTTTGACAGCTGTTCATCATCACCTTTTGCTATGGTAAGCTTATCCGTCTGTGCTCTTAACTGCTCAATCTGCGCTTTCTGTAAGTCCGTAGCTTCGCTATAATGCTTATCCAGCCATTTTAGCGCAAACTCTTTGCTGACAAGTTTTATAGAGCAGCCGTCCTTGCCTTGTTTCACCTCTTGGATAAGTGTGCCGTCTACTTCTGAGCTGTCAAGGAAATCAACATAGTTGTATTCTAACCCTGTTTTCTTGTCTTTACGTCTGCCAAATGAAAGAAAGTCTGTTGCATCAGAATAAACAATATCCATCATTTTCTGGAAGAAATCCTCAGCTGTGTACATGGCCTGCTTTATCTTAGCGTCCTTGATTACTTGGATATGCTCTTTTATCTTAGGATTACTTAGCAGTTTGCAGCCATTTACCATTGCTGTACTATAGTCACAGCTATAAGCCTTTTGATATGCCTTTGTCGCATTGAACCATCTTACATAATACAAACAAAAAAGGCGCTGCTTCTCGGTCAACTCCTCATTGTTTAGTGTTTCTATTTCCTCAGGCAGCAGTTCTGTTTTAGGTTGTTCCTCTATGCCTTTATTCTGTTTAGGAGCGTTCCTTTTCGCAATGAGAGCGTTCCCTTTCAATTCCTCATCCCATTTATCAAGAGATTTCCACTTTCTGATGTCCGAATCTCTCTTACCTACAACTTTAGCAATATCCTTTAGCAGTATCTTACCTTTGCTATCAAGATACATCCGCTTAGCTTCGTCTCTGCTGGGACTTCTTTGTCTTGGCATAGATTAGCCTCCTTCCTTTCTTACGTCGCTGGCTTGATCAAATACCCTGCCCTCTGTGCAACTATATCAGCATCTGCATACTTTAATTTTTGTTTTACGATACTATCATAAGCAGCCATAATCTTAGGCATCTGTATAGCCATCCAGTCTATCATTTCTTCATTAACTGCCCATGCCTCATGTGCAGCGCTGCTCTGGTCCATGCCGGATTCAAATAAAAATGCATGTATCAGCTCGTGTCTTAATACATGCCTCTGCATTTCTTTTAGATTATCCGTTTTATATTCCGCCGGAACGTCTTCTTGTTCGCTTATGCGGATCTCCTTGGTATAGAAATCTGTTTCTCCTCCTCTACCATCAAGGGAAGGAACATATTTGATTCTATACACTGTGCCTAACACATTTACCTTCATATCACAATCCTGTATACGCATGTTTACGTATATGCTTCGCAATTTCTTTACCGTCGATGGATACACGGATTTCTTTCGCACATGGCTGTGCATATTCCGGCTCTTTATCACACATGATTGATAACGCCAGCTCCAAACCATTGTATAGGCCCTGGTTATAATCGTCATAACAACCTTTTAAGCTGCAACCCTGAACCTTACGCGCCTCCTCTAGTGATTTGATTGCTGCGCCTATATTCATATGTGCTCTGCGCTCTTTTTCCAAGAGGTGTTCAGCCTCTCTCAACTTATTTGTCAATCTATAAATTTCTCGCTCATTATTCCATTTCACATTTCTTAAATGCCTATTTTCTTGTCTTAAATCCATTTTTTATCCCTCCTGATACTGCATACAGCAGCAATCTCATTGCGTCTGCGTGTGTTTTCTTTGTCCAGCGCCTTGCGCTCTGTCTTATACCACTCACAGTCTCCGTGGCATCCTGGATGGCGTTTAGGACAGTCCTTACATACTGTGATCATCTTCTAATACCTCTACTCTAAGATTTATGACACCTATCTCTGTTAGGGATTGATTTATCATGTCACACAGTATCTTATCCAATTGGTTAACAGTAATCTCTTTTGTTTCTGCTTCGATATTTTCCGCAGTGTCACAGTCCATTATGATTCTATATGTATGTTCTTTTTTACGTTTACGAAAAATCATTTATACCACCTCATATGTTTTTTTGAAGATTTCCGGTTTGCATGGGTAAGCCTCTCCTTGTATACCTTTAATAATGTAATCACCTTCTTTAGCTAAATGATCACCTTCAAGAGTTTTGATGATGATACCGTCATTGGTCATTTGTACCGGCTGGTCAATAAACTTTGAAACCTCTATGGCCGAATGGTATGATAAATCTTTTAAATGGTATGCATCCACTATGACCGGCTTCTTTCTTGCTTTCATGTATATCATTCCTTTCTGGGTAAAATAAAAGCACGTTTTCTCCTGTATCCCTTATAATGGGCAGTTCTACGTGCTTTGTTTAGGCGCTCGGTTAATAGCATACGTCTATACATCCTTGGCCTCTATAGAGTTATCTGTGCCACATTGTTAAGAGGTGCGATAACTACGTTTTAATTTAAAAGCGCTTTTTTTATGTCTGCCTACATGAGTGCGCCGTCTCATCATAGTCCCACTCGTTTCCTGCGGGAGAGCCTTGTTTTTAACGGTTAACGCAGGTCATATTTAAACCGCCTATCTCATTGTTTTTATAATGGTGTTACCACAGACAGGAAGACTACTCACCCTAATCTACAGACGATACATGGATGGGGGGGAATCGTCTGTAGATTACGGCAGGCATCTTAGGATGCCGCGTAAACCATAAGGGAGAAAGTGAAGCACAAGGAAGAGGATTACACCTCATCCCCCGTACTTCCACGCTATCATTATACCATGTCAAATCCAGTCGCAACGTGACAGTTTCATAAAATATTGCTATTTTTTGAGCAAATTTGGCTTATCGCACGTTCCGCACGTTTTCGTACTAGCTCCTCACCAATCTCCAGCTCCCATCCCACCTTCCTAGAGCCTTCACCACGATTTTTCATGGTGTATAGTTTCACAACATCATAGTATTTTTCTGGCAAGACGCTTATCCATCTATCTATTCTGTCCATTTTTTCTTCAAATGGCGCTTGCAATTCTTTCAATTCAGATGATCTCATTACCATGCGATCCTGCGGACTTCTCCCGTCTGAAACGCCATCAGGCATGCGTATTATACTCCCGCCTGTAGAACAGCTGAGAGAGCGCTGTTCCCTTTCTAAAAGATGCCATTTATATAAGTACAGATAGTAATTTTTGAGTTCTCCTTCCACATAGCCTCTCATAAACTCATCTTCATCAATCAAAGGTACTTCTTCATCACGCCAACACATTTTATCACCCCTTGTCGTGCTCATTTATGACACATATCATCATAAAGGTAAAATACAGCATTATCACAAGCGCTATATCAATCATGAGTAAACCTCTTCCAGATATTCCTGCAGCTCTTTTATTGTCTCGAACAGCAGCATGAGATTCGCTTCGTGGAGGATGTACACCGTCCCTTTACTTGACATGTAGCCTGTCTCGATTTCAACGTTGTACGCTTTCTCTAAGGCTTTCCTCTGCATCCTTAAACCTCCTTACTGCCATCCGGATAATAAACCACAACCGGCTGTTTGTATGTATACGGCCGTCTATGCTATTGTATTTTTTCATTGTTATCTATTCCTATCGCTCTGACATTGCTAACTTTGTAAAAGCTTGGCAAATCATTATGCTCTTTTAACCATTCTGTAACGTATTCAGTTAATTTATCTGCTAATTTATCTAAATCTTCACTGCTATAACCACAAGGCCAATCATCTGCCACTTCTCCTACCTCATAAAACGCCTGCTCTGACAATCTATCCAACATATACTCTGCATCAACAGTAAATGTGTAGGGTATTGCTTCACCAATATAAATAATCTGACCTTCATAGTATGGGTTACATCGTGCTTCACCCAAGCATTCTTCGATAGTATCAAACGTATCATTTGGCCACGGATCATTTGGATTAAAAGTCCATGTATACATCATTTGTTACACCTCCCTGCGATAGAAACGGTTTTCTTCAAAGTCCATATAGTAACCTTCTGCGCTGTTTGTTATTATATGGCTTGCATATCTAATACCTTTTGTCGGTTTCCAATCTAACGGTTTGTATATATAGATATATGACTTTGTTTTATCATCCCAAACCCACATGCCTTCTTTCAAATCTTCGAATTTTAAAGGCGGGTTATTTATCAATTCTTGAATCACATTTTTACAATATTCTTTTGCTTTTTCATAGTCGTACTCCGACGTGTAATCATCATCAAAAGAAAATCCTTTAGCCAATTTATACATTTCATCTTCATCGAACAACGCGTTTAATACTTCTTGATATTTATTCATTTTTTTCGCTCCTCGCTGGCTTATTCTCCCATGCAGCACGCCACCACTACATGGGTTTATCAAAAGGGAGATCATCACTGGCAATATCCAGTGTACTGCTGCTTGTAAAGTCATTGGCGTAGGACTGGCCGTTGTCACTCTGGTAGCCCTGATTGCTTCCCTGTTCCGGTACATAGGCGCTGCTGTTTGCATTGCTTGCAGCTGCGCTTTTGCTTTCCAGAAACTGTACGCTGTCTGCGACAACTTCTGTTACATAAACGCGTTTACCACTCTGATCATCGTAGCTGCGTGTCTGGATTCTTCCTTCCACACCAACCAATGAGCCCTTATGCGTATACTGTGCTACGCTGTCCGCAGTCTTGTTCCACACAACCGTGTTGATGAAATCAGCGTCCGGCTGTCCCTCCTGCTTGTATCGGCGGGTACAGGCTACTGTGAAGCTTGTGACACTGGCTCCGTTTGCAGTCTTACGCAGCACTGGGTCTTTTGTAAGCCTGCCGACTAATACCACTCTATTGATCATATTTCATCTACCTCCGTGATTTCATAAATGTTTCCGACGACTTCAACGCTTTTCTCGTATTTTCCAATGTTCACATCTAATAATTCTTTGATATCATATTCGTATTCTCTCAACATTTCACTGTCAATTAAATATCGAGCACTAATGCCGACGTCACCCCAAGTAATTACAAACAGATTACATCCATTAACAGTTTGGTGTATGTCTATGATATCTCCCTCATAGATTTCTTTACCATTCTTATCTTTTATTCCTGTATACTGCATTAGTACACACGTTCCGTTCGCATTTTCGTCAAGCAATGAATTTTCATCAGATGTCCTGCCGTTGTTTTTGACTCGATATCCAACGTTTGTATACTGCGAATCGGAAAATCTGATAAAATTTACATCACACATTGTCTTGCTATTTTTATCCCATGTTCTAAACTTTATCTTGCTCATTCTTTTTCACTCTCCTAACGCAACCATTACATTACTAAATCACTCCACCCAATGTCTTATTAAACTTAATCAATAAATCATACGGAAATTCATTCACGGACAAATATTCAAAATACTTTTTAGTATCTTTAAACGACTTTATGTTGTCTGTATGTCCATGCGTATATTGCGTAAATATGATTTTTTCAAGCGCTTTTACATAATCTTTCTTTTCGATTTTTCTTGGTGCTGATCCCATGCATATTCTGTTTTCCGTTAACATATTTGGCATGGCATATTTGTAAAGTTCCGTGTCTTGGCCTTTAAACTCCTTGTAGCAATATGCATAGATGCTGTCAACCTTATCAGATTTATACGTCATAATATAAATGGAATTGGGGAATGAAATATTGTACGCTGTGTTTTCATATGTCACAATCCTTTTATGCTCTTTTTGCATGATGACAACACAGTTATTTCCTATTCCGATTATCTGATCACTATACAGCACGATATCCCTTTTTCTATTTTTTTGATCCCTGTTTTCAGCAAATGTTTCCAGTTTTTCGATTAAATCCTCAATCTGTATGGCAGAAAAATATTCTCGGTTTCGCGCATTGTCGTATTCCAATATTTCTGCGTCAGAATTAAGGTCATTGATCCTCACTATTAACTGCTTCAAAATAACACCTCCCTCATACTGCTCCTACTCCTCAACAACATAAACAAATAATCATCTGCTTCCATTTCATTGAAAACGCTTAATTCATTGCCATCTAAGTTTCTGACCTTTTCATTCATGGCTATCTCATCATAGATATCTTCCACTTCCTCCGCGTTTAACGTTATGTCTGCGTCTCCATAGTCGGAACACCCAAAACATCCATAATAAAATAGTCCTGAACACACCTCCGAAAAACCCATTGTGTTTAATATTTGATAGATTGATAAATATGATGCTTCTCTTTCATCTACAACTATAATCGCTGAATAAAAATCATAATCATATGTCATGTCATCAGCGTCATTTGTTTTAAGTATCTTTATCAGTTCATCGTCTGTAATACCTGAAAATTCATCCTCTAGATCATGCCAGTTTTCTTGTAAATAATCTGCAAGTAACTTTTCATTGGTATATCCCGATAACCTTCTTCCTCTTTTTGTATATCGGAAAAATGATCCAAGCATACCATGCCCGCAATCGGAAATTATAAACTGCGTTGTCATGCAGGATAAAATTAACTTTATGATTACATTATCAATGGTAAAGACATCCGTCATATGGTAATCTGCTATCAAAAATTCAAATGGGTTAATTTCATTGTCTCTGATTATGTAACTATTCTCTGTGATATTGTCCATGAGTGTATTTACAAGTTTGTTATCCTTGCACCGCTCCATAAACTCTTTGAAGTACCATGCAACACTGTACTCATCATTTTTTACAGTATCAGTAATGTATCTCCTCAAATCGCTTAACAATGGTAACACCTTCTTTCACTTCGCCATGAACGATTGAGCTGATATGCTCCAGCAGCACCGTAGCCATACGAAGGTTTGTGACAAGGTATTGCGTATTACCAACAGCAGCCTGCGCCTCACAGCTTTTATCCGCCGGGTGTTGGTCATCAGATAACTTATAGCAGTCGCTCCTTAAAGCTCCTACCTCGTTACTTTTCAGTTTTGCTTTAACATATACATTGCCCTCATATTCACTATTTGCGGAATCTAGGTAGATGCAGTAATCTAATTTGCGATATGTGTTCTCCAGCAGGAGACGCGTTTTATCATTATCAACACATCCAACAAGTACCGGCACAAAATCCTTATATTTCCGCAGGAAAGATATAATCTCATCTTTTGTTACATATTTGTTTATGGCCTCACAGATATTGCCGTAAAAAGTGTTGATTTTTTTAGACAATGCCAGCGCCTTGTTTTCATTGATATCGTGTTTCTGATATGATTGACGCACCATGTTTCTTTCTTCTACCGTGTCTCCGTCAATAATGGCCATACGATGTGGTGTGTCGATCAGCAGCTTAGGTATGTCTCTGGCCAGGAGGGAGCCGGTCCCTCCTACTCCCACGATTACAAATAGATATTTCATAATTATCCTTTCTTGTGCTGCTGGAATACCGGTACAAGCACGTTATCTTTTTCCATGTAATCGTATGTCACGCTGCCGGAAAACTCGTAAAATCCATGCTGCAGCATTGCTTTGGTGATTTCATCCGTTGTATATTCTGTACCATCTTCAAAGATATGTGATACGTCTCTTTTCTCGGCTGCAAGGTAGATTTCAAACGGATACTTGTACTTCTTGCCTTTTGGCTTATCCTCTTTTTTTGCAGCAGTCTTTTCGGCTTTCTTCTCTTTCTTTTTCGGCTTTTCCTCGACCGTTTTTGCTGTAAGCATACTCATTAAATCCATTATACTACCTCCCTATCTAGCTGATTTATATATGCACATACTGCTGTGGTTTCATCCTTGTTAAAAATCATCATTCTATCACTGAAGCTCAGCACGATCTGATTCTCTTCTTCCAATTCCACGATTTTTAGCACATCGTCAATATACAATTTGATATTTAATTTACTTCCTTTTGCCAATTCACTTTTTACAACAATGTCAAATTCGTTTGTTTCTGACTTGGCCAAAAGATGCAGTCCGCCATCAAAAATCATTTGAACCTCAATAGAATATCCTCTTAGCATTTTCAGCGTATCAATGAACTGCTTTTTATCTGCGGCCACTGCACAGATTTGCTTTGTATCAAACTTTGGCATGTCCATCGCAACAACAATGAGTGATGTGTAAAATATCCCCTGCGGACCGATGAACGCAGCTCTCTTGCCGTCCGTCATGCATGTTTCTGCTGAGCTGATGTACTTAAATGCTTCTTTAGGTACACAAATCGGTTCTGCAGCTCCTGTATCTGCTTTTCGCATGTAGATGCACTTTGAATTAGATATTAAATATCCGGTTGGCGTAATGTTTACACCGTTTAGCTGGACATGCGCTTTATCATTCCCAACAAATTTCTCACCGGCAGCGAAATCACATGGCTTTACATTTAGCTGAATAGCGTTATCTCCTAGGCTTGTATCTGGAATCTTTTCTTCTTTCATGTTTGCGAGAAGGATATTACCGTTTTGTGTTTTTATGTGTATCTTGCTGTCCTTTACTTTTAAATCAAAATCCCCCAGCATGGATAAAGTCTGATAGTCTTTTTTGCTCAGCGTAAACTCTTCTTTCCCATCTTTATCGAGCGAATATTGACTGATGATTCCAAAATCAATTTCAGAATTATGAAAGTTCGCCTGTTTACCATCAATCACAATATGGTTTATGGTCATAGCATCGCGAAACATGGATCCGTTTAATTTCATAGCTCCACCCCACAATCCATTGCCGATAACTGACCAACTGCTACCTTTGTCCTTTTAGGTCTTACAATCAGCTCATAGCCTGCAGATGATAGGTAATTGATCATGTCGTCAGCTGGCATCACCGCACCGGTATCCAGATAAAGCAACAAACCTTTATCTCCTGCATCATATTTTCTCAGCAGCGCGCATACATCGCTGTAATCTCGTACAGTGATTCTTTCGGATGCTAGAAACGCATCCTTGAATGCTTGTTCCACTTCTACCGGCATTTCCATCGTTCTAGCCAAATAGTTTACCATCTCCTGTTCGCACACATGTGATTCTTCCAGGAATAAATTCACGCACTTTGTTATCTGCAATATATCCATGTTGTGCTGCTTGATCAGCTTGCCTGCTTTTAAAAATTCTTTTTGAGTCATTTTATCTCTCCCCTTTCTCATACTGTTCGGCCGTGAATCCTCTCTGTTTCCATTTCAGCAGGGTACGGTCTACATAATCAATGCTCTGCTTGTTGTAGGTCAATGCCTCACGTAAGGCGTATCGTATCAGCTGGTCTTCATACTCCTCTGTCCATTGATAAATCGTCTGTATCTCACGTTGAGATAATGGTCGACCAAATCCCTGCTCATACAAATCAAAGAGCGATGAGTTGTATATGTTGGCTCGCTCCTGCTCTTGTATTCGCAGTTGTTCTTCGACATCCGGAAACGGCGTTGTGCAGCTTGTTTTATTACTTAAATGATCTTCTAATGTTTCTAATGATTTTAATGCTTTTAATGCTTCTTTTATTTGATTTGTACCTTCATCTGACTTTCTTACGACTTCCGTTGTTACTTTCATCTGACTTCCATTGTTACTTCCATTGTTACTTTCATAGCTTTCGGATGTCTGATATCTCTCGTAATTAAGCACCTTTACAAGCATTCCGCCTTTGACTTTCATTGTTACAATCATTGCGCCATTCGTATGACTTTCATTGTTACCTTCGTTGTGACCTTCATCTGACCTCAAAAAATCCATAAAATCTCGTATCTGCTTGGTTGACGGCTTCTCAGTTCTGCGGCCTGCTTTGTAAGAACAGACCTCCTGCAGCTCCTCGGTTGATACAATGCACTCTCCGGTCTTTAAATTGCCATAAGGCTTGAATGCTGCTTTACATAAAATGTGTATCCAAGCCTTTAAATAATATGGTGGCTTGGACCATATTTCTGAATCTTCTATCGCTCTGGCAAGCAGGATATATCCTTTGTTCGCCAATCCTCACCACCTCAATCTGTTAGCTTTCTGTGACAAAAATCTCACATTTGCTGTTGTCTATCTCGATTCGTGTTCCGCTCGCGTTCGTGCCTGCACAGCTTATTTCGATGCACATATCGTACTCTTTAAGCAACTGTTCTGGCACGCATTTCTCTACGAGGATTTTCATATCTTCCCAATTCATTTTATGTCTCCTTTATCTCAATACCCTTTAATTCCGCCATTAGGCGCCGTTTTATCTTATAAACGTCTGTAGGGTGTCCCTTTGCATCTTCGACCACCAGAGCGCCTGTATTGTCGTTATAGACAAAGTCTGCAATATACTTTAAGGCTCTTCCGTGCTCATTTTTAGGGAATAGTATATAAGGCACCTGCAGGCGGAGGTTTGTTATCTCCCCTGCCTGCTCCAGTAGCCGTAATTCTTGATACCTGGATGCCTCATGTTTACTGTCAAACTTAATTCCGTCTACCTCTGTTTTGACTGCTCCGTATTTGCTCTTTTTAGGCTCTGTGGGCAATGTTTGTGCAGAGGTATACTTGCGTCCGTCTGGGTAGTTAATCATCATCGAACACCTTTAATTCACCTTTTTTGATAAAATATTCCATTTTCTTATCAATGATAAAAGGTGATAAGTGATTCTCTTGTATGAATATCTCATTACCTATCGTGTGACATTTTATATGGCATCCCCTGCACAATGGCAAGGCACGTTTTCCAACATGCGATATCTTTTGACGGTTATTTCCAGCACCTATCGCATCAACATGATGTATCTCAGCGTGTTTCCCACATATCACACATCTTCTTTTTAAAGCCAGTGCATATGATTGCTTTTCATCAAATGTATATTCATAATCTGTGATAATCTTCTTTGCAAAAGGTATCTCGTTATATATGCAGTAGTCAATAATGGCCCGTATTAAGCCGTTTGCGTAGGTCATGCTGCAGGAAGACAGACTTTCCACTTCCATTTCCATTACTGATGCATACTGTTGCTGTAATTCCATTCTTACCCATTCAGAATCGTATCCTGTATAGCGGGCTATTTCTCTGCACAAGGCGAAAATAAAGCGCCTTTGTTTATCTGTTATATGCCGTCTGTCAATGAGCTTTATATTGACTTCCAGCGCATCTCCGCAGTTAAGAAACATTTCATCCGTTTGTTTTAATGCAACGGCATCTATGCAATAGACACCGTTGCGCTTATACAACTTGCTCATTGCTTAGAAAGGAAGATCATCATCCCTTATATCCAGATGGCTGGCATATGCCTGCTGTGGTGTAAATCCACCAGAAGGTACGCTTGTCTTTTTCAGCAACTTGTCTTCTGGAATTGTTACGTTGTCAATTTCGGAAACAGCTCTCACATACATACACTTGGTAGCAAATTTTGATTCTCCTTTATCGTTCAAGTATTCTTCTCTACCGAATACACCACAGAACTTCTTGCCTTTCAAACTTTCTTCAGCCCAAGACCACACGTATCCAGGGTTAGATTCTAATATCCGATTGATAAATGCTTTGAAATATGGATTTGACTGTTCAGTGCCATACCCTTGATAATATGTACCTCTCCACTTTGCATTCGGGTCTTTTTTTCTATCCACCGCTAGCATTGCAGCATAATAACCTGGTTGCTTATCTTCTGGTGCGAAGTCGTATGCTATAACGAGCATCTTATTTCCACTTTTTGATACTTCTGTGCGTGCGCCAACGATTACACATATGTGTCCGCCTAGCTCAATTTTTTCAAAACTTCCAGCTTCTTCTAATTCATTCCATCCGTTGATTGGTTCCATCATCTTTCTTCCTCCTTGAATTTTATCGGACATTTGCATCCAATCCTATGCATCGGATCCAGCAACCACTCATAAGTCAAGCGGCATGAATAACGTTTGTAACTCTCTTCATATTTGCAGAACATACAGTAATTGCATTGCACCTTATTTTCCGGAAATCCTATTTCCACATCGACATTACCGATTGTATAGTATAGGCATTCACGTCTTTCTTCCGGCATCAGTATTCCTCCAATACTTTGATAACTTCCATAATGTCATTGTCGATTTCATCCTCTTCAAATGCTCCCATAGGCGTTTTTGCTGTGCTGTTCTTGGCGTGTGTCTCGAATACATAGCGTCCGCCTGCAGCTTTAGCATTAAGGATTGTTGTGAATTTGCTTTCAAGACAGATTTTGTCAATCTTTTTTCCACTTGTTTTGATACGAGTAAACATATAACCGCCATCGTCACGTTCTGTCTGTGTATGCGCCGTAAATATGATACTGAGGTCATCTCGCAACGTAGGTGCGGTATCCACCATATTCCATATACACTGTGCAAGGTCCATCCACTTGTCGTAGCCTTTTTCTTTGCATCTGCGCATTTCGTCACCTACCATGATGCCATTGATTGTATCAATGACCACATATTTGATTTCTGGACGCTTGTCACTGATTTTGATAAGCATACGCATAATGGTGTCTGCATCATCACTCGCCATATAATTTTTGTTTTCTACGTTGAACTCATTACGCCAGCCTTTCCAGCTAAGTCCCTTTTTATCGCAGTCGATGTATACAGTTTCTTCTGGCGGAAGATTGCGCATTGCAGTTGTTTTACCGCTTCCGCTCTCTCCCATAATACATATTACTTTGCTCATTTATTTACCTCCTCAAATGGGTTAATTTCCCCATTTATGATGTTTGTTATTTCTGCCATTTTTTTGGCAATAGAAATATTTGTGTCGCGAAAATCAAAATCGACGTAATGTGATTTCAAAATATCTCTTTCTCCCTTTCTTTTGCTGTCCCACAAATGCACGCTTAACCGAATCCCATCACCCGCTCCGACTCCGATTTGTAAATGATAGCTTATGCGTTTTTTTGGTTTGCTATGAACGATCAATAACGCTAACTGCTCGGTCACAGATTGTAATTTTTTATTCATCAGAATACCTCATCAGTGGATCTGATATATCTCTCCACTGCTGTTTCCTTTCTTTCTTCCTCTTCTGCATCTGCTCGCCAGTCTGCCAGCTCCTCGGCTGACGGCTCCCACTCTTCGTCATAATGGTCTGGGTCCATGCGGTTATAGATGGTTTTCATGATGTGCCTCCAACAATACTACCGGATCACATATAACTCCCATGCGCAGGGTGTTGTACATGCTGATAACCAGGTATATAGTTAATGCTGCATGACCGATTACTATGTATTCCCACATGATGCTTCATCCTGGTTTACTGCCAATATTTCTTCCAGCAAATTCTGTGGACATGTATATGCTTCCAATACCGCTTTCACATTCGGCATGTATTTACGTTTGATAGCTTTGTACTTTCGCACACCGAATTTGTGTTTCACATCATGCCATATATCCTGGTACACTCTCGCTCTTAGTGATTTGTCACTATAGGCATTTGATTTTTTACCGCCCAATAGCTTCAAGGCGATTGCGTTTACTTCTGATACAATTTCTTCTGGCTCATCACCAACTAAAGGCAAATCCTGAAAACGATTGTCCACGTCTTCTTTCAGATTTGTTACACGCATATCTGTATTCCTCTGAGCATCAAACATAAGTCGCAATGCTTCCATTGGGTTCTGTGGCACTCTGTAGCCACCTGTATGATTGATTTGTGGTAATACCTCATCAAATACCCATGATTCAAACTTTTCGGCTTGCGGCAGCTTGCTCCGTGCTGTCAGACGGTATACATCACCCTCTGGGATAAATGACATATCAATCTCTTTTACTGGATTCTGTGGGTGAGGTACTCCACGTTTCACGGAGTACCGGCAGTGTCTTGATACTGCATCCTGTGGCTTGCTGTAGCCTAACGCTCTTGCTACATCTGTACCACTGTAATAAATCTTTCCTTCTATTTCGGCAGTTCTTAATTCACCGAATTGTTTATTATTAAATGTTTGTAATTCCATTTAATTCTCCTTTCGTTTTAAAATATGGTATGATTAAATGTGATAAAGAAAGGGTGGTTAGGGTTGGAGTACACAGAAATAATTGCACTTATAGGATGTGTCACCGGATGCTGCAGCCTCATGATAAATTTCTTAATCTACTTTAAAAGAAGAATGAAATTAAAGGTTGAATTTCCTAATGATTATCCTAGTTTTTTCTTCAAAAAGTTATATAATCATTGGCATGTAAACACAGATAGACAGGCTATTGTTGGCATCAGGTTTATCAATAACTCTAGCGAAAGCATCACTATTTACAAAATAGATGCGTACATAAATGAAGAACACTACTATTTTGAAGAATATGGTGTTCATACAATTACTGACAATATTGAAGATATGGATGATACTTCAATACTTCTTCCTCTCAAAAAACGCAATGGGAAGATATTATCTGCAGAAAACTTTGATATGACTAAGCAGATAATACTGCCTATAAAAATAGATTCATATGGTGTCGAAGAAGGATACATGTTTTACAATTTCTTTCCAGAAATAAATAAATCTGTAAATATGAAATTCATTATCAAGACTTCCAGAGGTACTAAAAGAACATCATTTTGGATACACGAACATACCTGCGACGATAAATGATAATGCAATTAAAGTACAAATCACTATCAAACAATTCAGGATTTTTTCCCTTTTTCTAGCAGGTATATAAATGTCATTGAATGTCGCCTCATGAATAAATCTTTCTGCAATGATTTTTTTGTATCTAGTTCCTTTATCGTCATATAAGTACTGAACCGTATAACTAATGCGATGCCTGTTTCCTGTAAACTCCGTTGCTTCCCGCTTCTTCATTTAACCACCTCTTGATTTTTGATTGCTTGCCCCTTATAATAAAGATGAATCTTTTTATAAGGGTTCGTGGTTTAGATGCTCGTTCAGTTTGCCGACCGTGGAGCGTCTTTTTTTATGTGATACTTCTGCCACATAAGGCGCTGCATCCTTTTACAAACGGTAAAATGTTCACAGACAACCTCTGGTTTCCCTATTGTAATTTCTTGAGCAGGACCATTAACATATGACGTGTTTTGGGTTATTGCAGGTTTGATTATCAATATCTGGTATGGACAACCTAAACATTCCTGCAGATACCTCACTTCAACTATTGATTCTGTGTCCACTCCTTTATTTCCTTTCCTAATATTAATCTTCTCTTTTAAAAATACCTTACACCTCCTGTGTGATATAATATCGTTGAAAGGAGGAATAATGGCATACTGTACAATCATTAGCAAGAGGTGTGAATGCCCTAAATGGCCAACCGATGTAACGATTGAAGCAAAATATTATTTTGATGATGAACAAGAATATATTGCTAAATTAGCAACTGCTTATTGTCCTATAGTGGAGAATTTCCATAAACCTAGAACGAAACAAAATAAAGAATTTGCATTATTTCGCTATTGCGACATTCAAGATTGTCCAAATTTAAAGGGATTCAAACCCATAATTGATATCAGAAAAGACGGTTATTCACAGTAATCGACTTTTCGTCTTTCTATACAGAAGTCATAATTCTCCAGTTTCAATAATTCATCATTCAATGATTGCAATGCATTCTGCTTATCCTCGAGATTAATTGCACTCACTGCCATGTTGTAAAATGTTCTACACATAGCTATTGATCTTTCATACTCGTGTAAGTTAGTGATTCGTTCAGATATATAAACCATATTTCCAACTCTCACTTCCTTTCCTGCTCATTAGATCCATAACCGTAATACTTTTCCTCAAAGTATTTTCGTGAGCATTTTCCTGCTACAGTAATGAAACCCTTTGATGATAATTCTTTGTTGAGATTGCGTATAATGCTGTATGCTTTTCCTTTAGAAATGCCTAATGCCTCACAGACTTCATTGGCATCTACATACCGTCTATTCATTTTCAACCTCATTACTTGAATAATTTTCAAGTTCATCTTCAAAAAAAATATCATCTAAGGTAACTGAAAATAGTCTTGCAATTTTGTTTGCCATCTTTATTTTCACACATCCAAAATCGTTTTCCCATGCGTTATAAGACTGCACAGAGACATTTAGCTCATCGGCCACATCCTTTTGTGACCAATTTTTCTTTGCACGCAACTCTTTTAAACTATAGTGCATTTCTTCACCTCCTACCACTATATTACTAGAATAATTTTCAAGTGTCAATAAGTTACTTGAAAATTATTCTATTTTTTTTGATAAAATATAAAATTATGTTGATTTTTATTCAAGTTTGCTTTAATATAATAATTAAGGGAGTGATGATAAGTGAGCTTCGCAATTAATTTACGCTATCTACGCCAAAAGAAAGGATGGTCACAGGATAAATTAGCTGATTATCTTGGCTATAAATCTTTTACCACTATTCAAAAATGGGAAACAGATAAAGCGGAACCAAATATCAAAACGTTAAAAACTTTAAGTACATTATTTGATGTGAGTATGGATGATTTTTTAAACAAAGATTTAACAGTATCAACTGATTCTGGAATGGAAAATTTCAAAATCAAATTTAATAGTGCTGAGGACGCTATATTGTTTGTCTTGAAAACCGCATCAATGGAAAATCTATGTGGATATACTTTAGAAAACATAAGTGAAAATGAACTTAAAGAATTAGCAAAACAAATTACGAATTATGCTGCATTTATCTCGCAAAATTTAAGTAAATAAAAATCGCTCCTACGCCAATAGGAACGATTTCGGATCATAGTGGAACAAGTCCAATATAATGCCGACTGTACAACGGTATTATATCATTCGAGCACCTGTTCTGCAATAGGTGTTTTCTTATACCCATAAATAAGAAAGGATGATAAAGATGCCTTCATATTATGATGATAAATCAAAAACATGGTATTGTAAATTTTATTATACGGATTATACAGGAACTAGAAAACAAAAGAAAAAAAGAGGATTCAGCTTACAACGTGATGCAAAAAAATGGGAAAGAACTTTCTTAGAAAAACAGCAAGCAGATTTAAATATGCCATTTAACGCCTTTGTGGAGTTATATATGGAGGATATGGAGCATAGACTTAAGCAATCAACTTACATGATTAGAAAAAGAATCGTAGATTCGTTCCTTTTAAAAGCCTTCAATGAAAAGCCTCTTGCTAGTATATCCCCCGCGGACATAAGACGATGGCATAATGATTTAATGTGTAAAACTAAATCTGATGGAACAAAACTAGCTCCTTCCTATTTGAAAAGTATATGTATTCAAATGAGTAGTATTTTTAATTATGCTGTTAAATATTATGGTTTAACAGAAAATCCTTGTCGGAAAGCCGGAAGTATAGGAAGTATGAAGAGCACCCATATAGACTTTTGGACCTATGATGAATTTACGAGATTTATACAGGTGATTGATGAACCGTTAGCTTATACAATTTTCATGACTATGTACTATACAGGCATGAGAATAGGTGAAGTCCTTGCGCTAACTGTATCAGATATAGATGTAGGTCATTCATTGATTCATGTCACCAAATCTATGCAGAGAATAAAAAAGCAATATGTTATTACACCCCCTAAGACTCAAAAAAGTATTAGAGATATAGTTATTCCAGATTTATTAGTAACCTGTTTGCAAAATCATATTTCACAAATCTATAAACCGGAGAAGAGTGATTTGATTTTCCAAATTTCAAGAGAACCAATAAGGCAAAAACTAAATAGCTATGCTAAGATTGCTGGAGTAAAAAAAATTCGTTTACACGATTTAAGACACAGTCATGCTTCTCTTCTGATAGAATTAGGTTTTTCTCCCCTTTTGATTGCAGAACGACTAGGACACGAGAATATTGAAACAACATTAAATATTTATAGCCATCTTTATCCAAACAAGCAAGAAGAAGTTGCTATAAAGCTTCAACAGTTGCATAGTACCAATATAGTACCGGAAAAACAAAAAACTAAAGAAAAGAGCCCTTTTTAAGCTCTTTTCAACATAAACCGTGGTATTGCTTATAAATTTCATTCTTGCTAAGTCCGCGTTCTCTTGCGACACGTTTAATTGCCTCATTCGTCGTCAGACCTTCTTCAATATAGGAGTTGATCTGTTCATGAACAAGCGGCATGGCAGAAACTTCTCCCGGATCTCTGGATTCACCGGAGCCTTCCATAACGATTACCATTTCACCCTTGAGCTCATCTGTAATCTCCATAATTTCCTCGATGGTGCCCCTTAGAAATTCCTCATGCTTTTTCGTAAGCTCACGTGCCAGACAGATATTGCGGTTGCCCAGCACCTCAAGACAGGAAGCAAGCATTTTTTTCACACGATGCGGTGCTTCATAAAAGACCATGGTAAACGGATAATATTTCAATTCGTACAATTCGCGAATCCGCTCCTTTTCACCGGACTTCAAAAAGCCGTAGAAAAGAAAATGCCGGGTGTCCATACCGCTGGATACCAGAGCATTCAGCATCGCATTGCTACCGGATATCGGCACGACATTAAAGCCTTCCTCAATCACCTTCTGTGTTACAACACAGCCCGGATCACTGATCAAAGGATAGCCGGCATCACTCACAAGTGCGATATCCTGTCCCTGCCGCAGCAGCTCCAAAAGACCGTTTGCACTCTGAGTCTCGTTATGCTGATGATGGGAAATCAGTCTGGTATGAATACCGAAATGAGTCAGCAGCTTCAGTGTATTTCTGGTATCCTCCGCTGCAATTACATCAACAGACTCCAGTATTGTCAATGCTCTTGGTGTCATTTCCTGCAGATTCCCGATTGGCGTCGCTACTACATACAGAGTCGCTTTATCGTTTTCAAAGCTCTTTTGTCGATTCATTTCATTCACCTACCGATCAGAGAAATCTATATCCGGCCACAATTCCTTAAAGGATAAAAACTGCACATCCTCTTTATTTTCAATCTTCACCTGCTGAAGCAGTACATTCATACTGGTAATTCGATACCGGCTTCCCTTGTACTCAATCTGGGAATTCATTTTCGGCAGACCCTCACGCAGTCGCTTATACTGACTGTCTTCAAATTTCAGACAGCACATCAGCTTACCGCACTGTCCGCTCAGCTTTTGGATATTCAATGCCAGCAGCTGATTCTTTGCCATATTGATGGATACAACATCAAAGTCATTCATAAATCTGGAACAGCACGTCTCCATACCGCAGGTACCCAGACCGCCAATGATTTTTGATTTGTTACGGGGACCGATTTGACGAAGCTCAATGCGGCATTTAAAAATACTTGCCAGCTCCTTAAGAAGCTCACGGAAATCCACACGCTCATCCGCAACATAAACAAAGATAATTTTACTGCAATCCAGCGTATACTCCGCTTCGATCAGATTCATATCCAATCCGAGCTTACGGATACACTCTGCACAGATATCCATAGCCTTTGCGGCTTTTTCTATATTTTCCTGTGCCTGTTTTAAATCCCGTTCTGTTGCCTTGCGGGTAATCGGCTTGATTTCCATACCGTTGGATAAAAAGGTTTCTGTTTCCTTAACGATTTTTCCAAGCTCCAGACCGCGAATCGTTTCGACAACCACATCATCGCCAACCCGATACTCATCCACATCGGTACCGAAGGTATAGATTTTTTTTGAATCCTTGAAGGATACAAATGCGATGTATTTATAAACTCTGCCCTCCGGCTTTCGTTCATTGTGATTTGGCTTTTTATGCTCAGGCTTCTGTACAGGTCTTTGTTCCTGCTTCAATTCCTTCTTTACTTCCTGTCGCGTGTCTTTTGCTTCCGGCTTCATATTGGGTTTACCATCGTGCTTTGGATGATGCTTCATATCCCGTTTCTGATCAAAGGCTCTGTCGTGATGCTTCCTTTTATCCTGCTTCTGATTCGGATTTCCTTTTGAAATCCCGTTCTTCTTTTCTTCTGGTTGATTCATGTTGTCACCTCTTTCATTCTGTATAGCATCTGATCAACGAGCAGCTGCAGGTTGACCGAACGCAGTAATGTATCTTTGGTCTGCATGAGAATTTGCAGAATTGCTACCATATCCATATTCTTTTTCTGATATTCCTTCAGCATATTCTGATACCAGGTATCCGATTGCCGGCTGCTGCCGCGCAGACAGTCACGGAAAAATATAGAAAGCATATCAAGCAGATACACCATCGCCTGCTTTCCATACTTTTTCTGCTTTGCGGGAAAGCCTTCCACCTGCAGAAACAGCAAAGCATCATAGGGGGAGGAAAGATAACGCTCCAGCATTCCCTTCATCAGAAAGCGGGCATGCTGATAATCCTCACTTTCCGCTGTTTCCAGAATTTCCGACTTCTGCCGGATCATGCTGCTTAGCAGATAGGCATCCAGCACCTCCAGCTCCTCCTGTACAGCCGCATAGCACTGCGATGCACTCAACGGGGTAAAGGGGATATTCTGACAGCGGGATATAATGGTTGGAAGCACTCTGTCCATCTGCTCCACTATCAAAATCGCAATCATGTCGCTGCCCGGTTCCTCCAGAAACTTCAACAGAGAATTCAATGCATCCGGTGTCGCATTTTCCGCATGATCCAGTACATATATTTTTTTCCCGGTTTTCTCAAGACCGGTTTTTGCGAATGCATGCTGCAGCTTCAGAATATCGTCCTTCTTAATGGAAACACTTGTTCCATCCAGATATATCATATCGGCATATTCGTTGTGTGCAATACGCTCGCAGATATCACATACCTCGCAGGCAAACCCTGATTCCCTGCATACCAGGCTCTGGGCCAGCAGATAAGCTGTTTCTTTTTTTGGTGTACCGCTGGGACCGCTGAACATATAGGCATGCGCAAGGCGGTTATGCTCCAGCGCATTGCGCAGCGTGTGATATACCACCGGCTGCTGTTCTCTTAGAATATCTTTAAACATGGTTTTCTATAATCTCCATAAGGCAGGCTACTGTATTATTCAAAACGGTATCCACATCCGGATTGGCATCCACAATATGCATACGTTCTTTAAATTTGTCTTTGATCAGCTCATAGCCCTGAGCAACCAGCTTATGGAACTCCATACTTTCATTGTCCAGTCGATCTTTATTGCCGCGGCTTGTGACACGGGACAGTCCTGTTTCAAAATCAACTGAAAGAAATACCGTGGCATCCGGCATATGCCCTTCGATTGCAAACTGATTGATAGCGAAGACCTCCTCGATACCGATTCCTCTGGCAATTCCCTGATACACCAGAGAGCTGTCCACGAAACGGTCACAGAGAACAATCTTTCCTTCCTTCAGCGCAGGCAGTACCTTTTCTATAAGATGCTGACGGCGGCTTGCGGCATACAGCAATGCCTCGCAGCGCTCATCCATTGCCGTATTGGCCGGATCCAGTATGACACTGCGAATCTGTTCCGCGATATCAATCCCTCCCGGTTCTCTTGTATATAGTACAGGATACCCCATCGCTTTCAGCTTTTCATATGCAAGCTTGCTGATGGTGGTTTTACCGCTCCCGTCATTTCCTTCAAATGTAATAAACAATCCCTTGTTCATAGCCTGACACTCCTTTAACTAGACCCTATCATTATAGCATAATCAGCTATTGCACTACAAAGAGATTTCACAAGCTATTTACTGTATTGTGTATGTATTTCACTGCAAGAATATACGCTCAGAGTGAATTATGAATTCTTCCAGAGCTGGAAGCCTCCAGATTTTCTAATAAAATATAGATTTCGACTTTCCTGATTGACAGTCTCTATATGATTTCCGGAAGCCTATCGATTCTGCTGTTGTATTTCTTTGCCATCTGTACAAACATCTATATAGTATATGTAACAGACTTTTACAGCGGCTTATCATGGAAGCAGACCAGAATGCGCATATAAAAATAGTATCCAGGCGCTTCAGCTTTTCTCATTTTTCTTAATCGAACAGAATTTTCGTATAAAACTCCAATCTCTGCATAAGATAGTGTTAGGGAACTTCATTCATTCCCTTCAACATACAGGCAGCATACCTGCCAGATGGACAGAGTCAATGGATTCTGTCTTTTCTGTTTTCTGCTGATCAGCACTTAATTTTGTCTGCACGCTAATAAAGCAGTTTTTGATTCAGCTCATAAATATGAAATAACAGTATAATACAAGAATGTTATTTTTATAAGGAAATGCAGTATACCATATATGATAGATAATATAACTGCTTTGAAAAAATGAAAATTTTTAATTTCTATCATTTCCATCATATGCTGTAGATTCTTTACGTATCTATACAAAATAGTGCTATAATATGATACAGGTGATGCAAAATGGATAAAAAGAAACTTCAGGAAATACAGAAACAGCTTCCGGATCATGTTACGCTGATTGCGGTCAGTAAAACACATACGAAAGAAGAAATTGATGAAGCCTATGCCTGCGGATGTCGCGTATTCGGTGAAAATAAGGTACAGGAATTAAAAGAAAAATATGATGATCGCTATCAGTGGCATATGATTGGTCATTTACAGCGCAATAAAGTAAAGGATGTAGTCCCACTAGCTGATATGATTCAAAGCCTTGATAGTCTGCGTCTGGCAGAGGAAATTGAAAAGCAGTGCGCGAAAATCGATAAAATTATGCCGGTACTGATTGAAGTAAATATATCAAGAGAGGCAAACAAAACGGGAGTATATATGGAAGAATGCCCGGCCTTTGTAAAGCAGTGCATGCAGTATAAACACCTGGATGTACAGGGTCTGATGTGTGTAGGACCGCTGAATGCGGATAGCGACCGTATTGAGGAATGCTTTGAAAGGATGGATATTCTCTTCCACAAGCTGCAGAGTGAATATGGCAGTGAGCAAATTCGCTATCTGTCCATGGGGATGAGTGATGATTATCCGATTGCTTTGAAGCATGGTTCCAATATGATCCGTCTGGGGACTGTAATTTTCGGTAAACGAAATTACTCTATATAAGCATATTATATTCATAAAGCCTGTTGGTTAATGCTGATTGATATCACGTAACCAATAAAATAATCAAATAAAAACCAGAGAAAATTCATAATGAATAATCTCTGGTTTTTTCGTAAACTCAAAGGTGCAGAAAGCATGAAGCATACTGCATCGCTTTATATGCTTTCCTGTTCCTTCTTTGCTGCATATAACTTCAGCGTGCATCTTATTAAAAACAGGAGTTCAAACAGCATAATACCTGAAATCAAAGAATATACAACAAGAAACCATGGATCACTGTCAAACATTTGTAAAGCCTTCCACAGATTGGGGACTATGATAATAGAAAATATGATTGCACAGAATAAGGTAAGAAATACACTTCGCTTATAAATAGACGCACAATACTCCAACCGCGTTTCACGATCACTGAAAATCTCCGAATTCGTTTTCTCCTCTTTGTTCTCTTTTCTGCGAAAATAATAGAAGGAATTAAACATCATGACATATTCCCAGCCGCAATCCTGAAACAGCTGAGTATAAGCATCCAGATCATCGACTTCATCACGATAATCCAGTTGATAAATCCAGTTTTCCGGTATGCATTTCTCAAAGACATACCCCCTAAAAACCGTATAGCTTTTCAGCTTCCAGCCCTTTTGATGCATTTCTTCCAGAAACTTCTGTTCTTCACCGTATTCCGCAAGCGAGAAGAATCTAAATATCCTCTTTGTTTCCATGATAGCATCCTCCTTTGCTGTTGATATATAAGCGGTTGATGCGACCCAGCTCCAGCTGCAGTACCGTCCTGCCAAGCTCTGTAATTTGATAATATTTTCTTTTTTCTTCCTCTCTTGTAAACCTGATCAGCTGATCCTTTTCCATTTTTGAAAGAGTTCCATACAAGGTTCCTGCACTTATAATGATTTCATTATCTGTAATTTTTTTCACATATTGAATTACATGATAACCATGGCGTTCCTCCTGCAGGGAAAACAGAATATAAAAACCGGTTTCTGTCATCGGCACATAAACACGTCTTAGTTTTTCATCCATAGATAACCTCCAGTACATTGTATCTCTATATATCGAACCTCTATATATACTATATCGCAGTTCTATATATATGTCAATAGAAACTGACACAGCGTGCTCATAGGCTGCTGCATGCATCATTTCTTTATTCATTTAAATACAGTCAGCGGTCATAGGGTTTTTCTATATCAACAAGAAATTGCGCGAACATAATAAAAAGAATCAAATATCATAAACGGATAAATTTGATTCCTTATATGCTATATATTTATTATGACATAGAGTATCCTGCATCCTTAACAGCTGTTCTTTCTCTCATCTGCTATGGATTGCACTACTTGCAAAGCTTCTTTGACATTACAATAATATTGTCAGCTAATATTTCTGTTCTGCTGTACCCATATTTTTCATAAACCCAGTACGGATTAAATCCATCTCTCCATTCATAAATACCGATACCTTCCAGGTATTTTCGATGGAAGAGAGGATATACCTTTTCCAAGTTCTCCATTAGAGCATCCAGCATTTCAACCCGAGGAACACCATATCCAACCTCATAGCAGCCAATTGTTAAATAGCTGTCGCTATTCCCTGCTGTACCTGTCATATAGCCGTATTTTTGTAAAATCTCTCTTGGCATTACCTCCAGTAAGCCAATTACCCTGTCATCCAAAACCGCGAAAATTCCAGCAATATCTTCCTTTTGCCACACCTCTGTAAACACCTTCGATTTTAAAGATATACAGCTTTCATGATATTGTTCAGGAGGATTTCCAAAGGGATAATTGGTAAGACACATCGACATTTCTCTGAGATAATTATTTTTTGTGATAGGTATGAATGAAATTTCATCCTTATGTAAACAATTTTCAAACTGCTCTGCAGTCAAACCATTCCAGTTTGAGTATACAGGTTCTTCGTCCTCTGCATTTCTTTCAATCTGCAGGGCCGCATACAGTTGTTGCCTATGCAATGGTACCGTGTCTATTTTTCGATCACAATCGTATACATCGATAAAGCAATTTTCACATTTTCGCAAATTTTTTTTATCCGGTGGCAGCTGGTGATACGGAAGTAAATTGATTTGTATGTCTGTGCCCTCCAGCCAGACATACAGCTTTTCAATCATTGCAGCTGTAGCTTCACACATCGGTGAATAGACAACATCTATTATCTTCATAATATCTCCTCGTTTCAGCTAATGAAAGCTTATTAGCAAAAAAGCTACTCCCCTGTCCAGGCCTTTAAGGCTTCCTTAACACTTCTAGTCATTTCCTTACTGAAGGAGGCTCCCGTTTTTCTTGCATAGAACTGCTGTGCATAATTCTTCGCTGCATACTTATTCTGGGTCAGAAACTCCCGTTCTGCACGCTCTGCAAACATCTGCTCATACTCTTCCTTCTGCAGCTGCCGGTAGGAATCCTCAAATACCACAAATCTTCTATCAAAGCGTTTTCGGAACACCTTTTTGTGCTCACTTTTATATCGTCCGTAGCAAAGCATTGCAATCGGAAAGGTTTCATCGGGAAGCTGAAGCAGCTCCTTTACCGTTTCATAATTTTCCAGTATGTCCCCGATATAACATGAACCGATTCCCATAGATTCCGCAGCAATGACACTGTTTTGTGCAGCTGCCATTGCATCCTCCACCGCAAGCATTAAATCACCCTCTGCAGGTGGTGTAAACATGTAACCGTGCTTTTCCGCATACTTTTTTACACCGTTCATGCGATAGTAATCGAACCAGCGATGATGGTCTGCGACAAACACAATAACAAGCGGTGCTGCTTGTATAAACATCTGATAATCACAAAGCTTACTTAGCTTCTTTTTCTTTTCCTGATCACGTATGATGATCATGGAATACAGCATCTGGTTTCCTGCAGTAGGGGCCAGAAGAGCGCTCTCGATAATGGCGTTTTCTTCCTCCTCACGCAGCGGTGCTGCATCATAGGTACGCAGGGATGTACGGTTACGAATAATCTGCAGGGTTTCGTTATCCATGCTGTTCTCCTTTCTCAAGCAGTTTGCGCATTGCATAGGAAGCAGCCGCAAGCCCGGCTGCACTCGGAACAAAAGGTGAGCTGGCCGGCGGCATTTTCTGCTTTCTGGTAGTGCCGTTTTCATTTACAATCTTCGTTTGCACACTGGGCTGTTCGCTGGAAAACACAACCGGAATCTTTCCTTTCACACGATGCTTTCGGATTAGATTGCGCATAATTTTCGCAACCGGATCATAGCTTGTTTTCATAAGCTCACAGCATTCAACCTTTGTTGGGTCAAGGCGGTTTGCCATCCCCATACTGCTGATAAAAGGAATCTTGTTTTGCAGACAGTACATGATTAGGGAAAGCTTACTGCTCATTGTATCGATTGCGTCGATAACAAAATCAACCGGTGTATCAAAGAGGGCTGTGTTTTCCTCCTCCTTATAAAACATATTCCTGCAGATGATTGTACAGTCACTGCGATAGCTTTCAATTCGCTCCTTCATAACCTCTGTTTTCGAGCGGCCGATGGTAGCATAAACAGCATGTATCTGACGATTCAGGTTGCTTGGTGCAACCGTATCACCATCAACGAGAATCAGGGTTCCGACACCGCTTCTTGCCAGTGCTTCCGCGGCATAGGAGCCAACACCTCCGATACCCACAATCATGACGGTGGCATGCTTTAAAATATTTAGATTATCTTCTCCAATCAGAAGCTCCATTCTCTGTAAAGGTGTTTCCATATCAGCTCTCCATCCAGGCTTTGACATCTTCTAAAATCTTTTCGCGATAGTTCTCATCTTCGACATCATACCAGTGTACCGGCATCTGGTTACGAAACCAGGTATACTGGCGCTTCGCAAAATTGCGTGAATTTTTCTTAATACTTTCTACGCAGGATGTAACAGACTCCGTATCCTCTATATAAGCTTTCCATTCCTTATAGCCGATTCCCTGAAAGCTCTGCAGGCTCCAGACATCCTCCTGCATGGTGTGCAGCTGCTCTATTTCCTGTAATAGTCCCTGTTCCATCATAGTATCGACTCTTGCATTGATTCTCTCATACAAGCGCTGACGATCCATCGTAAGCCCTATGATATAGGCATCATAAACAGGACGGTGCTCCTGTGATTCAACGATTTCACTTTTTTTCTCTCCGGTATGCGCCATAGCGAGCGCACGAATGATTCTCTGTCGGTTATGCGGATGCAGATTCCTGCAGGCTTTTGGATCAATGACAGATAACATCCCCCATAATTCATCCGTACTTCGCTCTGTCAGAAATTTCATAAATTCCGTATCCTGCGGCTGATCGATAAACTGATAATCATACAGACAGGACTTTATATACAATCCTGTTCCTCCGCATATAATCGGAAGATGCCCATGAGAAGTAATCTCTGTTATGTATTCTCTGGCCTTCTCCTGAAAAAGCTTAACATTGTATTCCTCCGTAAAGGAACAGTAATCAACCAGATAATGAGGCACACTCTGCATCTCTTCCTCTGTGATTTTTGCTGTTCCAATACTCATTTCTTTATAAACCTGCATGGAATCACCGCTGATGATTTCTCCATGACAGGCTTTCGCCAGCTCCACACTAAGGCTTGTTTTTCCTACACCTGTGGGTCCGACAATCACCAATACCTTTTCCATATTTAACTCCGTTCTCTTATATAATACCTCAAGTGCACAAATTCTCCCGTTTCTTACAATAAAGAAGAGATGACCTACAGGCTTCTATATGCTTATGATTTCAGGCTTTTACCTACCTGCTTCCTATCCGCGCTCAAATTCATGAAATAACGCCTTATCCTCCATGCAGATCATCGTCGGTCTTCCATGTGGACAATGAAACGGCTGTTCACAATGGGCTAAATCCGCAATGACACACTTCATTTCATCCAGTGTCAAGCTGCGGTTAAAGCGTATGGAGCTGTGACATGCCATGGTTGCGATTGCATGCTTTCGCAGCTTATCCAAACTGATTTCCTTATCCTTTTCCCACAGATCAATCATATCACAGAGAAAAGCCTCTTCCTCAACATCCTTCATCCATAATGGCAGCTGACGGCATACAAAGGTATGATCACCAAAAACCTCAAGATGGATACCGAGCTGTTCCAGCAATGCATTCAGATCCTCTGCCTGAGAAACAGCAGAAATCGTAGATTCTATTGTTATCGGCAGCAACAACGGCTGTGTATCGTTATTACCGGCTAGAATCTGCTTTCTGATAATTTCATAATGGTAGCGTTCCTGCGCTGCATGCTGATCAATAATGTACAAGCCCTTTTCCCCCTCTGCCAATATATAGCAGTTATGAAACTGACCAATCACACGCAGCTGGGGAAGACTCGGATTCAATGGCAGTGGCTGTTCCACCTCTGCTTTTTTCTCATAAACAAGCTCCTCTGTCTGATCGATATCCTTATATGCAACAGCTGCATCAAAGGGAATATCCGATTTTATTTCTTCTGTGTGCGCAATAGAATCTGTATCGGCACTCCTCAGCACTTCTGTTGTGGCAGTGTCTTCCTGCTGAATCTCGACAGCTGCTTCCTCTGTCACAATCTCTACCGGTTTTGCATCCTCTGTCTTGTAGGGAGCTGCTTCTTCACAAGCTTCAGGAAGGATTTCCTTTGTCAGGGGCTGTATCGGAACAGCTGTTTCTGTTCTCTGTTTTTTATCTGCTTCTATTTTTCTGCGCAGCTCCTCCATATCCAGAGAGGGCTTTTCAATTTTTTCCGGATGCATAAAGCTGTCGTTTACTTCCTCATGCATCTTCTTAATATTATCCTCACGCTCATAGGTAAACTGCAGCTCCTGTTCTTCGACCTTCTCTTTTACAGTTTCCTTTTTGACATGAACACGGGGAACCTCAAGCTGCTCCTGCAGCGCCTTACGAATTGTCTCATAAAGAAGCTTTTCCAGCTGCTTTTCCTTAGACAGACGGATTTCCCATTTGGATGGATGTACATTGACATCCACCAGCTGTGCGTCCATTAGTAAGTCAATGACAACGATCGGATATCTGTCCTTCGGCATATAAGGAGAGTATGCATCCAGTATTGCCTTCTGCAAATGGTAATTGCGTATCATACGGCCATTGATGTACAGCAGCATATAATATTTTGTCGCACGATTAAACTGCGGCTGCATGATATAACCTTTTATCTTATAATCCTGATCACTTCCATCCAGAGAAATCGCACTCTTCGCACTATCTCTTCCATAAATCTGCATAAGCACTTCCAAAAGATTACCGCTTCCCTTTGTTTTAAATACGGTTCTTCCATCATGGGACAAACAGAATCCGATTTCCGGATGGGAAAGAGCAAACTTCTGAACAACATCTGAGATAAGAGAGAATTCATACTGCGGACTTTTCAGATGCTTGAAGCGTGCCGGTGTTTTCTGGAACAGATTCTGAATTTCAATCATGGTTCCCTTTGGTGTCCCGCATGGTCTGGCACTGATGAGCTTACCATAGCTGATCTCCACTTCGGTAGAGCTTGTACCGTCGTTTGTTCGCAGCAGTACATGAGAAACAGATGCGATGGAAGGCAGTGCCTCCCCACGAAACCCCATTGTATGTATATTCCAGAGATCATTTACCTCTTTCAGCTTACTTGTGGCGTGCCGCTCAAAAGCCAGTGTGGCATCCTCAGGATCCATACCGACACCATCATCTATAATCGTGATGCTTGCGATCCCGCCCTGTGAAATCTGTATTTCTATGTTTGATGCATGCGCATCGATACAGTTTTCAATCAATTCCTTTACAATACCCTGCGGTCGCTCCACGACCTCTCCAGCCGCAATCATATTGCTTAGATGTTCGTCCAGTCGATTGATTCTACCCATAAGTACACCTTCTTTCTTATAAAACAGAAAACCTGTAATCCGGGATTACAGAGTTCTCTTCTATGACATTTTTTCCTTTAGCTCATACAGAAACTGCATGGCTTCCATCGGTGTCATTTTATTCACATCTACCTGCTTGACCTGATTGATTATCTGTACATGCTGTGGATTTTCTTTTTCTATGACGAGTGGTGCCTGTACCTCTTTTACCATATTTGGCTGCAGCTCCAGATTGTCCAGAATCTGCTTTGCACGATCAAGCACGGAGGTAGGCAGATGCGCCAGACGGGCAACATTGATTCCGTAGGATTTATCTGCCCTGCCATCAAGCACGCGGTATAAAAACGTTACCTTGTCATCCTCTTCATGTACATCCACATGCACGTTGCGGATGCCTGCATTTTTTTCTGCCATTTCCGTCAGCTCATGGTAATGGGTAGAGAATAAAGTTTTCGCTTTGATATTTCGCATGATATATTCAATCATTGCCTGTGCCAGTGCCATGCCGTCATACGTAGAGGTGCCGCGGCCAATCTCATCAAACAGAATGAGTGAATTTGCCGTGGCATTTTGCAGTGCATTATTCGCCTCAATCATTTCAACCATAAAGGTCGACTGTCCGGACATAATATCATCACTTGCTCCAATTCGTGTGAATATCTGATCAAAAATCGGCATTTCCGCTTTCTTTGCAGGAACAAAGCAGCCAATCTGTGCCATGATGACAAGAAGAACTGTCTGCCGCATATACGTGGATTTACCACCCATATTCGGTCCGGTGATCATTAAAATATCATTGCCTTCCGCCATATCCAGATCATTGGAGACATACCGTGTTGTTTTCATCATTCGATCCAGAATCGGATGTCTGGCTTCCTTCATGTGAATGGAATGACCGGTATGAAACTGTGGCCGCGTATATCCGTTTTCACTGGAATTTTCTGCAAGAGCATATAATGCATCAATCGTGGACAATGCATTGGAAAGGTCATGCAGCTTTGGAAGATATACCTTAATCTGATTCAGAAGATGATTGAATAGCTCTGCTTCCAAACGGATACTTCTCTCCTGCGCATGTACAATGGCATCCTCTTTTTCCTTCAGCTCCTGTGTTACAAAGCGTTCTGCGTTTGTCAGTGTCTGCTTTCTGACATAACCGAATTCATCCTTTATGGAAGCCAGATTTGTTTTTGTAACCTCAATATAGTATCCGAATACACGGTTGTATCCAATTTTCAGGGACTTCACACCGGTTCTTTCCCGTTCCTTATTCTCAAGCTCAAGAATCCAGTTCTTCCCGTTTTTACCGATTTTGCGCACCTGGTCAAGCTCTTCATTATAGCCCTCCACGAACACACCGCCATCCTTAAGTGTTAATGGCGGATTATCGATAATAGCACCTTCAATCATATCATACAGCTCCCGGCATGGATCGATCGTTTGAAATTTCTCATAGGCGCTGCAGTCATGAAATAATTCAAAAATCTGCGGTGTATGCTCCAGTGTTTTAACCAGTCGCAGAATGTCCCGCGGATTTGCAGAGCCATACGCCACTCTGGCACTCAATCGCTCCATATCATAGACAAAGCCCAGATGCTCACGCAGCTCATCCTTTGTAATGAAGTTATCATTCAAATACTCAATCGCATCCAGACGTCGGTTGATCATCGCTGTATCAACCAGCGGATACTCAATCCATTTTTTCAATAAACGAGAGCCCATGGAGCTTCGGCATTTATCAAGAAAGCTCCACAATGTCTGTGAACGTGAATTGCTGCGCAGGCTGGAGGTCAGCTCCAGATTCTGCTTTGTTGAAAAATCCATCTGAAGAAAATCATTTTCGTATACCATTTCAACAGCATTTAAATGCGCCATATTACGCTTCTGTGTTTCATCCAGATAATTGGTGAGAACGCCGAAGGCTGTTTCCACACGATCATCTTCAATCCCATTCAGCAAATGCCGGTATTCCTCTTTTAATGCATTGTCATTATGATAGGAAACGGTGATCGTCTGCAGTTCTTCTATCATCTTCACAATTTTCTTATCAAACTTTTCCTGTATTACAATTTCACGCACATTATTTCCCAACAAGACCTTTTGTATTGCCATAACATGCTTATCGATCAGCTGCGCGCGCAGCTCTCCGGTCGTCATTTCACAAAGTATGACGGCAAGACCGAATTGAAAGTCATGCAGAGAAGCAATATAAACGGTTGTCTTTTCATCACTTACTTCATCCATGATGGTTCCCGGTGTAACGATTTTAATAACATCCCGTTTCACCAGTCCCTTTGCCAGTGCCGGATCCTCCAGCTGTTCAACGATCGCGACTTTATATCCCTTTTGAATTAAACGCTGTATATATCCCTTTGCGGCATGATGTGGAATTCCACACATCGGTACCCGTTCCTCAACACCCGCATTTCTTCCTGTCAGCACCAGATCTAGCTCACTGGATGCAGTTCTTGCATCTTCAAAAAACATTTCATAAAAATCACCAAGACGATAAAATATGATAGCATCCTCATGCTGCTTCTTCAATTCAAGATAATGCTTCATCATCGGTGTATAGGTAGCTTTTTTTGTCATCTTATCAACTCCACTCACTGCTTATTATTATAACATGACCGCCGGGTATAATCCTATATGCTTTTGTTTTTTCATTCCATCATAACAGTATTCCGTGTATGAATTTTCTCAATTCTTAATAGAAATTCAGAAAATAATTGACCATGCTGCAACATAAGAAATATAAACCGTGTTATAATAAGTACAACCTTGCTTCAAAAAGGTTTTTGTCTGGAGTGATGCAAATGAAAGTAGGATTATCCAGGGCAAAGAGTCCGGATAAGTTCGATTTTGTTTTAGTTACATATTTGATTTTGATGATTGGAATGAGTCTTCTGTCTATCTATTCTGCTTTTGGTATTATCGGTCAGGCTGCCGGTATTGACTATATGATGAAGCAGGCAATGTGGTTTATCATCGGATCAATTGCAATTGGAGTGATTATGTATCTCGGTAATGATTCCATGCTGCAGTTTGCGAAAATAGGATACTGGTTTCTTATGGTATGTCTGGTTGTACTGCTGATTGGTAAGGTATACAATATGTTGACAGGCGGCAGTCTGCTGGGGATGATTATCACAACAAATGGTGCGACATCCTGGTTTAAGCTGGGACCGTTTGGTTCCTTCCAGCCCAGTGAGTTTATGAAAATCGTTTTGATTCTGATTACTGCCGGTGTGATCGACGAGCATAACAATAACAAAATCACAGAGTCCTATGAAATGGATTTCTCTTTGTTTCTGAATGTCGCAAAATGGGCAGTTCCTCCAATCATCCTGATTCTGGCACAGCCCGATACTGGTGTCGTATTGATTATCGCTATTTCTCTTGTAGCGATGATTGTTTGTTCCGGTATTAAGAAACAGTGGTTTGTCATCATTGGAATCTTGATTGTCATTGTCCTGATATTATTCTTCTATATGTACTACTACCATTTTAATGTTCTGAATGAGCTGATCGGTGGTGAAAACGGATATCGTTTAAAGCGTATTACCGCATGGCTGAATCCGGAAACGGATATTAACGGAGAAGGGCATCAGCTGTATATGGCCTTGCTTGCTCTTGGCTCGGCCGGCCTTACAGGTCATGGTATGGGAATCGAGCTGGTATCCATACCCGAAGCACAGACTGACTTTATCTTTGCTGTAATCGGGCAAAGCTGGGGTCTGATAGGAACCTTATTTATCGTTGTATTATGCCTTGGTCTTGATATCCATTTATGCCGTATTGCCAGTATGTCAAAAAATATGTTTGAAAAGTATTTCATTCTTGGTATTCTGGGTATGCTGCTGTACCAACAGATACAAAATATCGGCATGATTATCGGCTTACTACCGATTACAGGAATCACGCTTCCTATGATATCGTATGGTGGTTCATCACTGTTATCGTATCTGATTGCGTTTGGTATTATTATGAATGCCAGTGCCAAAGCAAAAAAGCTTTCTGATTATGTATATGAATAAGCCGGTCACAAGTTGTGATCGGTTTTTTTATGCTGTTATCTTTTCTTTCTGTTGTATGATGGAAGGACTGTAGTTTGACAGATGGGATTCTTTTATAATTGGTCTGTTGATATTGATATAGGATAAGATAAATTATAAAAAACAGATCTTTTACATCTGTTTTCCGCTCTCTATGATAAAGTAATATTAGTTCTTTTCTATAGTTGTAAATACTGTATGTGTGTGGAGTACATGCTTTTACAAACTCTACCTTATCAGTATAAATTCTTAAGTCTTTTTAAATAACTGTAATGACGATAGCGAGCAAATCTCACTTTCAATTTAGACATCTCACAATAAATTTCTTTGGTGGCTTCCAAGGGCACATTCAAATGATCATAGCAGAGTGTTGCTGTATCAAAGGTTTCACTTTTCATTGTTACGTGACGATTCTCCATCATAATATACGGGTTACCGAGGGAGCGGTGTTTGGAATGCTGAATAGCTGTTATTTCCGCCAACTGCATCAGAGATAAACCACAGTCTATAACTGCACCTCCAAGAGATCGATTATATGCGGTGGATCCAGCCTGTGTTGAAAGACAGATACCGGAGCCTCTGCAGGTTTCAAAAAACTCATCATCTACATATATATCCATTATTTGAGATTTCACAATATTCTCAACGCGCATCTCGTTTAATGCATAGTATGGTTCTGGATTATTATCCAGTTTAATTTTTAATAAACCGGATTCAAATATAACTGGCTCTTTTTCCAGAATATCATGCAGGCATTCCTCCAGCTCTTCTTCCGTATAGTCTGTAAAGAAGCCAAGTGTTCCTGTATGAATGCCAAGGAAGTTTACTTCACTGATACGATGCAGATACTGATGTACTCCATACAGCAGTGTGCCATCTCCGCCTACACAGATAACAAGCTGCGGTTCTGCTTTATCATAAAGCCAGCCCGCAGACTGCAAACGCTCTTTGATTTTCTCCTCAACTGCATGTGATTTTGCATCTTTTTTCGCAACAACTGAATATTTCATCACAAATCACTTCCTTTTGTTATGGTACTATTGTATCATATCCTATAAGGTGATGAAAGATGAATAAACATGTTGAAAAAGAATATAAAATGCTGGTGAGCAAAGAGCAGTTTGATAAGCTGTGTGGTTTGTACGAAAATCTGAATTTTATAACTCAGACCAATACCTATTATGATACGGTGAATCGGGATATTCAGAAACAGAAGGGTGCTATGCGTATACGGGAGCGAAATGGAAGCTTTCTGTTTACATTAAAAATGCAACAGGAGAATCTTGACGGATTATGCGAGTGTGAGTGTGAAGTCTCTGAAAACAGTGTGCATGCTCTACAATCAAAGGAAATTGTTCAGCTTTTGCAGGAGTATCATATTGAAGCTGTAATTATACCGTTAACTACTCTGGTGACAAAAAGAGCTGTTGTAGAAACAGAGAATGCTGAACTTTGCTTTGATATCAGTACCTATGGAAGTCATACAGATTATGAAATAGAATATGAGTATAAGCGTCCACATGACGGGCTTTCTGTTTTCCAAAAGCTTCTTGATCATGTACAGCTTGTTTATGTAAAAAACTGCACGTCTAAGATTCAGCGTGCTTTACAGGCAGTGGAGGAATGATTTACCTTATTTTCTGGAATATGATACCCTTTTGTATAATGGGGATTGATAAATGGAAAGCCATGCATAACCGTTATCGGATACCTGAACGATTTCTGCTGCTCTATGGATTCCTTGGAGGTGCTTTTGGTATTGGTCTTGGAATGATTGTTTTTCGACACAAAATAAGGAAAGCTAGATTCAGTATTATGATACCGTTCTTTTGCATACTTCAGGTAATAGCTATAAGGCTAGTCCTCTTCGACTAGCCTTTCTTCATATTCTATCTTTAAATTGCTGAGAGCATAGCTCCAATTTCTGTGGATTTTTTGATTGAACAGTAATTTAATGGAAATATGATCAGTATATTCACTCTGATTGATATATACTTTAAATAGCTGATAATGACCGATGCTGTATTGAATTTTACTTTCATAATCTATAAAGTTTAAGAGGCATGGCAGTAGAATCATTATTTTTCCATCCCGTTTTGTCCAATACTCTGTTTTGCTGTTTCTAATTGTCCGGATATCCGGATCTTGTAGAGTTTGAATATAATGACGTATTTTTGATTCCTCATATTCTGAATAGAAGCCTGTATCTATACGCCTGCTGAGGTTTTCCAATAACTGCAGTATGGCATCCTCCTGCATGTTCTTTTCTTTTGTAGCTACAGTGCTATTTACCCATACATCCGTACCAATAGAAGCTGCCAGACGCAGGAGTTTTCCTGTATTTTGTATGTTTTCTTTATCGATATAGAAAAAGCTTTCAATATTATTGGAAATTTCCATTCCGATTTCACTCAGGTAAATCGGATATTGAAAATAAACAACATTTTCCAATTCCATGCAAGAGAGAAGCTCTGGAACTTCCTCCTGTTTTGTAATTCTGCAGATTGCCTGTCTTAATGCTTCCTTATCCGGATATCCACTCAGAGTTTTATATACATTCCACATCTGTGTAAATCCCATATTCTGTTGTTTTCTAAGATGACCATATCCAAGTATTCCCTTTTCTCTTTTCCTTCCGCGCTCTGTCCCCTTCGTTAAAAAGAACAGCATGTCACCCTTTTTAAAATCAGTAATACTTTTGATACTTGGCTTCCAGAAATTGATAACGGAATTACCATGAAGTCTATGATACGCCATCATATTCTTATCAGTAATATAAGCAATAGATCCCATATGATCACCTTCTTCCTATATATCCATTTTATCATGATAGCGCTTGCAGTAAAATGAAAATATTTCTTTTTTGCATACGTAAGAAGATTTTGATTTAGGATCTGTATACATATAGAGATACTTCTTTCTGTTTATTACAATGCACTCATGTTAAGGTTGTAATTATCTTATAAAAACCTAGGCTGTGTAATGCCATGTATTCTTATACAGTTATCAAGCTTATAGGAAAAGAAAGAAGTTAGTTGTAAATCATCATTTATTATTATGAAATAATTTTGTAAATTAACCGTTTCAATCGTATCACCTATTATTCTGTTACTGAAGTAGATTGTTTTCTCTTCCGTATTCTTGATGTTTGCAATTCTTAATTATCCTATATATTTGAATACGAGCTATTCCTATCCTTTCTCCTTTTCTATTCATTTTTTTCATTAATACTACAAAAAGAAAAGAACCAAAATTATGGTTCCATTTTCTTTCTTCCTTCAATTGCTTTAATCAAGGTCAATTCATCCGCATAGTCCAAATGTCCGCCCATCGGAAGTCCATGTGCAATCCTTGTTACAGTAACCGGATATTTTTCCAGCAGCTTTGATAAATACAATGCTGTAGTTTCTCCTTCTACTGTTGGATTGGTTGCAATAATAATTTCTTCAGTTTCCTCACTGATTCTGTTCAAAAGAGAGTCTATGTTGATGTCCTCTGGCAATATACCCTTTGATGTTGAAATGACACCATTCAACACATGATATACTCCAGAATATTCTTTTGTTTTCTCCATTGCGATGACGTCCTTTGGACTTTGTACAACACAGATAATCTGACTGTTTCTAGTTTGATCACCACAAATATCACATGTGTCCTCTTCTGATAAATTACCGCATACCGCACATTTTTTTAAACCCTCTTTGGCATTTTGAAATGCATAAATCCAAGAGTCCATAGTTTCATCATCCCATTCAAGCGTTTGAAATGCATAGCGTTCTGCTGTTTTTATTCCTACACCCGGGAGTCTTCGATAGCATTCAACAAGTGCTTCAAACTTCTTAGGATACATTAGAAACCACCTGGCATTTTCACTCCGCCTGTAATCTGGTTCATATTCTTTTCTTTATCCTCAACTGCTTTTGCGAATGCATCGTTCAAAGCAGACTTCAGCATTTCTTCCAAATCCTCTTTGTTATCCACTTCCAGCAGACTTTCATCAATTGAGATACTTTCTACTGACATATTTCCTTTTACCTCTACTTTGATTACGCCTCCGCCCATTGTTGTTTCATACACTTTTTCGTTTAATTCATCTTCAAGCTTTGTAAGCTCCTTTTGCATCTTCTGTGCCTGTTTTAATAATCCCTGCATATTCATAATTTTATTCCTCCGTTATTATTATGTTTTCCTGACCGAACAGATTCAATACAGCTTCTTCCTGTGTTAATTCTTTTATTTCTTTCTTTTCGATTGTTACAGCATCTATTTGTATAGGATCCGGCAGTGTGCCGGCAATCATACGGTCTTTAAATTTTTTGATTACATACTTCTGCTGATCAACAGAAATAGCAAATATTTTTTTATTTCTTTCCATTAATTCTGTTATGAAATCATGAAATTCATTTTTACTGTCCATCTCATTTATTTCATTTGCTACTGCCTGATTATCAACACATACGACAATATAGGTTTTACCACTACCTACGATACTTGCATTTTTCAAAAGACTTCCATACTTGGCATATTTAAAATCAAGCATGAATTCAGGTATTCTCTGAAAATGTTGGCTATCCTTTGCTTTCTCTGGCTTATTTGCTCCAGCAAGAAGTCCAAGAATAAATTCATTATCTAATGGCTTTAGTGCTTTTGCTGGAATCATTTCAGTATCCTTACTTATTGTATTCTCCTGTATATGAGGTGCTGCCATCTGTACTGGTTCAGGTGTATCAAATACTGGTGTATCATACGGTATAAATGGCTCATCATCTATAGGGATTTCCAGTACTGGCTTTTTCTTCGATGTTTCACGTGAAACATTATTAACTGCTTTTACAGGTTTCTGCTCCTGTAAGGCTGCATTGTAAGGCTGTTTTTTTACTGGTTGTGAGGGTGCTGATACTACTGTTGCCTGTACATCTAGCATTTGCAGTAAACAGACCTCAAAATAAGACCCAACATTAGCTGCACTACGATACTTATCATATGTTTCCATAAGAATATGAATCATTTGAAATCTTTCTGCAATGGATTTCCCTTCGATTAAAGTTAAAACCTCTTCACTATTTAGATTATGCAGCAGAGAAGCATCCTTTGTATATTCAAATATGATACTCTCTTTTAATATTTCAATCAAATCAACTGTCAATCTCTTGATATCAATTCCCTTCTCAATGAGCTGATCAATCTGTTTCAATAGAGATACTGCATCTTTACCATAGATATAACGATATAAATCTAATTTCTCCTGAATTGTTGTAATACCATAAATTTCATTTATATGATGAACCTGAATATCATTTTGTGCATAAGCAATACACTGATCCAGTATCGATAAGGCATCACGCAATCCCCCATCAGCCAGCTGAGCAATAATTCGTATCACTTCTTCTTCACACGTGATCTGCTCTTTATCCAGAATTGTATGAATTCTCTGGATAATTTCTTCTCTTGGCACCTTTGTGAAATCAAATCGCTGACATCGGGAAATTATTGTAGGAAGTACCTTATGTGGCTCTGTCGTGGCCAAAATGAAAATAACATGCTCCGGTGGTTCCTCAATTGTTTTTAACAGTGCGTTGAATGCACCGGTTGACATCATATGAACCTCATCAATAATATAAATTTTAAATTTACCCTTCAAAGGTGCATACTTAACTTTTTCTATCAGTGTACGTACTTCTTCTACACCATTATTACTGGCAGCATCTATCTCAATGATATCTGGATGACTGCCATCCTGTACGGCCTTACAGTTATCACATTCGAGACATGGCTTATGATCCGGATTCTCACAGTTTATAGTTTTCGCAAAAATTTTTGCAATTGATGTTTTCCCTGTACCACGGGGACCGCAGAACAAATAAGCATGAGCAATCTTGTGCTGTTCCACCGCATGCTGCAAGGTTTGTACTACGTGCTTTTGTCCAGCAACTTCATCAAAACTGTTTGGACGATAAGTACGATATAACGCTTTATATGCCATACTTCACCTGCTTTCTCCACTGTCAATTATATCATGCTGCCAATGAATTTTACATAAGAAAAGCAAATACTTTTCCTTCCATACAGTATTTGCTTTTATTTCTTTTTTAGTCTTTTTTCTTTAAAGAAATCCTTTAAGAGCTGTGCACATTCATTCTGAAGAACGCCTGATGTAACATTCGGATAATGATTATATCCCGGCTGTTCATACATATGCAGGGTACTCTCGATACTTCCACCCTTTGGATCAGCTGCACCATAGATGACAGTTTTTATCCTCGATTGCAGGATAGCACCAGCACACATACAGCAGGGTTCTAAAGTAACATATAGTTCACAATCCTCAAGGCGCCAGCTTCCAACCTTTTTACATGCCTTTTGAATTGCAATAATTTCAGCATGATTAATTGACTGCTGCTTTGTCTCTCTTAGATTATGACCTCTCGCTATAATTTTATCATCTTTAACAATAACGCACCCAATAGGTACTTCATCTAGTTTTCTGGCCTTTTCTGCTTCTTTTAAAGCAGCCCGCATATAATCTTCCTTCATAAATTACCTCAAATATAAAAAAGGGCTACCACACATGATAGAGCTCCCTTAAGGCTGCTTTGTTCCCAATCTGACCTAATTCAGTAGATATCATTGTAGTAGCTTATATATTATAGCATATTCTCTGATTTTTTCAACAGTTAATTTTCTTTCACATATTTCTCAAAATCAGATATTTATGAAGCATTGATAGCAGACAATAGATTTCTAGATTATATAAATATCAGTACGATAAAATATCAATAAAGAAAGCCCATTTCATTATTTCGTAAAATCAATCTAATAGCCAATATACAAATACATACTCATAAAAATATAAATGCTGTAAAACAATTTCATTTATTGAAAATATATTTACTTTTCTCTATAACTGAAATATCAATCAATCTTATGATGCCGTCATATAGTCACGGTGTAGTGCTTTTAACAATATACTAATCTCTGTGCATTCTCATAATTGTTTCACGTGAAACATAAATTCCCTTAAAAATCAGCAAAATCATTTGCATCGACATGACCAGTTATCCATGTAATTAGATATCAATGCAAATCAGAGGGTCATTATAATTACGTATTTTAAAGAAAAACACGATAAATAAAGGCTTTATCGGCATTTTACAAAGCATTAAAATAAGCAGTTTGGAAAGCAAAAAAAGGATGAATTTCATATAAAATCACCCTTTTCTATATTACTTAATTCTTTGGCATTAAAATTTTTGTACCACCCATATAAGGCTGCAGTTTTTCAGGAATATTCACACTTCCATCCTTATTCAGATTATTCTCTAAAAATGCAATCAACATACGAGGTGGAGCTACAACTGTATTATTCAGCGTATGAGCAAAATATTTTCCATTCTCACCCTTAACACGAATACCAAGACGTCTTGCCTGCGCATCTGTTAAATTAGAACAGCTGCCCACTTCAAAATATTTTTTCTGACGAGGACTCCATGCCTCTACATCAACAGACTTGTTTTTTAGATCAGCTAAATCACCAGAGCAGCATTCCAAGGTTCTTACCGGAATATCTAAACTTCTAAATAGATCAACAGTATTCGTATACAGCTTTACAAACCAGTCAGCACTTTCCTCAGGCTTGCAGACAACGATCATTTCCTGTTTCTCAAACTGGTGAATACGGTAGACACCTCTCTCTTCAATACCGTGTGCACCTTTTTCCTTACGGAAGCAAGGTGAATAGCTCGTATAGGTATAAGGAAGCTTCTTCTCATCCAAAATCGTGTCAATGAATTTCCCAATCATGGAATGCTCACTGGTACCGATCAGGTACAGATCCTCCCCCTCAATCTTATACATCATGCCCTCCATCTCCGCAAAGCTCATGACACCCGTAACAACATTACTGCGGATCATGAAGGGAGGAACAACATATGTAAATCCTCTATCAATCATAAAATCACGTGCATATGAAATAACAGCAGAATGCAAACGTGCAATATTTCCCATCAGATAATAGAATCCGTTTCCTGCAACCTTTCTAGCACTATCCAAATCGATGCCATCGAATCTCTCCATGATTTCGGTGTGATACGGTATCTCAAAATCCGGAATCAATGGCTCGCCGTATTTTTGCAGTTCAACATTTTCTGAATCATCCTTACCAACTGGTACAGTCGGATGAATGATATTCGGAATCTGCATCATTATTTCCTTAATTTTTTCAGCAAGCTCAGCTTCCTTAATCTCTGTTTCCTTCATTTCATCAGCCATAGCCTGAACCTTTGATTTTATTGCATTTGCTTCATCCTTTAAGCCCTTAGCCATCAATCCGCCAATTTCCTTACTCATAGCATTTCTCTTGCTACGCAGTTCATCCCCTCTTTGCTTCAGAGACCGATTCTCCTTATCCATAGCAATCACTTTATCTACAAGCTCAATCTTGTGATCCTGAAACTTTTTCTTTATGTTTTCTTTAACAACTTCAGGATTTTCGCGTAAAAATTTCATATCAAGCATAATCATAACCTCCTAGAATATAAAAAAGAGGTATGTCCATAAAGGGACGATACCTCGTGTTGCCACCCTTTTTGATATATCTGTACAGATATACCCACTCATAGCTATAACGGTGCTACCGTAATCAACTACTAATAGTTCATCGATTCACTCAAAGGCGGATTTCATAAGCAGCTATTATAACTCACACCAACCGTTATATCTCTGAAAGTAGCCTGCTTTATTACTTGACCTTTTCAACGTTTTATTATTTTATATCATTCTTCCGCAGGATTGTCAATTATCACTTCTGCAGTTTCCTCATTGTTTTCTGAAGCGTCGCCGACAGCTTCATCTTCCGACTCTTCTTCCTTTTCAACGATAGCTACCTTGGCAACAGACTCTTCATCTGCTACATTGATCAGCTTAACTCCCTGTGTATTACGACTGTAAATCCCAATATCGCCAACAGAGATACGGATAATAATTCCGGAATCTGTAACAATCATAGCGTCCTCATCACCATTTACAGCGCGAACAGATACCAGCTCACCGGTTTTATTGGTAACATTGATCGTCTTAACACCCTTCGCTCCACGCGTTGTCAATCGGTATTCTTCAATTGCTGTACGCTTACCGTAGCCATTCTCACTAACAGCCAGCAGATGCGTTCCCTCTTTTGAAGTAGCGGCTCCAACCACGATAGAGCCATCCACATTAAAGCCCTTTACACCACTTGCTGTACGTCCCATAGCACGGATATCATCCTCATGGAATCGCACTGCCTTACCATTGGAACCTGCAATTATAATTTCATCATCTCCGGTAGTTTCCTTCACTCCGACCAGTTCATCAAATTCGCGAAGCGTAATAGCTATTTTTCCATTCTGTCGAATGGAATCGAATTCACTCATCGGTGTACGTTTAACCAGACCGTTCTTTGTAACGAACAGTAGGAAGGAGGATTCACTATCCGGACGAACAGGAACAAGTGCACGCACCTTCTCTTCCTTATCCAGATTTAACAGATTCACAACCGGAAGACCCTTTGCCGTTCTTCCTGAATTCGGTACCTTGTACCCCTTGATCCGGTATACCTTGCCGAGATTGGTGAACAGCATCAGATAGTCGTGTGTGGACATCGTGATCAGCAGATCAACAATATCATCCTCATTTACAGACATCCCCTTTACACCGCGACCTCCACGGTTCTGTGTACGATAGGTATCTGTCGGCATACGTTTGATATATCCGTTTGTTGTCATCGTGATAACAACATCCTCAACAGGAATCAGATCCTCATCCTGCATATCATAATCAGCTTCACTTATTTCAGTACGACGCTCGTCACCAAAACGGTTCTTAACCTCTGTCAGCTCATCACGTATAATAGCAAGTACACGGTCATGATTTGCAAGAATATCACGCAAGTCTGCAATTGTATTCATAAGCTCGCGATATTCATTTTCAATCTTATCGCGTTCCAATCCTGTCAATCGGCGTAAACGCATTTCCAGAATTGCATTTGCCTGAATCTCTGTCAGCTTAAACTGCTCCATCAGACCTGCTCTTGCTTCTGCATCATTCTGGCTGGAACGTATCAGATGGATAATTTCATCGATGTGATCCAGTGCAATGCGCAGACCTTCCAATATATGAGCCCGATCCTCGGCTTTTTTCAATTCAAATTTTGTACGGCGCACTGTTACATCAATCTGGTGATTCACATAATGCTGCAGTGCCTCACGAATTCCCATCTGCTTCGGTGTTTTCTCTACCAGTGCAAGCATATTGACACCGAAGGAGGTCTGTAGCTGTGTCATACGATACAGCTGATTCAGTATGACATCCGGCTGGGCATCCTTACGCAGCTCGATGACAATACGAATTCCTTCACGGTTTGATTCGTCATTCAGATAGGTGATACCTTCAATCTGCTTTTCTCTTACCAGATCCGCAATTTTCGTAATCAGATTCGCCTTATTTACCTGATAAGGAATTTCAGTCACGACAATTCTCGTCTTTCCGTTCCCCATATCCTCCAGGTGATGCTTACTGCGCACCATGATGGAGCCGCGGCCTGTTTCAAAGGCCTGACGAATTCCGGCTCTTCCCAGAATGATACCGCCGGTTGGAAAATCAGGACCCTTGATATAATTGTCCATCAGCTCTACAACGGAAATCTCCGGATTATCCATAATGGCAAAGGTCGCATCGATTGTCTCTGTTAGATTGTGCGGCGGTATATTGGTCGCCATACCTACAGCAATACCGACGGAGCCATTTACCAGCAGATTTGGAAATCTGGCAGGAAGCACAGCCGGCTCAGTTTCCTCATTGTCATAGTTGGGGATGAAGTCAACAGTATCCTTGTTAATATCCTTCATCATTTCCATAGCAATCTTGGACATACGAGCTTCGGTATAACGCATTGCCGCAGCACCGTCACCGTCCATGGAACCGAAGTTTCCATGTCCCTGTACAAGCATGTAGCGATAGCTGAAATCCTGTGCCATACGAACCATGGCATCATATACAGCCGTATCACCATGCGGGTGATACTTACCGATTACTTCACCAACGATACGCGCTGATTTTTTAAACGGCTTACTCGCCACGATGCCCAGCTCATTCATCGCATGCAGAATACGGCGATGAACAGGCTTCATTCCATCACGAACATCAGGCAGTGCACGATCTACGATTACAGACATTGAATAGTCCAGAAAGGAGGTTTTCATTTCTTTTGAAATATCTACCTGAATCAGTTTTTCCTT
>SKEY01000544.1_pt1 | contig 59358 bp, 79 predicted proteins | sample 4843871 | NCBI WGS metagenome assembly SKEY01 (sample SAMN11008797, study PRJNA524170) | human gut metagenome | biome: Human fecal sample; material: Feces; isolation source: fecal sample from pouch patient p36 | host: Homo sapiens | place: Israel: Tel-Aviv | collected 2016-12-04
AGGGCTGGTATGAAATGCGCCGCCAGCTTGAGTACAAGCAGCTCTGGCGTGGCGGTCAGGTGCTTGCTGTTCCGCCAGCGTACACAAGCCAGCGTTGCGCGTGCTGTGGTCATACAGCGAAAGAAAACCGCCTGACACAAAGTAAATTCGTGTGTCAGGCATGTGGATATACAGCGAACGCCGATGTAAACGGCGCTCGTAACATTTTAGCGGCGGGGCACGCCGTACTTGCCTGTGGAGGGATGGTGCAGTCAGGCCGCCCGTTGAAGCAGGAACCCACCGAAATGATTCAGGCGACAGCCTGAACGTCGTAGGAATCCACGTCCTTTAGGGCGTGGAGGATGTCAAATATTGACCTGGAATTAAATTCCCAGCTTTCGGCGTGGACTATACAGTGTGTGATTCACCACGATGAATCCTTTGTTGATCCACTGTGTGACCTGCGCAGGTTGAACTCCGGTCAGCCTGGCGAACGATGCCTGATTCCCCCGATAGAACTTGTTGATGTATTCAATCAAAGGCATTTTTTAATTCTCCGAAACAACGCAAAATCATATAGTAATTTACTATATGATTTTTATTTCGCAAGTGATTAACTCATCGGATTTCTTTGTAGTTAACGAAACGTTAAATTTAGTTTGTGCCTGGAATGGCACGCAAGAAGCACACTAGCATTATTATTTTGATCAAAACGCTATTTCCCCCCGTCATTGGGGGGCTTTCTTTTTTGATGCCGCGCCAGCGGCATGGAAGGCGGCACTCTGTTGTTTTATATGGCACAGAGCTAAACCGCCGAAGCCCGGCGTAAGCCGGTACTGATTGATAGGTTTCACCTTACCCATCCCCATCCTGCTAAGCCATACCCGCTTTCAGCCATGAAATAGCTTTTGTGCGCGGTCGGAGTGGTCCCGACAAGGGTTTACCCGCAGTCGGGGCGTATCTCCGCGTTAGCGGACCGTCAGGGCCGCTTACGAGCGTGTATTTGGTACTTCCAGCCAGAAGGCTGACAGCGATGAGATTTCTTAGTTACAACATCCATTATTGAAAGCGATGTTGTTCCCGCCCTTTGGGCGGGGGCGGCGGCGCTTTGCAGTGATGGGTTGGGCGCTGTTGCTGAGTATTTGCAGTGTTTTTTGGAGGGTTGGAGGGGCTTTGTTTTTCATTGGGCAGATGTCCATATGCCCGCCGCGAAGCGGTGGGAGGTACTTTTATATTCTGAGCGGCGCGGCGGTAGCCGCTGCAAGCGAAGGCATTTTTGTGATTATCCACAGTTGTTTCAAAGATAAATATTTTCCCTGCGGCGAAGCAACGCAGGGGATTAAAGAACAGGGGTTAAGAATATATTGCGGGTTTGATCTTCTACGTTTGCTGCTTTCTGAAGTTATTCGTTTGCGGGTTTTTGTTAATAACCGAAGGCGGTTTAGCTCCGATACCCGATTGTGGCCATCAAAAAACTGTCAGAGCGGGACAAAATGAAAAACGGTCGTCAAAAATGAGGAATTTCATGAAATGCAGGCAACACGAAAAGCCCCGAAGGGGCTGAAGAGAGTGCCGATTGTATCAGGCAGCTAAACTAGTGGGGTGGCGAAGCTGTCAGGGCCAGTTCAAGCTGACGTAGATCCCTGGCTACCAGTTGCTCTAATCTTTCTTTAGTGCACCAGTACGCTTCGTCCGGCGGCATACGTTTCAGAATAAACCGTGCAATTTCGTTTCGCTGTTCATCATACGGCAGTTTTGCAAGGCGATTGGCACGTTTGCGCTTTGCTGCTTTCTCTCGTCGGAACTTGATGGCATCGAGAGAACGCTGCGCATACCAGCGTTTACGAGCCGAGTGAACAGAGATTTCCTCGCCCTCGCGGATAACGCCTTCTTTAATCAGTTGCAGACGGATTTCACTTTCTGCAAGGCGTTTACGTTGCTGTTCCTGAAGTTTCACCAGATCAACTCCCAGCATTTTCCAGCCAGTTTCGGTGATCCAGACGTATTTCGGCAGTCGCTGGCGGGATTCACGATCCCATATCGTCTTTTCTGACGTTCCCAACGTGCCAAAGCAAACCTGCTCTGCCAGCAGACGGGAAAGGCGCGATACTGTGACTGCGGTTTCAGGAATAACGTTTCCCTTACTGTCTTTTGGACTTATTTCTTCTGCCAGGCGGGAGACAGACATGCCGACAGTGTGCAATCCACGATCACAAAAACTCACAAGTACAACCCATATTGCGTCAAGCAGCCGCTGTTTCTCCGGTCGGAATTTATATTTGCGACCGACACTCTGACGTTTCAGTACATAAAATGGATGCAACGACATGTGCATTCTGAGTGTGTACTGACCAGTTACCGGGTCTTTTTTAACGAGACGATTGTAAGCGTGGCCCAACTGTCCGCCCAGCGCCTTATAGCTGTCGGGACGGAACCAGGCTGGATTCTCACACTTTGGCTTAGTGGAATGTTCACCCCGGCGACGTTTTGTTGTTCCGCCTTTGTTTTCCTGGGGGACCAGGAATGAGCTTTCAATGCCCGCTTCGTAGTCCTGCCAGAAACGGACCTGCTCTTCCGGTGATAGTTCAGACCAGTGACGTTTGCTAATCACAGCAAGCTGCACTTAGCTTGCACTGTAAGAGTTGATATTTCCTTCTCATGGAATTAAACTCCATTTCAGGTAACAAGCATACCTGAAATAAATAAGCTCAAGGCTCTGCCTTGATGTCAGCCCCCGCTAATCTTCGCTGCCTGGAAAACACGAGATTACGGGGGTTTTCTTTATCTGAAATTTACGTTCTTGAACAAAATTTCAGCACCTCGTTTTCTGCATTTACAAATCGCGGAAAACTTGCCTGCAAATTTAGCAGCATGGGCGCAATCGATCAACGATGTTCAAGCCTGGCTCGTTTCCTTTTTGATTCAGCACACATCTCTGACAGCTTCAAAATCGTTTTCAGAACAGCTACTGAAGCCCCTTCTTTACTGACGTTCCCCATACAAAACCTTACAAAATCAGAAATTCAGAATTTTGTATATTCAAAAAAGTTTTTTTGACTGCATACACCCACTCACACGATCGAATAAACCACACAAACAGTATTATCTAGATTTTTAGATCGTACATCATTTAACAAACAGAATATTATTCTGTTTTTTAGATATTATCCAGATCATTAGATCGCTCTTGTGGCATTGACAGGTTTTAAATGTCGCACACACAATACTATCCAGATGATTGTAAAAAACTCGTTCATCGCGTTTTTTGTGCTCATTGCCTGGAAAATGAGCACTCTTTGACGCCCGTTAGAACGCTTGTCATCTCATGCTCTTTAACAACCCCGGACAGCGGTCATTGCCTAAAGCCCTGGCATAAGGAGGTTATTATTCGTGCATTTCAAGCACCGCTGGCATCTGTCAGCAACGGGCTACGTAACAGAGTGACGTGCCGCGCCATCTACACAGGTAACGACTCTTTATCCGCAAATATCATTCTGCATACTTAAACCCCCTTATTTGGTGAACTCGCGTTGAGTTAATCTCACTCACTCTCTCCCTGAGCAAGTCGTACAGGCTGCAACGCAGAAGTACACCAGATTTGCCAGTCTCCACTCCAGGTAAGGGGGTTTAGCTATGCATGATGATGAACAATCAGATAAAGAGCCTGTAGTGAGTGGCTGCAACTTTTCATAATTAGCTTATGACGCTGTATTCCGGGGATGTTTCTATTTCAGACAAACAACCGGGAGAAAATATGGCGCGTAAGTTAAAAATTAATCCTGTCATTCCTGAATGTGTGGCAGATTTGAAAGGATATCCACTCTATATCATCGTGGCTTATTGGGGATTAAGAAATAATAAAACGCTCACAACAACGGATGTTAGCCGTAATTTCCTTATTACACAGCAACAATCTTATGATGTGCTTACCTACATTTACCAGGAAGCACAGAAGCAGATAACAGCAACTAAACGAACACTATTTAACGAGCACAAAAGAAGAATTAGCGCGTTCAGGATTCTTGATATTGACAAAGGCATATTGCGCACACCCAAAAAAGAGATTGCATATGCCAGCTACGACAATATACCAACTGTCACAATGAAAAGTACCCGTTGTGAGATCCAGGATAGTTTTACAGAACTGCGCCGCTGGATGTGTTCAAGAAAGACAGGTGATCGAGTGGAGGTATTTTTGAATGCCTAAGTACCAAATAAACGCAACCATCAAAAAACCAGGTGGTGGCCCCGTGAAATGGACTCATTACAGCGACTTCCCTATGACCGCTGAAGAATGCAGAAAAAACTTCTCAAAAGAAAAAGAAGCAGGAAAGTGTTTTTCTGTTGATGTTCATATTTCAGATTTCATTTGCAAAGAGATACCTCCACAAAATGCAGGAAATACATATGGCTGATTTTGGTTCCACTAAACAAACCGTAACATTTGAAGAATGGCACGAGCTATTAATGGATTACGCAGAGTTACGCGGTGGAAATGCCGCCGATGCGGAAGCATGGCGTGCTGATTATGAAGCAGGAAAAACTCCGGTTGAAGCATATTGTGATGAATGGGGAGAGGATTAATCATGATTGACGCTATAATTACGCCAATAGTTACATCTATTCCGTTACTCTTATTAATTTTAGTCGCGCTGATATTCGTTAAATCTGCCGTCAAAATCGTGCCACAAGGTAATGCCTGGACAGTGGAACGCTTTGGTAAATATACCCATACGCTTTCCCCCGGTCTTCACTTCCTGATCCCGTTTATGGACCGCATAGGTCAACGGATCAACATGATGGAAACCGTCCTGGATATTCCTAAACAGGAAGTTATTTCGAAAGACAATGCAAACGTAACTATCGATGCTGTTTGTTTTGTCCAGGTCATTGATGCAGCGAAGGCAGCTTATGAAGTCGATAATCTTGCATCAGCTATTTCAAATCTTGTTATGACCAATATCCGAACTGTCGTTGGTGGAATGAATCTCGACGATATGCTTTCTCAACGTGACAGCATCAATTCTAAACTGTTAACGGTTGTCGATTATGCGACTGACCCGTGGGGAATTAAGGTCACACGTATTGAAATTCGGGATGTTAAACCACCAAAAGAACTGACTGAAGCGATGAACGCGCAAATGAAAGCGGAACGAACTAAGCGTGCCCGGATTCTTGAAGCGGAAGGTATCCGCCAGTCAGAAATTCTGAAGGCAGAAGGGGAAAAACAGTCTCAAATACTGAAAGCGGAAGGGGAACGGCAATCAGCATTTCTTCAGTCTGAAGCACGCGAACGTCAGGCAGAAGCGGAAGCTCGCGCAACAAAACTGGTGTCGGATGCAATCGCTGAAGGTGATGTTCAGTCTGTTAATTACTTTATTGCGCAGAAATACACTGAAGCACTCCAGGCAATTGGCACTGCATCAAACAGTAAACTGGTTATGATGCCTCTTGATTCAAGTAGCCTGGTGAGTTCGGTTGCAGGTATCAGTGAACTGCTAAAAAACGTATCACAGGATACTCCCAAAGTTGATATGAAACAGGCTCAACAATATTTGTCTTAAAAAAGATAGCGGACGGTGACAATATTATTTTAATCACCGTCCTTATCTTAACTCCTGAGTGAGCCATTAAAATGAAAACTTATACATGCATCATTATCATTTTGTATATAATTCCCATGTCAACATGGTTTTTTCTCCTTTCTATTACAAGAGATAATAATGAAAGAGAAAGACTACAGCATATTATCGACTCCATATTTCCAAGATGGCTAGACTGGGGATCTTCGACGCTCATGATAGCAACGATGCCTCTGCTTATATGGAGTTTGAATGGCATATTCTTCGGTTTATGTCTGTTGTTTAATGTATTAGCCGTTTGTTACCACCTTTATTATCTTTATTCACTCTCCGCCTTTTATCATGGAGATTAGCCATGTTATGGTTTACACTGTTTCTTCTGTGTATTGCACTTGAAATTATAACCGGAACGGGATGGTTACTCTTAATCAGTCTTGGTGCATTATCAAGCGCCATTATGGGCTTTTTTCTTCCGATATCACAAGAAGCCAATATATGTTTCTTTGCGTCAATCAGCATACTGGCGTCGATAATTAAGTTCTTCTATGACAAAAAACATAAGAAATTAGACACTCTCCTGGTGAACACAGGGCATTCACGTTTTAAAGGAAAAGAATTTACGCTCAGTGACGATATTGTTAACGGCAAGGGGCAATTACTCATTGGTGATACATTCTGGCCTGTTGAGACGTTACACAATGAAAACTACCCTGCGGGAACAAGAGTTATTGTTACAGACATGCAAGGAATAACTCTTAAAGTAATGACCATCGAAGACAAGAGTGAAAACAAGGAATAAATCATGCATCTTTCGTTGTTAATTCCGCTTACAGGAGCAGCGATGAATGCACTATGTATTTTTATTATCAGACTTCTGGATAAGGATTTTATTGAAGCCTACAAAAAAACGCTAAAAAACATTACTGCATTACATATTTTATTGATGGTGTTAAGTGTCACAGGAATAGTATGAGGAAAATTCAATGCGAAACGCAAATGAAGGTGTTTCTCTTTCAGAGATTGTAACTAAAGCCACATTACGCAAATTTGGTATTAGAGGTGTAAATAAATACGAGACATACACAGTCATAATAATAACTGTAGCTTTTTTTATCCTTGAATCAGCAGCAGGAAGGGCCAAAGATACATTTGCTGTGGCTGTAAAAGTATTAAGCTACATGCTCCCCTGTACGGCAATTATCATGGCTGTCATATGGATAATATTTTTCATCGGCGATAGACGAGAAAAGTTAAAACATGCAGAGCTGGACGTGATTAAGATAAAAGCTCGTCAAAAAATCTACGATCGCCTGCGTTACGTTGAAAATGAGCATATCGTTTTCGACCCGGTTACAGGTCGGGAAGTTCCGGCAGAACGGACGTGTATTAATAAACTGATTGAGGCACTTGTTGATGAAAGCAACGACATCTCAAAAAGAAATTGACGAACTTCTGAATGCAATAAAAACAGGACATTCAAAATTCATTCTATCAATACCCGTACATACTACCCATCCAATGGCCCATAAAATAATGAAGCCTTACTTCAGGAGAACAGGACCGCTTCTGTATTCAGATAGTATATTCAGGATTTGAAGAAAGCATTTATTTATATAGGGCATACAAAAATGAGTGCTTTTATTAAGCTGGCATCTGTTCTGGCGTTATTTATTAGCCCGGTTGTGGTTGCAATAGCAGGAGAACAATCTCACTGTACAAAAATCAACGAATACCCTTTCATCGTCACTCAATGCGACGACGGAACTGTGACAGTGGTAAATGTGATAAATAACCGTGTAGCTGTGTGCCGTAAAGGGGAATCATGCAAAGAAATAAAATTATAACTCTGGACACATTACATGACTCAAGCAAAAGCTAATCTGAGAAAACTTCGCCGTGCACGTTATGTCCCCCCTCGAACAGTAAAGAAAAGCATAGCGAATACAGAACGTGTCGTTTCAAAAGCAATTACCGGCTGTGGTGTCTTCCGTGATATACCACAAGTAAAAATCAATCTCATCGAAACAAGGAAAATTTTACAAATCGAACTGGCTTTATCCATTGCTAACTTATCTGAGGCGAATCCAATTGAGATACGAAAAAAATCAAAAGCATTGACCGACAATTATCTTCAACCTCAAAAATCAGAACTACATTATGAAAAAAAACGACGATTTAATCACTTTACCATCTCATAACAGCCACGCTCTCGATTACATCATTAAAAAAGCGTTTACACCACGTAAAACCAAAACATCGACAGCGACCCACAACGTTTATAGTTACAATAAAGAAGAATCCACATTAAATTTCCAAAAAATTGGAGAAGCAATTTTTTTCGGCACAGACCTGGTAATTAAGCTGAAGCCAAATATTAGTGCCTCTGGTGAACTCTTCATCTGCCAGAAGGACTAAGCTATGAACATTGTTTCAGAATTTCTTGAGAAAGTAACAACCATTGTTGAATCCACAGCGGCGACGAACGCCGCTAAGGTCGCACAGGCAATATCTCCTACATTTTTTGCGGCTATAGCCTTATACGTTATTTATCTAATATATGAAATCACGTATGCCCAACGTGACGTCCTGATGAGCGAGGTGACTAAGAATATCGGTGCATTCGCCCTGGTTGGTGCATTCACTTATTCAGCGCCTTATTACAGCCAGTTTGTTATTCCTTTTGTAATGCACGCTGGCTCCGACCTTTCTGCTGCTGTTACTGGAGGTTCAGGAACTGCAACCAGTGTTGATAATTTGTGGAACGCTCTATCTACGAATTTAAACAACTTCCTTGATACAAGTATGAGTATTTATGGAAAGTTCCAAATTGCTGAGAAAATGGGGGTTTATCTAGTATGGGGGATTGGCTATATCGGCGGAATGCTTCTCATCTATTACACTACTGTTTTCTTGACACTATCAACTTTCATGGTTGGAATTCTTCTTTCCGCTGGCATTTTATTCATTTGTTTCGCTCTATTTTCATCGACCAGAAATATGTTTACTGCATGGGTCGGCAGTTGTCTCAACTATATACTGTTAAATTTATTCTATAGCATATCATTTAGTTTCTTAATTAGTTTCGTTGAATCAGTTGTCCCTGTTAATGGAGATATAAAACTATCTATTGTAGTTTACTTTTTCCTTATTACGATTATTTCCATATTCCTTATAGAACAAGTTGGCACACTCTGTTCTACATTAACAGGTGGGGTAGGTATAAATGGCCTTACATCAGCCGCTAATGGCTTTGGAGGTAAGGTTGCATCTGGTTTTATGCGAGCATCAGGACTCCGATCTTTCACTAATGGATTTGCCAGCAAAATGCCAAATCCAATCTTTAATGCAGGAAGTCGTTCTGCATCAGCATTAGTTCAGGGATTAAACCGTGGAAGTAAACTTAAAGCGGGGTGATTAACATGAAAGATAAAGTATTATCATTTCTCTTTGCTGGAATAATTACCGTAACATCACCATCAATCTTTGCATCTGGTATTCCAGTAGTAGACGTTACAGCGATAGCTAAAACAGTTGAAGAAGGGCTAAATCGTGCCGCTGAAGCGGCAAGACAGCTTGAGCAACTCAAGCAACAATATGAACAGACCATAAGATACGCTGAAGAACAGAAGAAAAGACTCGAAGGCTTCACTGATTTCAGCAATGGCTTTGATAGCGCATCCAGCTATATGAAGGATTCTCTATCAACAATAACAAATAGTGCAAAATCAGATCTTAGCTCTTTGCGATCGCAATATGACTTATCAAGCAACATTGCAGAGACGCAACAAAAATATGATGCAATCCTGGCTAAGATCAAATTCTATGAAAATTTCAACAATGAAATGCAGGAAAGGGCTAAGAGATTAACCACGTTACAGAAGGAGTTCGCGTCAGCAGATACTCCGCAAAAAAAAGCTGACTTATCTAACCAATTGAATACAGAAAAATTGACAATGGAGCTACAATTGAAGCAATATGATATTGCAGAGAGACAGCTAATCGCGTCTGAAAATGCAAGACAAGAGGCTGTTAGTCGAGAAAAGTTTAAATTAATGATGCAATAGGTGTTCGAATGAAAAAATTCATAAGCACTTTAACTATCTTGTCATGCTTCCTTTTAGCTGCTTGTGAAGACAAAGTTTATGATGTCAGTTACTACGCTGAACATCTTGAACAAGCCCAAGATGTTGTCGAAAAATGCAGCAAAGGGGATATGTCTGGTCAAAACTGCGAAAATGCGCGTGAAGCCATTCAAAAAGAGCAATCGGGTAAAGCATTTAAAAATATGATGCAATAATCCTTCATTAAAAACAGCTCGCAAAGCGGGCTTTTTTTGGCTGTACGCAGTGACCAGTTGATAAATAGTTCTAATGTTCGTGCTGCATTAGAACAACGCACAAAAAGAAGAGTACAAGAAGACAGTGCGGGATCTAATGGAACGTTTACAATAGAATCACCTTCCCTATAGCAAGGTGATTCTATTTAAAAGAATACCCGCCTCGTGCGGGTTTTATCTTGCTTAAAGATCTATGAAACCTCCGGCTTCGGGTATTAAACTATAACTTGCTTTGGCAAATATTGTTTCATTGACTTCATGGAATCTTATTTTCTCCGCCTGTTCATATGTTACAGGGAAGAACACGCCCCCTGGCTCATTAAACATCATAAAATCACCTTGCATTGCGTTACAATGACAACAATGATTCGCGTAATAGTTCATTTTTGCTGTTTTGCTATGGGATGGATAATATAATTTTGAATACTCATTAATCCTTGAGAGAGCAGAGGTTGAAATTATTTCAATTTTCGTTAAATCAGTCCACCATACTCTACTGGTTAACCACCGATAAATCATATTATTCTTTGAATCAAAATACTCCATACCCTTAGGGGAGGATGTTTCATACCATTCATCTAATATACAATCTTCCCATTCGGCAGGATCAACTCCCCAAATAACGTCTCTATACTTATACCAACGAGGTAAAAAAATACCAAACACAGGAGTTGTTTTCTTACAGCGCCAACAAGACTGGTAACTTTCCGCAATATAAAAACGTTGCGAAAAAACATTGTAATCATGTTCATTTAATTCTTTTATCCACCGAATAAAATAAATTGGATTTTTTCCCTGTGGAACAAACCATTTCCGTTGCTCTTGGTCCCATTGCGCCCCTTTTTGTTTAGCCAAATCCTTTTCTTCAAACGGAACATTTAAATAAAACCGCGCCATAGCCAACTTAACTCCAGTATTCTGTTCTGATGATGCACCAGGATAGATATCAAAACTAAACAAAGAGTGCAATTCCGCCTCTAATGGCTCATTCATACCCGCCTCGTGCGGGTTTTCTTTTGCCTGAAATATGGAGGAACTCCATGAAATCCATCATTTTATCGATGGTTGCCGCCACCGCATTACTGTCAGGCTGCGCGGATAGCAAAACACAACCAGTACCTGAGTCACCGTTAACCTCAAATGACCACCAGATAACGTTGAAAATTGATACCGTGCGAACAGACCTGCCGGACAGTTCTCCTGTCTGTTTGAATGGTATGAATATATACGAAAGTCTGAGCGAGCGGCATCCAGGCTTGTTTGCCAAAAATCAGAACGTGATTTTCCGTAGTGCATTCTTTGATGACGGTCAGGCGATATCCTCCGAAACAATCCGCAAAATAATGCAGAGTACCCCGTGCGTTGAATCACAAACAACATCTGCCGGAAGCTGGGAACCTGCCACGGAACTGATCCCCCGTCAGGCAATATCCGGTGACACTACACTGGCTGAAAAAGATCGGACTGCTGGCTTCACAATGCGGATAGCACCGGAGATTGTGCGTGGAAATTTCCACCTGCTACTCACAACCACTGACCCGATACGGAAACAGACTGTCGAGCAGAATATTTTACTCAAACCGGACCAGCCCCTTATCGTGAGTGGTTTTACTGGAGTTAATGCTGATAGCCAAAGTGAGAACCGGATTGTCATCATTACGCCACACGTGCGTTGATTCCCCTGATATTTAAATTACCCGCCTCGTGCGGGTTTTCTTTTGTCTGAAATATGGAGGAACACCATGAAATCCACCATTTTATTGATGGTTGCCGCCACCGCAGCATTACGACCAGGCTGCGCAGATAGTAGAACACACCCCGTGCCTGAGACACCGTTAAGCAAAATCATGTTATCGATGATTGCCGCAAGTGCTATCGCACTCTCTGCCCCCGTATATGCGTCTGATCCGTGTGCTTCCGTTCTTTGTCTGTACGGTAAAGCTATCGGTAGCGGCGGCGGGAGCGAATGCAAAAGCGCCGAAAAGGACTTCTTTAATATCATCAAAAAGAAAAAGGGATCTATTCGCTGGAGCAAAACCTTTGATGCCCGAAAAGCGTTTCTTAATCAATGCACGACCGCAGACCCTGCGGCGATCTCAAAAATCATGAGTAAGTTCGGACGTTCCTGGGGTTAACCATGAAAAAGCTCATTATTATTCCCACCACATTATTGCTGAATGCGTGTTCCCATGCCCCTGAACCCGCACAGGCAAAAGGAGGTTGGTATGAACTGAATACCACAATTGAGCAGGTAAGAGCAGACACATACTATAACGGGGTGGTCCTTCAGCAGCCCGTGTCACAGCCAAACAGCACTGTTCAATACAGCAATGATAATTATCTCAAAAAGGAAGCCATAAACGTAACTCCCGCGCCTCGTATTGCAGAAACCGTAAAACCACGTTCTGAGCAATCAGCGACAGCGCCAAAAAACCAGGACAGCAATAATAGTTTTCTGAAACCAACAACAAACAGCATAACTTCATCTGGTGAGATAAAAACAGCAGCCAAAGGAGCAACTAAACAGCATTCTGAACAACCAGCACTCCCTCCCGCAAAGCCAATCAGTAGCAACAACCATCAGGCACAAACGGCACAAAATACTGATCAGCAGACAAAACCGCGTCCTGAACAACCACCGCTAATGTCAAAAAGCGGTTTTCTGAAAAAAAACGCTAACAACGCTGTTCCGGCCACCACGCTTACAGGCCCATCCACACCTGAAAAGCAAATTTACTTTGTTCGCCATGATGGTAAAGGCTCGCTGCAAAAAGCAGTAAAAGAAATTGTTCCATCGGACTGGACGGCTGAAATATCCCCGGAGGTAACGAAAACTTTCCGTCGCACGATATCCTGGCAGGGCAACGATCAATGGCCTTATGTCCTGGATAAAATGCTTCGCAACTACGGTCTGACGGTAATTAAGAACACCGAAAAAAGACATCTTCTGATTGATTTTCAACAACAGAAAGGGAAAACATCACAAAAAGCACCTGTATCTCCTGACAAAACCCCTGCATCTCCTGTCAGGACACCAGTTTCCTCTGACAAGTTACCTCAAAAACCGCTAACGCCTGCCACCGTTCCGCAAAAACAGACAGAAAAACTCACCTGGAATCTTAAAAAAGGTTCGACGCTGCGGGATGGCCTCACAGAATGGGCGTCAAGTTCGCCGTGTGGTAATTCAACCTGGAATCTTGTATGGGATACTCCTGTGAACTACAGAATAGATGCTCCTCTTATTTTCCGGGGAAACTTTGAATCTGCATTAAAAGATACGCTGATGCTTTATCTTTCAGCAGATAAACCGTTATACGCATTCAGGAATATTGCACAATGCGTAATCACAATTAAAGACACACAACAGGAGTAATCGCTATGGGTTGGTTCTTCAGCTTGCTCCTGATATTCCTGTCAATAGGCAGTTACTATCTGACAGATAACAATAACCAAACCATACAGCGAATGAAGTTGCTTCCTGCAAAACAGGAAGCAATTGAATTTGTCCATTTCGCAAATGTTATCAATGACTATCTTTATAAATATCCAGACAAACGTAATTCAGGAGGAACGTTAACATCTGAGCAAATCGGTATAACACCCGTTTATGATATTCATCATATTATTTACGGTAAGCGAGTTTATATCTGGTCTGCCGATACAGAAGGTCTGATGTCTGCTTTGCAGCAGCAAACAAAACATTCAGCAATGTTAGGAAGAGTAAAAAATAAGAAGATTGTCGATAATCAGGGGAATGATATGGGGGTAACTATCCCTTCATCTATCCCTGAAGGCTCAATTGTATTTATTAATTAAATAACTAAAGGCAACGCAAAATGAAATTAAAAAATTCATACACATCCACTCCAGCATTTTTATCACCCAAATCACAGGCAGAAGCGGAAAGGCTGAAACATTTTGCTGATATGGTCTACATGAACTGTGCCACAACTCTGAGCTTAGGAACCAAGAATAATAGTCCCTCGACAAAAGAATAAACATTAACCAAATCCCCTGAGAATAAGTTGAACGAACTAATTCGTTCCAATGAGGGGATTCTGAACTGGAGTCTGCATATCCGACACATCATTATGTGGACCGGATATATCGCTACGGCGCGGACTTCAGTCCAGAAAATCTTTACCGGAGATACCCATGCAGGATAATGATGATGTCAGCGAGCTTGATATTGCCACTCGTGAAGTCCTTATCTTACGATGCAATCTTATTCAGCTTGCTTCTGAATATATAAAAATAAATCCTCTTAAAAACACCCGAATCTACACAGATTTAATTCATCGTTCAGCAGATGTTATCAAAAATATCGAACAAGGTAACATCCAGAATAAACATAATTATCTGTCACAGGATGTAAAACATACGCTTGTTTTATACGACCTGTACAAATCAGACTTTGAACAATGTCCGGGGGCAAAATCCCTTATACCTGTCAGGGAAAAAATTGTCTCGCTGAAAGAACTTCTTTCCGGCGCTAATGAGCTGGACAGTATCGTTCGTCGCCCCCGCAGGAAAAAACGTTCTTCACGAATTTAATATCAGGAGATAAATCCCTTATGCAGTTATCAGCGGCTGTTCTGGCAGCACTGATAAGTCAGTGTGCCCCTGATGTATCACCCGATACGATGAATGCCCTGATTATGACTGAATCAGGGGCTAATCCATATGTAATAGCGAATGTTTCTGACGGAACAAGTAAGTATTTTAAAGATGAAAAAGGAGCTATTGAATATGCAGAAAAATTAACAGCAGAAAATAAAAGGTTTAGTGCAGGTCTGACACAGATATACAGCAAAAATTTCCCATCACTCAATCTGACTAATAAAACAGTTTTTGACCCGTGTACAAATATAAAAGCAGGAGCGGCAGTCCTGACGGACAATTATCTGAGACAAAAGGAGGGTAGTAGTAATCAAAAAATTCTCCGCGCTTTATCTTTGTATTATTCGGGTAACGAATCAACAGGATTTATTAAAGAAAAGAAATTTAACAACACTTCTTATCTGGAACGGGTTATTCGTAACGCGAATAACTATATCGTGCCATCAATCCGTGAAAAAACTGATGAATCAGAAATAAAACCCCCGAATGATGAAGAGAAAACATCACCGGACTGGGATGTTTTTGGAGATTTTAGTTAATGAAAGTCAAATCAACTTTGCAGTATTTTATTCTGGCGTTTTTCCTGTCACTAACCGCCTCCGTTGCCTATGCAGGTGGACTCGACACCGCAACAAATACCATGACAGAACTTAAGACATGGGCATTTGGCTTTGGTGGTGTTTGTGCTTTGTGTTACCTGATCTATAACATCATCATGGCATTCATGGAGAAGAAAAGCTGGTCTGATGTTGGAATGGCGCTTGTCTATTGTTCCCTCGCTGGCGGTGCACTTTACGCCGGGAACTGGGCGCTGGAACTCTTCAAATAAGTAATCCATATATACAACTGTGCCGCATATTTACCTTATGTGTGAATTGCGGCTTTTTTCATGGTGAGTTATGGACAAAGTAAATGAACATGTCAGTGAGTCATTCATGACTTATAACGGGTTTAACCGTCCTGCGTTAGTTGCTGGCATACCCTTAATGTTGTTATTGTTCACGGCTTTTTTCGCTGTTCTGACAGGCTTCCCCGCTATTTTCCTTTGGGGTATAAAAGGGATAATTATTCCTGTCATATGTGCGCTGTTTCTTTTTATAGTAAAACTGGCCTGTGAAAATGACTCAAACGCACTAAGAGTCATCCGTTTAAACCTTATGGGGCTTTTGTTAAAAATCCGCCACAGAGATTTAATTATTGGTTATTCATCTGTCAGGTAACATATATGCACAAAATCAAATTAAAAAACAGTGACAATATGGATGTTGCTCGTGAATATCCCGATTATCGCTTCCATATAACAGACAGTATTATCTTTACTTCTGACAGGAAAATGCTGGCTTCACTTGTTGTAGCAGGCATTCCATTTGAGACAGAGAACGATAATGTTCTTACAAATTTATTTAACAGCGTTAAAAACTTCCTGATTGGGTTAGGAAAGGAAGGCGACCTGTATTTATGGACTCATCTTATCAAAAAAAGAATAACCATTGATGGAGAATGGAATTTTGACAATGCTTTTTTAAGCAGGTTTTCAAAAAAATACCTTGCTCTGTTCACATCCAGCGCATTCTACAAATCAACATGGTATTTAACATTTGGGATTCCCTACGATGATGTTGATACCGGAATCGAGCGCATGAATGAAATGACACAACAGGCGCAAAAAGCACTTCAGCCATTTAACGCTTCTGTTTTATCAGTTCACAATACTTATATTAGTGAGGTGGCAGACTATTTATCACTATTGCTAAATACAGAACATAACATGATTCCTTTATCATCCACTCCCTTATCATCCAGTATTTGTGATTCTGAATGGTATTTTGGTGCTGATGTTCTTGAACTGCGTAACAACGAATCGGATAGTAAAAAGTTTGCAACGAATTATATTTTGAAGGATTTCCCTATAGAAACGACCCCCGGACAATGGGATTTTCTTCTCAAGCAACCCTATGAATTTATTCTTACTCAATCGTTTATTTTTGAATCACCCACAAAAACCCTGAAGAACATTGATTCGCAATTAAACAAACTGCAATCAGCTAATGATGCAGCCAAAACACAACAGGAAGAACTCGAAGCTGGTAAAGAAGCGGTCGCAGCCGGAATTACGTTGTTTGGTTCACTACACTGCGCATTAACGGTATTCGGTGATACACCAGATCAGGCCAGAAGCAATGGTATAAAGCTCTCTGCTGAGTTTATTACTTCGGGTAAGGGATTCCGCTTCAGTCGCGCCTCACTCGCATCACCTTTTGTTTTTTTCAGTCATATGCCGCTGAATAAGAGGCGTCCACTGGATACCCGAAGAACAATAACCAACCTGGCCTGTCTGATGTCTTTTCACAATTATTCCTCCGGGAAAAAATCAGGCAATCCTATTGGTGATGGGTCCGCCATAATGCCGTTGAAAACGGTGTCTGACAGCATTTACTGGTTCAATACGCATTACAGCCCACCGGAAAAAAATGTTACCGGACAAAAAATTGCCGGGCATGGAATGATTCTTGGCGCAACAGGCACAGGGAAAACAACATTTGAAGCAGCAGCCAGCGGTTTTCTTCAACGCTTTGACCCTTTAATGTTTGTTGTGGATTTCAACCGTTCTACTGAGCTTTTTGTCCGTGCATACGGAGGAAGCTATTTCACGTTGCAGGAAGGCATTTATACCGGCTGCAATCCGTGGCAACTGGCAGAAGGCCCGGAATCTCCCGTCTGGCACAGACTTCTCGCATTTCTGAAACGCTGGACACAGGTTCTGGCACGAGACAACCAGGGCAACCCCTGTTCTGATGAACATGGCATTGAATTAAACGCTGCCGTGGAAAGCATTATGCGAATGCCTGTCGAAGAACGCCGGACAGCCCTTCTTCTCGATATAGTCAGTCCTGAACTTCAGACGCGTCTCGCCAAATGGTGCGACAACGGCGAATATGCCTGGGCGGTGGATTCCCCCCGGAATACCTTCAATCCACTGCATCATAAAAAGGTGGGATTTGATACAACCGTTGTCCTGGACACAAAAAACGGTATTCATCCTGCCTGTGAACCTTTACTCGCGGTCCTGTTTTTCTACAAAGAAATCATGCAACGCGGCGGCAATCTGATGCTCTCCATTATTGAAGAGTTCTGGATGCCAGCAAACTTTCCCATGACACAAAGCATGATTAAAAGCGCACTGAAAGCGGGGCGCATGAAAGGTGAAATGATGTGGTTAACATCACAGTCCCCGGAAGACGCCATAAACTGCGCAATTTTTGCGGCGCTGGTACAACAAACCGCAACGAAAATTCTCCTGCCCAATCCCGATGCAAAATGGGAAGGATATAAAGAAATTGGGCTTACTGAAAAAGAGTTTGAAAAACTCAAAGAGCTGACGAAGGAGTCAAGGACCATGCTCATCAAGCAATCTGGCTCTTCTGTTTTCGCCAAAATGGATTTGTTTGGATTCGATGAGTTTATCCCCGTGCTTTCTGGCTCTGAAACTGGCCTGTCTATTTTTGATGAGATTATTGCTGAAAAAGGAGATGTAGCTCCTGATATCTGGATACCAGAACTTCTGAAACGCCTGAACGGTTAATTTCTCTGTTTTATACAGAACGGAAAACAATATGAAAATCCCCCTCATAATTGCCTCCGCGCTATTAATTAGTGCATGTTCTCACACCCCCAATCCTGTGCAGAAAAAAGGGGGATGGTTTGAGTTAAACACAGCAATTGAACAGATCAAAGCAGGTGATTATTAATGGAAAACACAAACTATTATGAACATTCAAAAAAAGAAGCCACCAAAAAGAAATTTGAAGAAAAAAACGAAAAAAAGGATTATTTCAAGGCCATACGTGACTTTGAGCGCAGTGAAATTGAAATCATAAAGAAAAAGGCAAAAACATTTACCATTCTCGCCATTGGTGAATTTGTTGTAATTTGCATTCTTGGTTTCGCAATAGCCTCACTTGCTCCATTAAAAACCGCTGTACCGTTCCTTGTGCGAGTGGATAACAGCACTGGATATACTGATATTGCCCCTCAATTATCTGATGCTAAGGAAAGTTATCAGGATGTTGAGACTAAATATTTCCTGTCAAAATATCTCATTAACTATGAAGCATACGACTGGCAGACCATCCAGGAACAGGCCGATACAGTAAAAACAATGTCTTCCCAAAAGGTGTTTTCAGCTTATGACACCATGATTCGTGCTGATTCCTCACCACTGAACATTCTGAAAAACAACTACAAAATTAAGGTCCAGATTAATTCAGTAATCCTTCTAAGGAAGGATATGGCGCAGGTGCGTTTCAAAAAAATGGTACTGGATTTATCTGGTAAACCCGCCCCCGGATACAGAGCAACAGAGTGGATTTCGACGATTTCTTTTGACTGGGATAAAGATATCAAAACAGAAAAAGAGCGCCTTGTGAATCCGCTGGGACTGCAAGTTCTGAGCTACCAACCTGATCCAGAGGTTATAAAATGATGCTTAAACGCACTACTGCGATAGTTCTTTTGTCGATGCTACAAGTACCTGGTGCTTTAGCAGCTATGTACGGCACACCATCGGAACGAGACGGGCGTATTCAGACCGTAGATTATAACGAGCAGGATGTATTTAATGTGCGCGTAAAAGCAGGCGCACAAACAACAATTAAGTTCGGACAAGACGAAACAATAAAAGATGTCGGAATTGGTGATCCAGAAGCCTGGTCAGTATCGGTCAGGGACAACACTCTGTTTCTGCGTCCAAAAGCAGAAGAACCGGATACAAACGTTACCGTTCAGACCAATAAGCATATATATCCTCTTTACCTGATATCAACCACGAAACAACCCACGTATATTCTGCGTTTTAATTATCCGAAACCACCGTCAGCTACCGTAATGACTGAAAAGCCATTTCCATGCACTGATGGTGGAATAATTAATGGTCATTATCAACTCAAGGGGGATAAATCAATTTTCCCTTATCAGGTATGGGATAATGGCGAATTTACATGCATGAGATGGACTAATAAACAGGAAATTCCGGTCCTTTATCGTGTTGATGCCGATGGAAATGAACATCTGGTTAACGGAGACAGAAATAAAAACACAATGGTTTACTATGACGTGGCTGAAAATCTCCGTTTGCGCCTGGGTGATCAGGTTGCAGATATCAGAACATCATCAATCGTTAATCGTCCGTGGAATAAAAAAGGTACGTCAAACGGAAAAACACGAGTAGAGAAGTTCAGCTATGAAAAATAAAGATGATGAAAAAAATAATGACGCGGGAAATCGCGGAATTATCGAAGTAAAAGGTAAAGCAGCACCAAAAAAAATATTAATCCTCATCATATTACTGATTGCCGCGTTATTTGTGATCATTATCTTGTTTAAAGTTCTGTCACGAGAACAGGTCGTTCAGCAAACACCTCTTGAGAAGTCTGACGAGACACTGGTCACAAATACCAACAATGGCGTTTCACTGACAACAATGATGAAAAACATCGAAGAAAAGGAAAAACTCGATGCCGCTAACCGCAGGAAAGCACAGGAGGAGCAAGAACAGAAACAGGCAGACAATGCCCCGTCAGCGCCAGCATCACAAAAGGCCGATCAAACAGCCGTCAATGTGATAGCCAACGGCACTCCCCAAACCGCCAGTGGAGATCCAAACCAACCACAACCATTGCCAAAATCCGTCCGACAACTGATGGGCGACACAATGGTGAAGATCGACAATCAGGAACCAGGCGAAAAAAACCAGGAAAGAGATGATTTACAGGGCAGTCAGTACGCAGACGGAAAGGTATCCCCTGTGCTGAACCGCCGATATCTGTTATCTGCGGGAACAGCATTATCCTGTGTGCTCAAAACGAAAATCGTAACCTCTTATCCCGGTATCACAATGTGTCAGTTAACACGAGACGTCTGGTCGGATAACGGCGAAGTGCTTCTTGCCCGTAAAGGAGCATTACTGATCGGAGAGCAGAATAAAGTCATGACACAGGGAGTAGCCCGTGTGTTCGTTAACTGGACAACGCTCAAAGATGAAAATGTCAATGTGCGCATTGGCGCACTTGGCACTGACAGTCTGGGCGCTTCCGGCCTTCCTGCATGGGTCGATAATCATTTTGGTCAGCGTTTTGGTGGTGCATTGCTGCTGTCATTACTTGGTGATGGTTTAGATATTCTGAAAAACAGCACGCAACAAACAGGCTCAAACAGCAATATCACCTACGAAAACACATCTGACGCAACAAAAGAAATGGCAAAAACAACGCTGGACAATACGATAAATATTCCCCCCACGGCATATATTAATCAGGGGACTGTATTGTCTGTTATTGTTCCGCGAAATATCGACTTTTCATCCGTATATGAACTTCAGTAATTCAGTAATTCAGTAATTCAGTAATTCAGTAAAGCAATTGATATGAATAACATCAGAGATACCAGTAATACATCACAACCACGAGATAACAGTAAAACCGCAAGACGATATCTGGATATGACGGGTATCCAGTCTGTTCTTAATATTGAACATGTCACAGAAATATCTGTGAATAAACCAGGAACAATATGGTTTGAAGGGAAAAATGGCTGGGAATCTAAAGATGCGCCAGACGCGACTTTTGATAATTTAATGACACTTGCCAAAACTCTGACGAACTTATCAAAGATAAAAATACCACTTAGCCATGATAATCCCATTGCATCGGTAGTTCTTCCCGGTGGGGAACGTGGACAAATCATCATTCCACCTGCAACAGAAAATAACAGCGTTGTGATATCTATCCGTAAGCCATCATTAACGCGCTTTACTATAGATGATTATGTCCGAACAGGGCGTTTTGATAATGTCAGGATTGCGACGAAACACGAAGCCATCCTGACTGAACGGCAACGCTACCTGTATGAATTATCCCGACGTCCAGATGGTCAATCTAAAGCTCAATTTTTAAGAGAGGCAGTTAAAGACCGTCTTAATTTTTTAATCGTAGGTGGGACTGGCTCCGGTAAGACAACTATAGCAAAGGCAATTGCAGATATCTTTCCACCTGAACGGCGTTATATAACCGTTGAAGATGTACCGGAAATGTCTCTGCCGCTGCATCCAAACCACATCCGGCTTTTTTACAAAAAAAATACCGTTGAAGCGAAGGAAATCATTGAAGCGTGTATGCGATTAAAGCCAGATCACATCTTTCTTGCTGAACTTAGGGGTAACGAAGCATGGAGTTATCTGGAGGCGCTTAATACAGGGCATGAAGGCTCAATCAGTACCATTCATGCTAATAATACTTATGCCTCATTTTCACGACTGGCAAGTATTGTAAAACAATCTGATGTTGGTATGACTGTTGATATGGACCTCATCATGCGCACGATAAAAACATCAATTGATGTCATTCTTTTTTTCAACCATACCAGAATGACTGAACTGTATTACGAACCCGAAGAAAAAAATCGCTTTTTGAGCACAATGTAAATTCTGGAGATAACTATGGATGCAAAAAAGACGGGGGGGTTAATTCTCTTCCTGTTACTGCTTCTTGTGGGTGTGCTTATAGCCTCAAACTATCTCGGTGGATACACAGCATTAAGATATTCATCCGTTGATATGTCTTTGCTCAAGTGGGATACATTCCATTCTGTAATCTCAACATTTTCTGGCAACCCACAATATAAAAAACTCGTTTTTATGGCATGGTTTGGATTCAGCGTTCCATTAATATTCTTTGCCATATTCATGTTGATTGTCGTGATTGGGATTATGCCTAAAAAAGTCATCTACGGTGACGCCCGGCTCGCAACTGATATGGACCTGAGTAAATCAGGTTTTTTCCCGGATAAAAAATCACCTTACAAACATCCACCAATACTCATCGGTAAAATGTTCAAGGGGAGATACAAAAAACAATTTATTTATTTCGCCGGACAACAATTTTTAATTCTTTATGCCCCGACACGTTCTGGTAAAGGGGTGGGGATTGTTATCCCCAACTGCGTAAACTATCCAGGAAGTATGGTCATACTGGATATCAAACTTGAAAACTGGTTTTTATCAGCCGGATTCAGGCAAAAAGAATTAGGGCAAGAATGCTTTCTCTTTGCGCCAGCCGGATACGCGGAAACTATCGACCAGGCCATTAAAGGACAGATACGCTCTCACCGCTGGAATCCTCTTGATTGCGTCAGTCGCAGTGATTTACTTCGTGAAACGGACCTGGCAAAAATTGCTGCAATCCTTATCCCGGCAAGTGATGATCCTATATGGTCTGATTCTGCACGAAACCTTTTTGTCGGGTTAGGACTTTACCTGCTGGACAAGGAGCGTTTTCACCTGGAACAGAAAGCCAAAGGTCATAATGTACCGGACGTTCTTGTTTCCATCAGCGCCATACTAAAAACGTCGGTTCCCGATGGCGGCAAGGATCTCGCCGCATGGATGGGACAGGAAATTGAAAACCGTAGCTGGATTAGCGATAAAACAAAATCATTCTTCTTTAAGTTCATGTCAGCACCAGATCGCACAAGGGGAAGTATAGAAACAAACTTTTCATCACCGCTGAGCATCTTCAGCAACCCTATTACTGCTGAGGCGACGAATTTCAGTGATTTTGATATCCGGGATATTCGTAAAAAGCCCATGTCAATTTATCTTGGTCTGACACCGGATGCTTTAATCACTCATGAGAAAATTGTAAACCTTTTCTTCTCATTACTGGTTAATGAAAACTGTCGTGAACTACCGGAACACAACCCGGACCTGAAATACCAGTGTCTTATTCTCCTGGATGAATTTACATCAATGGGTAAATCGGAGGTCATTGAACGCGCTGTTGGTTTTACAGCAGGTTATAACCTTCGCTTTATGTTCATTCTTCAGAATGAAGGACAAGGGCAAAAAAGCGATATGTACGGTCAGGAAGGATGGACCACATTCACTGAAAACAGTGCTGTTGTGCTTTACTATCCGCCGAAATCAAAAAATGCTCTGGCTAAAAAGATTTCAGAAGAGATTGGGGTGCGTGATATGAAAATATCCAAACGCTCAATATCCAGTGGTGGTGGTAAGGGAGGAAGTTCACGTACACGGAATGATGATGTAATAGAGCGCCCGGTTCTTCTTCCTGAAGAAATTGTGTCTCTCCGGGATAAGAAGAATAAAGCCAGAAATATTGCAATCCGTGAAATTATAACCAGTGAATTTAGCCGACCATTTATTGCCAACAAAATAATCTGGTTTGAAGAACCAGAGTTTAAACGCCGCGTGGATATCGCCCGTAACAATCATGTTGACATTCCAAACCTGTTTACACAAGAAGTCATGGATGAAATAGCAAAAATTGCAGAAATTTATCTCCCTAAAGCTGGAGGAAAAAAAGTCATGGTTGCCGGAGGCAATGTGATTACTAATCCAGACCTTGATAATCACGATAAAACAGACGTATCTGAATAATCCTCGCAATAAAGATACTATTGATTAGCAAAGACAGGATTCTATTATGAGAATAAAACACTCGAATATGATAAATATGAATATGAATATGAATATGATGAAAGAAGCCATTGATGTTTTGATAAACTCTGAAAAACATATTCTGATTATAGGCGAAACTGGAACTGGAAAATCAACACTTTTAGCAGAATTGCTAATCAATGACACTGACGTTAAATATTTTGATTTCTGTGATATTTATAAACGCCATGAACACCTTCCCCTTCTAAAACACCATTATCTTTGCGATGAAAATTTTGATTATTTTGACTTTTTATCTGCACCTGAAAAAACGTTGGTTCTTAATAGTGTAGCCATCGGTAACAACTTACGGGAATCAAAAGTTGTTCAGTTTATTGTTCGATTTATTAAAACAGCCAGGAAACGTGGCAAACGTCTTATTGTTGTCACGACTCCTTCAGATGGCGGCGTGCAGATACAAAATCTTTTCGACACAGTTATATCGTTAACCCGCTCTCACGATGAAATAGGATGCACAGTTATCATTCCAGTACCGGAGTTAATTAAATATGAATAAAAAATTGCTTTGTTTATTAATATCCTCTTTTTTATTATCAGGCTGTGCAAACTTCAAAAAAATCAATGCTAATGAACTTGCAGCCGAAAGAGACGCACAAAAAGCGACTGAATACGCGAAAAAAATTCGTAATAACCCGGTTATCCAGGACTCAACAAAACAATGGATTAATACAACGCCAATTATTGAAAAGCAGGTAAAGCAATCAGCGCCGCCCTGCCCGATTGTGATTAATACTCGTTCAGATATTGAGCTACGCCAGATCGCACAACGCATCACACAAACCTGTCATATCCCGGTACGAATCAGCGCCGATGTCTGGACCTATCTGAACGGTACAGGCACTGGCTCAACACAACAAATGACAGGATCAATTCCAGCACCGGATGCAAATGGAATGGTTCCTCTGGCGTCAGTAGGCAGTCAGCCAGTAAAAGTCTCTTCTGGCGGTACATCACTCCCGGAACTGAATATCTCCGGGCTTCCTGCCCTACTGCAAACCGTATCTTCACGGCTTGGAATATCCTGGAAATACGATAAAGGTCGTATCACATTCTTCTATCTGGAAACGCGCTCATTCCCGATCACATATATGGACAGCAATGTGGCATACAACTCAAAAGTTGTGAGCGGCACAATGTCTTCCAGTGGCAGTACCGGCTCTACCAGTTCTGGCGGTATGACTGGCGACGCATCAAATACGCAAACTACAACCGTGGAAATGAAATCATCGCTGTACAACGACCTGAAAAGCGAAGTTTCCTCAATGCTGACACCAGGTACAGGGCGCATGTATCTGTCCACAGGTTCACTGACAGTAACAGATACCCCGGATGTACTGGACAGCGTTCAGGAGATTGTGAACAAGCGCAATAATGAAATGAGTCGTCAGGTTGTGCTGAACGTTGAAATCCTGAGTATCAAGAAATCAAGCCAGGAACAGGCGGGAATCGACTGGAACGCAGTATTTAATGATGGTCATCTTGGTCTGAGTCTTGGTGGCTCATTTGGTAATGCCGCCGAGAATGTTATTACCAGTGGTGTATCCATCGTGGACGGTAAGCTGGCTGGCTCAAAAGCATTTCTGAAAGCCCTGTCGTCACAAGGCAGCGTCAGTGTCGTAACGCAAAACTCCGCTGTGACTAAAAACCTGACGCCCGTCCCTATGCAAATTGCCAATCAGCAGGGCTTCATTGAAAGTGTCACAACCGATTCCACCGCCAATGTGGGATCATCCACGTCACTGAATGCGGCAACAATAACGACCGGATTCAATATGACTCTGCTTCCATACATTCAGCCGGATTCACAAAACCTGCAATTGCTGTTCTCAATGAGTCTGTCTGACAAACCTACTTTTGAGGTGTTCGAAAGTGGCGGCAGTAAAGCACAAACACCGAATGTGGATTTGAAAACAATTAATCAGACTATTGACCTGAAATCAGGCCAGACAGTTATTCTGAGTGGATTCCAGCAATCAAACCGGAAAACCAGTAAGCAAGGTGTAATAACCCCCTCCTTCTTTGGACTTGGGGGTGGCATTAACAGCGAAGACGGCGACACGATTCTGGTCGTTTTGATTACACCAAATGTGCTTAATTCCGGCTCCAGTGCAGTAATAAAAAATGTGAACTAATTAACTGAAAACTCCCTGAAAAAACACAGGGAGTTTTTTTGGAGGTCACTTTGTCTGAGAATAATCAGAATAACCGGAATTTCACTTCGGTTATTAAAAACAAGCGTGCTTTTTTCTCCGGTCTGGACTGGAAAACGCTTCCTTCAGAAGAAAAGAATGCGCGTACATTCGCAAGAAAAAACGACGCTGAATATTTTCTCTCCTGTCAGTATCAGGATTCAGAAAATGAAACCAAAACGATGGTGGCATTTATCAGAAAAGAGGATCTTCCCACAGGGGCGTCCTCATTCTGGTCACTGGCACTGATGATAAAACCCCTCATCGAACCTGACGGATACGCTATCTGCGAACTCGGTGATCTTTATGGCTTTGTTTCCTGCGTCAATAACGTTCTCGTCAACGATGTTGTAGGTAACAAAAGTCAGATCATGAGTGCTCTGACAACATTTCTTGAGTTTAATGAAACACCAGAACCCGGCTGGAAACTATACCAGCCTGAATCATGGGATATCAGCCAGGCACTCCCCTCACTCACTCTGTCTGCGTTGATTGACGTAAAAAAACCGCCGAAAGAGGCGGCGTTTACTCGCGTATCCCGAAAACGTCAGTTCATGATTTATGGCGGAAGTGCCATTCTGGCCATACTGCTCTGGAACGGGATCACCATGTACCAGGAATACCGGGAAAAAGAAGCTGCGGCAGAAGCTGCACGTCTTCGTCTGGCAAAAGAAATGGCAGACAAACAGGCAATACAGATTGCCCCACCGTGGCAACATTTACCTGAAATAAAACCATTTATTGATAAATGCATTGATAAATGGGATGCACTGCCCTTATCGATCGCCGGATGGCGTTTTGACCTTGCTGAATGCAGCACATCCGGTAATGACGGGCTGTTACGCACATCATATAAGGAACTGAGCGGCGTTACGGTCGAGGACTTCAGCACACGGATACGAGAAATATTCCAGGGGACAACCACAGCAACTTTTGTATTGCCAGAAGGCAGCGCCGGGGGATTTTCTCTTCCTGTCAGTTTTGACGTTTCACCTGATCCAATTACCCCGGACACATTGCCACAGGCAACAGATATTCAGGAACGCCTGACAACATTTGCACAAAAAATGAGGTTAAAACTCACCTGGCAGGAAATTGAAAACACAAAAACAGATGAAGAAGGCCGTCCAATAATTCTCCCGTGGAACGAGTATGAATTAATGATTCAGACCAGCACCCCGCCTTCAATACTTTTCGCTAACTTTCATGAACCTGCCGTTCGCTTCCAGTATGCAGGAATAAAACTGGAAGAAGGAAGACTGAATTATGAGATTAAAGGTGCATTCTATGTTAAAAATAATTAAACCAACGATTATTTCTGTCTGTTTTTTCAGTTCACTTGCTTACGCAACAGAATCTGAAAGCACGCCAAAAGACGAAATAAAATATTCATCTCCGACCATTTTACAGGTAGAGCAGATTCAGGCTGAAACGGTAATTTACGAAGCAAAGCTGGCGCGTCAGAAGGCTGTCAGTGAATTGCGTAATCTTGATTTGAATGGTGTAGCGTCCGCAACGCCAGCAATAACGCCCTCTTCCGGGTATTCTTCTCTTGCAGATACCGATATACCAGCGCAACGTGTAGCCGCTAAATCACTTCGTGTTATTGAAATATTTGGTACACCACAACAAATGTCAGCACGAATTTCTCTCCTGGACGGGTCAGTAACTGATGTCAAGGTCGGGCAAAGTATTCCTGGTACTTCTTATAAGGTGGCATCAATCACCGGTAATGGCGTCTGGATTCAGAATGATACAGAGAAACGCCAGCTTATTCTTTAATGCTATTGAAAGAGACGACACATAATGTTTTTTTCTGACGCAGACTATCCCGGAAAAGATATTTCTGATGTTGTATACGTCAGTATATCTGAAAAAGACGATAAACCTGTTCATGTTTATATCGCTGATAACAGTAAAGGACAGCGTGCTGTTCAGGCTTATATTGGCACTCTGAATGTTAAATATCCCGGAAAGGTAAATATAACCTGGACCACTCTTGATGTTATCGCATCCCGCTACCAGGACAGCGAAAGAAGGTCTGATTCAAACTCATCACAACACTTAAACAGCAACCAGGAAAAGGTCATTAGCTACCTGGCGAAAGCAAACAACCTGGGAAGTTCCGATTTGCACATCACACCTGGTCGGGACGGTTCCGAGTTCACTTATGTCGAAGCACGCGTGCATGGGGAACTGGAAATTCTGGATGTCATCCCGCGTAAAGAAGGGCTGGAATTGCTGGGTGCTGCCTATTCTGGAATGAGCGATGTTATCAAAGGTACGCAGTTTGACCCTGCAATACCACAGGATGCACGTATCGCAGAGAATTTTCTGAAGCCTGTAAATCTTTTTGGGGCGCGCTATTCGCATTATCCGTGCGTGGGTGGTGTGTACGCGGTCTTCCGCCTGATTAAAGATGACAGCGAGGATATTCCCACTTTCGAAGAACTTGGCTACATGCCACAACAAATCCAGACAATCAGGCGAATGTTACAACGCCCGGAAGGAATTATCGTTTTATCCGGCCCTACAGGGTCCGGTAAGTCAACGACTCTGAGAACGGCTTCAGAAGCCTATCTGAGCACGTTTGGTTTCAACCATAACGATAATATGCGTCTCCCCCGAAAACGCCTTTTCACCATTGAATCACCGCCGGAGGGCCGCATTCCCGGCGCAATACAGACGGCAGTCAGGGATTCCGTCGATGGCTGGGTTGACGCGATTAAATCCGCTATGCGACTTGATCCAGACGCGATACTGAACGGCGAAATTCGTGATCACGCATCGGCATTAGCAGCAATCAAAGCCTCGATGACAGGCCACCTTCTGTTGACGACCTTACACGCCAACGATGCCCTGAATATTATTGAGCGCCTTGAAATGGAGAATATTCAGGCCAGGCTAATTGCAGATCCTCTTCTGTTTATCGGTCTGCTGAGTCAACGGCTGGTACAAAAACTCTGTCCTTACTGTAAGCGCACTTATGCTGAAATGGCAGACAAACTGAGTACAGAAGAACGGAAACTCATTGAGGAAAATTGCCTGCCGGAACAGGTCCGGTTGCGCAATCTTGACGGTTGCGAGCACTGTTATAAAGGCGTAACGGGAAGGACGGTTATAGCAGAAGTCGTCTCACCCGACGCACGTTTTTTTCAGTTATATCGTCAGTCCGGGCGTCTGGAAGCAAAATCATACTGGCACTATGAACTTGGAGGAATTACCCGTAATCAGCACTTATTACACCTGATTAATCATGGCCTGGTAGATCCGCTGTCCGCACACTTCATATCCCCCATTGACGAAGATAAATACTCAATGCTCCCGGAGGGGACATGGCGATAAAAGATATATTTGAGAAACTCAATTCGATAGAAATTGATTTCTCTGGAATATCCCACTGGCTGGCAAAATACACATTCAGGTATTCCAGAATAAGTTTATATGAAGATTTATCTGGAATGTTAAATGATGGCATAAATGTAAAGCGTGCTCTTACACACCTGATTGATGTAGAAACAGACTACGGGAAGAAAACGGGGTCTTCTGCAACCTACTATATTTGTTGTGAGTGCCTTAATGCACTGAATAACACAGGGGCAATATCTTCAGCATTAAAAAAATATATAAAGGAGGATGAATATCAATTAATATCCAGCGGTGAAATTCGCGGCGACCTTGCGGGAGGGTTAGTTCAGGCCATAAAAATTGTCAGAAGTCGTTCTGAAATGACAATGACTCTTGTTATGTCGATGATTTATCCATCCGTACTGGTTTTTGGTTGTCTGGCAAACATGTATATGGTCCACGATACCATAACACCTGTTTTCCTTTCTCTCGCACCGAAAGAACGCTGGACAAGTTCTATGCGATTACTGACAGATACGTCTGGTTTCCTGATAGAAAACGGAACGTATATTCTCTGCTTCTGCATCGTACTGTTTTTCCTGATCAGATATTCGCTTGCGCGTTATACAGGACCGGGCCGTCAGTATCTTGATTACATTCCCCCCTGGTCACTTTATAAAACATTTAATGGTGTAAGTTTTCTCTTCAACATGGCCTCCATGTTAAGTATTGATATTCCCGTTGCAAAAGCACTGGAAAGGCTGGAGAAAAACAGCACTCAAAACAGATGGCTACTCGAACGAATAAAAGAAATCAGGAGATATGTTTTACTTGGACAGTCACTTGCAATGGCAATGAAAAGTTGCGGTTATGACTTCCCATCGAAATTATGCATTAACAAACTATTACTTCATTCTGAAAATGCTGACAATGCATTTATGATGTCTAACTATGCTGATAAATGGCTGGAGGAAGCAAAAGGAAAAGTCAAATCAACAGGAGTCTGGATAACTGTAGTATCCGCATTAATTGTTTTCGCATTTATTGTAATGATGATTACTGCTCTCTACGATGTCAGTAACGTCCTGCAACACTAATCCCTAATATTTTTAACCTCTCAATAAATAAGGAATTATTTATTATGTCTTCTATTAATATTTTAAATATGCGTTCTGTTTTTTCTTCTCTTTCTGCACGCCGTAAAAAAGAACAGGACAAAGGGGCAACACTGATGGAAGTGTTATTGGTTGTTGGTGTTATTGTTGTACTTGCAGCAAGTGCATATAAACTCTATTCAATGGTGCAATCCAACATTCAATCATCCAATGAACAAAACAATGTCCTGACAGTGATTGCCAACATGAAATCACTGAAATTCCAGGGGCGTTATACTGACAGTAACTATATTAAGACTCTCTACGCGCAAGGATTACTGCCATCCGATATGATCGCAGATACAACTGGCGCAAGCGCGAAAAACCCGTGGGGCGGCTCCGTTACAATCACCACCTCTTCGGATAAATACTCCTTCAATGTTGTAGAGGCCAATGTCCCACAGAAAAACTGCATGGCAATGGTAAACGCCCTGCGTTCTTCCAGCGCAATCTCCAAAATTAACAACACTTCCACATCAACCGTCAGTGCAGCAACTGTTTGCGCATCTGACAGCAATAAGCTGACCTTCAGCACTGATTCCTGATTTTTCATGTGCATCGGATAAGCGCCTTCGGGCGCTTATTTTTTCCATGTTTAAGGAGGAGTATTGTGCGTTCTGTTCTTTATATCCTGCTATCATGTATTTCATCATTAATCTTTTCATTGCAACCCGCATATTCAGCGACAACGACCCGATTTGATGCCTGCTTTGCACAAGCCGGGCAACGTTACCTGATTGACCCCCTGCTTCTGAAAAGCATTGCCACTGTAGAAAGTTCACTCATACCAGACCGAATAAATCACAACAAAGAAAAAGGAAAAATATTAAGCACCGATTACGGACTAATGCAAATTAATTCATCACACATCCCTAACCTGAAAAAACTTGGCGTAATAAAAGACAAATCAGAGCTTATTGATAACCCCTGTCTCAATATACAAATTGGCGCGTGGATTCTGGCAACACATTTTCAGAAATGTGGCATAAACTGGAGTTGTCTTGGCAGTTATAACGCTGGTTTCAAAGAAAGTAACGAACAGAAAAGAATCAAATACGCACGCTATGTCTACAATAAATACATGGTAAGGTAAGTTATGCTAAACAGCATATTTAATACGGCGATACTTTGCTGTGCAAATATCGTCTGTCAATGCTACGCCTACAATGAAGTTAAATTCCGTTTAAATAAACTTAATGTATCTTATAAAACCGGAACAGAGAAATATTACTGTCTGATACTGACAACGCTTGCTGTTTTGTATCTTTCATTAAATCAGCTATCACTGATTCAATCCATAATAGTGATTGTTTTCTATGCCTTCCTTACATTAATGGCCTGTATAGACCTTCTTTCATTTCTACTACCACGCCTTTATACCGTGACATTTATCTTCTCCGGCCTGTTATATCAGACATGGAATAACAATATATTGTCTGGTTTGTTTTGTGCAATGCTGATGTTCTTCATTATGCTGTTTGTAAGACTTTACTTTGCATATAAAAACGGAACGGAAAGTTTCGGCATGGGAGATGTGCTACTTATTGCAGGAACTGGCGTATGGTTTCCAACGCCTGAGATTGCCTGTTCAATTGTATTTATTGCCGTTATCGGCGGAATTATTTTCTTCACTCTTGGCGGATTAAACAAGCAAAAAAAATATATCCCATTCGGTCCGTTCCTTTGTGGCGGAATGTTTGTTTACTCACTCGTACCGGGAATATTATTCTGAGGATTAAGAGCAATGAAAAAGACAGATAAAGGTGTATCTCTCCTTGAGGTATTACTTGTCATCGGCATAATGGTGATGGTTATCCCTAAAGTTTATGAAAACATTGAAAACCATCTGAATAATGTTCGCTGGCAGAATGCAGCAGAACACGCAAATACCTATAACACCGCTGTTCGTAATTATGTTGCTGACAATGCATCAACACTACTTGCTGGCTCTTTACCCAAAACAATCACGCCAGCAACACTCATTCAGAAAGGCTATCTGAAATCTGGTTTTTCTGAATCCAATTTTGGACAAAGCTACATTACCGGTATTGCAAAGAACAGCAAAACATCCCGTCTGGAAGCCCTGACCTGTAGTAATGGCGGTCAGTCCCTGTCAGAAGCCGGAATGCGCTCGGTAGCAAGCATGATTGAAGGGCTTGGCGGCTACATCAACAGCAGCAAGCAGGCGATTGGCGCGGGTGGCGGCTGGTCTGACACGCCTTCAAATTACGGGCTGAACTGCGCGACCGGGCATATTGCAATGGCACTTGTTGGCGCTGATTTGCAGGAAAGCGACCGTTTATATCGTTACTCCATAACCAATCGTCCCGACCTTAACAGGATGCATACGGCGATTGATATGAACAGCAACAATCTGAACAACGTCGGCACTTTAAACGGCAACGCCGCCGCGCTCTCCGGCGATATCAGCGCACGTAACGGTACGTTCTCTGGCGCAATTTCAGGAAATACAGCCACAACCAACGGCGATATCACTTCGAATAATGGCTGGCTGGTCACAAAAAACAGCAAAGGCTGGATGAACAGTACCTATGGTGGCGGCTGGTATATGTCCGATTCGTCCTGGTTGCGCAGCGTGAATAATAAAGGGATTTATACTGGCGGCCAGGTAAAAGGTGGAACTGTACGCGCTGATGGACGCCTCTATACAGGCGAGTATTTACAGCTTGAAAAAACAGCAACGGCTGGCACTTCCTGCTCCCCTAACGGGCTTGTAGGCCGCGACAGTACAGGGGCGATACTTTCGTGCCAATCCGGTGTGTGGAGGGCATTAGGTGGAAAGCTCAAGGTTACTCAACTTTCCAGCACTGGTTACTTGGGGCAATTTGACTTTTGTGCCATTGCCAGAATGGGAAATGCTGAGGATTCTCATTACTGCCAGGTAGTCGAGAGTCCATCTGGTTCACGAAAATGGTACAAATACGAGCACAAGACAGGTTGTATTGCGTCCTGTGTAACTCTCAATTAAGTCTGGTATCCAAATACTGAAAATACCCCTGAGCCACAAGAGTAGTTTTGGGCCGGATAAGAGGTGATCTGATAAGTTGCGCCAGCAGGGACAGCAAAAGAGATGAATGCTGTCTTCCCATAAGATGGGTTGTTGCTCGCATTTGTGCTAATCAATGCCCCTGCAACGTATCCCTGCAATCTGGATGTGTTAGCGCAATCTCCCCCGGCGGAACCACCATTCCCTCCAGAGGCGTAAACAAACAGCGTACCACTTCCTGTATTGCGACCAGTAAATGATCCTCTGTGTGAGCCAAGATTACTGTAACTACCGTTAGAGGAACCGGAAGTTCTCCACACACCGGATTGGCACTGGCCTCCGTGCCAATCCGGTATCTGGACAACGGCAAAAGTGAACTTCACTACCAGTACGTACAATATCGGGAAAAACACCCGAAATCTGAGCATTGGCGTACATGCGTACTGTTCGTGGACATACCTTAATGGTGCGCCTTTTGGTGGGTTTCAGCAGGTATACTTAATGCTTCAAAAGCATTGAGTAAAGCTATATGGATAATGGTAGATAAAAAGATATTTGCACAATATGCCAGAGCTTCACATTGTTCGATAGCTTACAATTCAATTCGTCAGGCATTATTTGAGGACTATCTGGATTTTTCAAAGCGAATCCATATTGTGAATGATATGGATTTTTTCGGATTGTGGCCTATGGTTGGTCGTCTAAGACAACAACATAAAAATGGTCAGTTTATACTATCTGGAAAGACAAAAGAGTTATATAAAAAAATCAGTTTTCCCTGCAAACTTAGTTATGGTGAGTTCAGAAGTTTACGACATGTTAGTTTGTCATTAGTATATGCTTTAAATGATAAACATGATAATGCATCATTCAGATTTACAGTCAGATTATTACGCCATCCACTTATCAAGAACTATCCTGTGAGAGCAATTTACTGGATTATCGATTATATTAGCATTCGAGCTTACCCAGAAAAAGAAAATGATATTTATCGTATATGCTCAAAATGGCTAGAATATCATCGTGATTTATTTAAAAACATTGGCTTTTATGACCGTAATACTGAATCCAGGCAAACATCACGCTGGGAAATGGAAACGAATCAGTTGTGTCATGCAATTGACTGGTTGTTAGCAGAAGAACGGTTAATTCATAAAAACCAGGAGTGGCCTTCTTTCTGGAGACTATCTGATGAATGGACGCGACAAGTGAAGAATAACGTTATTCCCGTAATCCCAAAATGGAAAGGAACTGGGATAAACTGGCAGAAAGTTGATAACGGTGTAAATGAATTAATTACATTTGATGCTCTGTGTCAGGAAGGTCAGGAGATGGAACATTGCGTTGCCAGTTATGCAGACTGGTGTGCATCTGGAGAATATATTGCAATTTCAGTCCTGATGGATAATGAAAGAGCCACTCTTGGACTTTCACGAAAAGAACATGATTTAACCTATCAGTTTGACCAGATGAGAGGTATTCGTAATCAGGCTGTTTCCAGAAACATGCTAATTAAAGGCAGGCATATTTTAAAAATAATCAACTCATCACTAAAAAGATAATGAGTCATCGCATCTCATTACAGCACCGATGACTGGGTGTTTATTCTTTCTGAATACAAAAAATGACTGAAAGATAAGGAAAGAAAGTTTTCTTACCTGTTTGTCTTACGCAATGGTGAACTGGTTCACCATGAAGTCAACAAATCAGAGCTTCTTTGAGAGGTTTAACATGCAATATGCATTGCTTGATGGATTTGAACGAAAGTTTTTGCTGGATGCTCTTGAATTCGGTGTTCTGAAGGACTGGAAAGAAAATCCGGTAAAAGAACTTCCTGATATTGATGAATCTGCTCACCCCTTCCATGTCTGTTATGGTGGATATTTATTAAATCCTGGTGTTTCAGATTCAGATATTAGCAGAAAAATAAAAGACCAGACAGGATTCTGGCTGGCAGCTATTGATGATACCCGCATGGATTGTCATTCAATAGCTTATTATGATATTCACACACTCCCTCTGATTTCGTGTGGTCATCAAAAGATAGTTCCTTTTGCCGCGTTAATAAAAGCTGATGAATGCATCATTTCAAAAATTTCTTCGTATTCTGGTTTTGCCGTAACAGCCTTTTTGAGAATTAAAGACCAGGATATTGCAACTAATATACTTAACCGTGAGGGGATTTTTGCTTTTAATGGCTGTGAACGCAGATTCAGACATCCAGTAAGTGAAGATAACTGGCAACAGGCAGTATCAGAAGAACGTGCTATCCGTTGTGCCAAAAGATTAATTCAATGTAAAGGATAACAAAATGAAACTTTTTATCGCAGAAAAACCCGCAGTAGCGAATGATATTGTTAAGGCGCTTGGTGGCAATTTTACCCGTCATGATGGCTGGTTTGAAAGTGATAATACTATTGTGACTAACTGTTTTGGTCATATTATCGAATCACAGCCCCCCGAAAACTATAATCCTGAATACAAAGAGTGGAAGATTGAAACACTCCCTTTGCGTCTTTATCCCGTAAAATACCAGCCTGTAGAAAGCGCCGAAAAACAGGTTAAAACGATTATTGAGCTTATCAGGCGTGCTGATGTGACCGAAATTATTCATGCTGGCGATCCTGATGACGAAGGACAGCTACTTGTCGATGAGGTCCTGGAATATGCAGGCAACACAAAACCCGTTAAGCGCGTTCTGATCAACGACAACACCCTTCCGGCTGTGAAAAAGGCGCTGGCAAATCCCAAAAATAACCGTGACTTCAGAGGACTCTATCTCAAGGCTCTGGCGCGTTCTGTAGCCGACGCGATATACGGTTTATCCATGACGCGTGCTTACACAATCCCGGCAAAAACTAAAGGCTATAAAGGTGTTTTGTCTGTCGGACGGGTCCAGACACCCGTGCTTGGCCTGATTGTAAATCGCACCCGTGCCAATAAAAATCATAAATCCAGCTTCTACTACACCATGACCGGACATTTTCAACGCGGCGCTGATGTTATCAGGGCGAACTGGAAACCTGGTGAGTTCGCACCGCTGACAGACCGCAAATTGCTTGATAAAACCTGGGCGAATGGAACAGCAACATCACTTGCAGGAAAACCAGCCACAGTTGAAGCGGCAGCAACAGATGATAAAAAAACGGCTGCACCGTTGCCCTTTAACCTGGTACGACTTCAGCAGTACATGAACAAAAAATTCAAAATGACTGCTCAAAAAACGCTGGATATCACACAGCAGCTACGCGAAAAATACAAAGCAATTACTTACAACCGTTCAGATTGTTCATATCTTTCAGACGAACAATTCAGTGAAGCACCACAAATAATCGATGCCCTGAAGTCGGTGTTTGATCAGCCAATGGATATTGATACGACACGTAAAAGCAAGGCATTTAACAGCGCAAAAGTAACAGCGCATACAGCCATCATCCCAACCGTTAGCGTACCGGACGTAAACGCACTGAGCACCGACGAACGCAACGTTTACCTGGCAATTGCACAACACTATCTTGTCCAGTTCATGCCTGAAAAGGCATATCAGGAAGTATCCGTCGCCATTCAGTGTGGTGATGAGTCGTTTTATGCCCGTGCCAGGAAAACTACAGACAGCGGATTTGAAGCGTTTCTTGGTGTGGAAAATGCCGGGGACGATGAAGCAGAAGTCGAAAATGATGATTCCGCTTTTGATCTTCTCTGTAAAATTCGCACAGGAGAAACAGTGACGACAAAAGAAGTGGTTGTGAATGAGAAGAAAACAACGCCACCGCCATTATTCACCGAAGCCACTTTACTTGCCGCGCTTGTTCGTGTCGCAGATTTTGTCACTGATCCAGTGATTAAAAAGTTACTGAAGGATAAAGATCGGGATAAAAAAGACGAACATGGCGGTATTGGTACGCCAGCTACGCGGGCTTCCATATTGGAAACACTGAAAAAACGGAACTATATCACCCTGGAAAAAGGAAAACTTATTCCGACAGATACCGGGTATGCGCTTATTGATGCTCTGCCGGATATAGCTGTTAATCCAGATATGACGGCATTATGGGCGGAAAAACAGACACTCATTGAAAACGGAGAAATGACCATCGAACAGTTCGTTGACGAACTGTACAATGATCTGATACCGATGATCAGTAATGCGAACAGTGCTGAAATAAAAGTTTCCCCCAGCGCGCCGTCTGGTCAGTCACAACGCTTGTCCTCTCCTTGCCCTTCCTGTGGTAAACAGATTGTTATCAGGCCAAAAAGCTATTCCTGTACAGGATGTGAATTTAAAATCTGGAATGAGTTTTCTGGCAAGAAAATCACCCAGGCACAGGCCGAAAAACTTATTAAATCAGGAAAAACCGATTTGATTAAGGGATTTAAAAAGAAAAGCGGTGGAACGTATGATGCAGTTCTTGTCCTTGAGGATAAGAAAACAGGGAAGCTGGGTTTTCCGGCAAGGGCTAAGAAGTGAAAGCAAAGCAGAAATGGCTTTTCAGGTCAGGAATTGCTTCAGTTAATCGCCAAGTCTGGTCGTGGGCGAGCGCCAAAACCGATTGCTGAAGCACTGGCAGGAGGTCGTTCCCTTGATGAGTTTCTCATCGAGAAATGATTCTACAGCCCTCCTTTTCTCTGGAGGGCGTTATCCTTTGAAATATCCGTTTATTTTGATGATAATTCTCATGATTCGTTTCTCGGCGTGGAGAGTACAGATTTTATGGTGAATGGTTTGTTGCTTTTCTCTGTTAGTGTATTAGTTTTTTTAGTGATAATCCTGATGTTACATTTGAAAACAGCCAGTCTTCTTTCTGAATGCTCTGAATATCGCACGAAATGTGATAATCTCTATCATCTATGCCAGATGCAAGAGAAAGAGTTAGAACATCTACGTGCACTCATTGATGCGCATAACATAGATTATTAGACGTTGCTTTAGGGGGATGGATAAATGAAATTTATTATTTTAAAAAAGGATAAAGATAGCACAATTGCCAGAAACGACTCTGTTTTCCCTGTTAACAATTTCTTTGTCGTTTTAACTCTTGTGTCTTCCCTGGCTAACTCTTTCGGAATATTTTTTCCCACGATATCTCATTCTGGCAATGTTATTGAGATGTGTTTTTTCGTTATGTTTTCAACATTACTGGCTGCTTTCAGTTTTGTAAGTACAATGGGGCTGGCGAACGCAGTCCCCCCCATTAAAAATGTGTTTCCGCTTTTGTTGTTGGTTCTTGTCTTAATTACTAATTATAATATTTACTTCCGATAAGAACGGGGGCGCGGCAGCGGCTTTTCTTCTGCCCGCTCTCCCGTCAATAAACCCAGCAGTAGAAATCAAACATCGTTGTAGCTATTATAGGGCAAGGATGTTCTTCAGGAATTGTACAATGAAAACAAAACAAGACTGGCTCTTTCAGTTAAGACGTTGCTCAACACTCGACACACTTGAAAAGATTATTGAAAAAAACCAAAACAGCCTCCCCCCTTCTGAGCTTGAGTCGTTTAATGCCGCCGCCGATCACAGGCTTGCGGAACTCACAATGAATAAACTCTACGATAAAGTCCCTCCATCCGTCTGGAAATATGTATATTAGTTTTCATCTATTAATATTAGATGTTTGATCGACACAAACATCAGCAATCCCTATACACCTTTCATAGAATTAATTGAACCCTGTATATAGCCTGTCTGAAATGGATATCTGGCAGGCTATCTTAATAGTGTTATAGGTGGTATGAATGTTTTTCCTCTACGAGACCTACAATTTCTTCTACTACCTGATAAAGTTAATTGTCATTCAGCCACAATATATTTGTGTCTATATGATATTCTTTTTTTTCAATGCAGGGATAGCATATAGCATCACCAATGATATCGAGGATCAAGTATGTCGATGGCTTTTATTCGTAAGTATGTTACATGCTCTGATGATTCCCCCCGCAGTTATCATGCCACTTATCATGCCACCACAGGAAATACTTCAGGAAACAGAGAAAAGGCAGGAACTACATGAATCAATACCCAAAACATGCAAATTAAAGGCACTGGATGCTCAACAAGGTGGTTTATTCGGCGTTGATAAAGATGAATGGGTATTCCCTGACAATAAATCATTCTATCTGCCTGAAAAGTACCGTCCAGAAAACAGGATTACGGAACTAGCCATGATGAAAGAAGGATAAAGACCTATGAAGATATTCAAATTGTTTGTTCTTTGTATCCCCCTTCTGTTTAGTCTTTTTTTCGCTGGCTACGGCATTTTGTCAAAAAATCCATTTGAAACACTACCGTGTCTGTCCGCCAGTGCTTTTTGCCTTTTTCTGTTTGACATACTGAGGCGATCATTTATGAAGTGAGGTGTCTTGATGTTAACGTTGAGGTTGAGAAAGTTTTGTTGGTTCTTATAATTATAGACCGGATTAAATCATGAAAGAATACGAAAAAACGGCTTTAATATATTCCTTAAAGGAAAGCAATACATTAGTTCTTCGGATTATACTAATCTCTATTTTAGTTGTCGGGGTGATTTCAGGCGCGATATACTTATATAACTTAGCGATCTCGTTGTTTGATTCAAACCCAACGTCTGTGCAATTCACCTTTTGCGGAGTAGGCTGTTTTATTGCTCTATTACTTCAATGGATATCTAATGTTGATGCAAATTACAGAGAAAGAATTGGGGAGCAACCAAGTACAATAAAAAACATTGTACAATATTTATTTGCAGCCATTATTACCATTAGTTTCATTACAATGGCATTAACAGCCATATTAGTCTTAAAAGACTCGTCCAACATATGGCTCAACATTACTTTTATTGCATTATTACTGTCCATTTTTGTAGCTATTATTTCTGTTTGGGGTTGACTTTTTTTCTTAAAAAGCCCGAAAACCGGGCTTTTTTCTTAATTAGTGCATGTCCTGTGAATCGTCACGCTGCTGCTGCGATTCCTGATGATCTTCTCTGGCCTGGACAAATTGTTTTCCAAGAGCATCTTCTGCCATTTCACGAGTGAATCCGTGATTAAGCAAATCGGATTCGGCCTTCTCCCTTTCGAACTTCAGTCCTTCCCCTCTGAACTTGTCCTCAAAGCGATCAATTGCCTCAAGAATCTTGCCGTCTTCCGGCGTGCAATCCCGTCCCTGTGCTTTCTCAATTTCATGACGCTCCACGCGTTCAGCATTTTTCATTACAGCGTCAATCCCCTGAGAAATATGTTCAGACTCGACGCGATAAATGACAGTATCGCGCTTATTGAGATCATGTAGCTCGCATTCAACCCGGCCCCACTCAATAGCATCCTTGAGAGAGCTGAAATCTTTTATTTCAGCATTCAGACCTTCATGTGTTGAGAAATAGACATAATCCTTCTGTTGTTCCAGTTTATTCACATTTTCAATAGCCCTTGTACTGAAATGGATACCTGTAATTACCGGAACACGAGCCGATGTTTGGTCCCCCGTTAAAACTTCAGAAGGTGTTTTTCCAGTGATCGCGGCAAATTGCTGCTCCGTAACATCCACTCTGGCAACTGCATCACCACGCTCTAAGCCATGCTTACCAGCGACCGCAAGGCGATAAAGACCACCTTCCCCCCTGGTAATTTCCGCCTCCACAACGATATCCCCATTGCAGGAACTGAACTGAGAACGGTCTTTAACCAGGAAGTTTTCAAGCCCGGAGATCATATGCTCGTTAGCTGAAATACTGGCGAGTATCTCTTCTGGTGATTCTCTGGACGAATCCCCCGCCTGTTCCATCACTGCCATATTAGCGTCATTAACAGCGTCCTTAATTCCTTTAAAGGCGATTTCTTCTCTTGTTACAGGTGTGATTAAGATATCATCCTGGTTAAGCCCGTGCTCCTGAAGCATCTTATTTTTATATTCAGATGCGTCGTGCAATGACTCAAAAGTCTTAATATCTTCACTAAACTCATCCTTCGAAAAAGAAACCGCATACACTGGAGTACGGTATTCTTCATATGAATTGGCAATTATTTCAAATGGCCTATCAAACGTTACTAATGCCCCCTCTGGATAAGAGGATAATTCATCGGTTGAGACAGTTTTAGACATAAGCACAACAGTATCAAAACCATCACCATTTAAATAATTGCTTTCATATTTTTCTATTGCAGAAGATTTGCTTTCCTCATAACACTGAATAGCCGCATCTTTAGAATGAAAGACGATACCTTCATTCAAATCATGGAAGCGACTAAAGTTTATACAATAAATTTCCTGTTTATTATGCACCTGCGCAGTAGCCTGATCGTGTTGAGTAGTAAGCTGCTCCTGAATCAGAGCCTGTGTTCTGTCAATACCTAACTCATTCACAATTTTGCAAAATTCTTTTGCGTCGTTTTCATTATCAAAACTGGCAACGTCAAAAATATCATCGCTGTCTCCAGGTACATGTCCCAGCACTTCCCAAATCTCATTTTCATCGCTATCCAGAGATTTCAAATAGCCAAATTCACCATTTGTGCCTTTACTAAGCATCTGTGAATCCAGGGTGTTTGCCCTGGTAATAACACCAGGATCATATGAAGATGTGGCCTGCTCTGCGACCTGTGCTTGCTCTGCGACCTGTGCTTGCTCCGCGACCTGTGCTTGCTCCGCGACTTGTGCTTGCTCGGTGGCCTGTGCTTGCTCGGTGGCCTGTGCTTGCTCTGTGGTCTGTGCCTGTTCGGTGGCCTGTTCCTTCAATGCATCACCTTTCTCTATTCTGGATTCGGACTCCTGGCTATTTTCCTGTGTTTCCACCTGCTCAAACTTATTACCCTGAAGTTCTGCTTTTAATTCCAGCATCATCTGTTGATACTGCTCCGGGCGTAAAATAATCTTCATGTCCTGCTCTGCGGCAACTTCAGCGCACATTTTTTTGAAATCTTCAGAGCCGGTAAGTTTGAGTACACCACCAAACTTTTCCCTGGAATACTCAAGCATTATTCCGATCTCTTCTTTTGAGGGATTTTTACCCGCAACGACAAAGTTCCCTTTGTCGGTAAAGACAGGCTTTTCCGATTCCTGATCGCGATAAACAATCCTGGAATCCTGCTTATCCATCACAAGATCTTTTAGTTTGGAGTTAACCTTTTTCGCCTCTTCTAAGCGGCGCTGGGAATCCACCGCTTTCTGAAGCGAAAGTTCGGGTTCGTCAGCAGAAATGGCGTTGATTTCATCGAAGTTGAGATAGCTTTTGAGACGTTCAAGGGCTTTCATTTCATCTTTATCCTTATGCCAGTCAGCATGATATTGACGAATTATGTGTCGCCCCTCTGTGTCGAGTTCAGAAAGACGCTCAAGTGTGGTTAGTTTTTTGTAAACAATCACACCCACGGCAATATCACGCTGTTCACGTGGTATTAACTTCAACTCGCGTCTCATCTCTCGCAGATCATTATACAGCTTGCCACGCTCAAACCTGATAGTATTTCGTAATGTTTTTTCCGATAAATTCAGTGAGTTAAGACGCTCACGGGCTTCATGATGCGTAAGGCGTCTGTAGGTTGGATAGCGCGTATATGGCGTGTTTTCTAACTGCTGTGAATAAACTTCAAGCAGAAAGGATTTCGCATCTTTCCAGGCAAGATTAATATGCTTTGTCAGAAAATCAGATGCGTTCATATTACGATTCCCCACAGAAAACCGGGGGGAGCCGTCCTTTGCTGTTCTGATTTTATGCTGCGCTGGAATAATATTAAAACGCTCGGCGGCAGAAGACAGAAACCTGACAGGATCAATATTTCTGCGAATTTCTGCCATCGTTGTAATTTCGTTTTTCTCTGCCGCCTCATTCAGAGTCTGAAACATCGTTTCACACAAAAAAGAAGAGCGTTCAAGACTTTTTATTCCTGACTCTGTGAATTGTCTATCATAATCCCGTCGCACATCCTGACCAGGATGTTCTCTTTGCGGTAATTGCTCTGCCAGATCACGCTGCGAAATATCTGACAATACACTGACAGAGTCGGGTCTTGTGAATCCATTGATTCCGTAAACCATACCGCGTTGGGGCATACGTGACAATCCGACTGTTGCTTCAGATTGACGGATTCTGGCAAACTTTTTAGGACACGACTTGTAACCTCCCTCTCGTCCTGACGTTTGCTGAGAATTTCTTTCGTTAAGTTTTTCTCTTGAGTCATATTCTTTTATCCTCTCTTGCAGGAAATCAATTTGTTGTGAAGGGCTTAATGTCTTGTAAAGTTCCCTTGTTTTCTCCGCCTGGTTAAAAATATGCTTAATCTCATGGCTTGTTTTATTTAACCAGGTATTAAGTCTCTTTTCTATCTCTTTGTGTGTTGGTTTCTCAAGTGTTAATGTCCTTGTCTCAATGTAATTCTGACGAAAAAGAGGACTTTTTAAGTTTGTGTATTTTTTATCTCCAGGCAATTTTACAGCCAGATACTCATTGGTTTTACCAGCATTTCTTATACGAAGTTCACCATACTCTGCAACAATATCTTTGAATACAGAGTAATTTTCAATTTTCTCGTTCTCTATACGCGAAAGCAACTCACCTTTCAATTCAGAGTGATGCTCTTTGTAAAGATCCCCCTTAACTCTACTTATAATTTTTCCGTAATCCGCATCTTTACGCGGATAGTCTTTAGGGCTATCAAGATTATATTTATTATTAATAAATTCCTGTATAGCATCAAGCTGTTCAATTGTATGCCCTTTGGTAACATCTCCCACTGGATTCAGGAACTTTTCAGTAATCAAATTTACTTTAGGAATTACAATATGAATATGTGGTTTTCTTTCAACAAGTTCACCAGTGCTATTATCCTGGATATGACGAATTTTAGGCAAATGAGCTTCCGCATAAAAAGAGTATTCATCAGGATGATAAGCATTCATCAATAATTTTTTATAATCATCAACAACAGCCTTTAACACTTCATTCGACACATGACTTTCATGAAAAGACAGAGTAATGTGCAAATAACGTTCCTGACTTTTGTTTTCAATAGAATCAATAATCTTATCTGTAGTCTGTAAATCACCATCAAGAACGACACGATGATCAAGTTCATCACGCGTGTACTGGCGTTCTGCTTTGCGACCATTTATCAGATAATCAACGATACCATCATTACCACCACCGTATCTGACAATCATTTAGCTATCTCCTGAAGGCGATCACGAATACCGATTAGTCCATTTAAAACCTTTTTATAAAGCGATTCTGATATAATACCTTTTAAATGATCTGAATTTAATCGGTGCGCTATTTGATTTATGTTGTTTCCTGCCCAACTCAACTGAGAAAGACAACGTTTGTATTCTGGTATGTTACGTTTATCAGATGCATATGTGTTTATTTTACCAATAGTAAGCAGCCTGAAAAATTCAGACTTACTAATATTAAGCTCTTTTATAGCCCTATCGAACGGAGCATATTCTTCTTCGGTAAGTCTGAATGTTACATGAACGTTTTTGTTGGTTTTTTTCTTCATATGTCCTCAAGGTTCGTAGAACCGCATAAGAACGGCTGCATCGTTCGGGGTTTCAAAGGGGCGTCCCCCTTTGGCACACGATTGTAACATGACCGGAACGGTCTTGTGTACAATCGGTATCGTGCCTGTGTTTTAGCAGGACAAAAAAATGCCGTGCGTACAGCCCACACAATGACTCACATAATCACCCACAACTCAAAACACACAACCCACACAATCACCCACACTTTAACCCACAAAAAAGACCGCAACCCCATTGACAACCCACAAAACAACCCACATAATCACCCACACAAACGGCGAGCAAATTGCTTTAAATAAGGTATTATGCCAATGTAGGAGGTAGAGAGAGAGAGGAAATGTAACAAATGAAAAAGATCGAGAGTTTATTATCTCCAATATGCGAGGCTATAAACGAAACAAAATCGAAATCAAAACAGGCTGTCTTCAATATGTATTTGCAAAATATACTTGAAGCAAAGAAATATTATACATGGGAGCAAATAGCTGATTACATAAACAACAACACCAAGACAGAACTAGCCCAAAAGACTTATATAAATATGACAGAGAGGGCTAAAAAAAGACAAAAATGCACTGAACCAAAAGAACAGACAAAAACCATAGATGTAATTGATCAGAATGAAGCTAAAGGCGATGAACCGAGAGGGGGGGTAAAAGGTTTTTTTTCAAACATTAGTGAGAACAAAAAAGAAATAGAGCACGATCCAAGTGCTACGAATGAAAAATTCATAAATAAATATCTTTAAGTAAAGGAGCATTATAAATGAAAAACTCAATCAATTTCATCCTTCAGGGTAAAGGTGGTGTTGGAAAATCATTCGCGACCGCAATACTGGCACAATACTTTATTGATGAAAATCACATGGATAATATCGTAGTCGGTGACACAGACCCGGTTAATACAACTACGGTTAAAGTAAAAAGATTAAATGCAGATTTGATACAAATCACTGAAAACAGCAAAGTAATACAATCCAAATTCGATCCAATGTTCGAATCAATGCTGACCAATAGTCAGAATACTTTTGTTATTGACAATGGCGCATCTACATTTTTACCGTTAATTCAGTATTTCAATGATAACTGTGTTATGGACATGTTTGAAGATGTAGAACAAGACGTTTATATCCATACTGTTATCGTTGGTGGACAAGCTCTTGCGGATACCTTGCAGGGATTTGAAGAACTGAAAGAACTGGTTAAAGGAAGTAAGGTAAAACTTATTGTCTGGATAAATGAATTTCAGGGTATTCCAGCACTTGAAAATATCCCATTAATAGAAACTAAATTCATTGAAAAAAACAAGGATGTAATCGCTGGCGTTGTGGTTATTCAGGACAGAAAAAGTGATGCCTTTGCCTCTGACATCAAAGAGCTAACAGAAAAATCACTAACACTGAAAGAAGCTCTTGAGTCCGACCATTTTGGATTAATGGCTAAATCACGATTAAAACGAGTCTTCAATGACATTTACAAACAATTAGATAGCATCTATGACGATAAACACGGTGAATAATATGAGTACAGTTAATCAGCCAGAATTAAAACAGCCTGAAAAGGCTGTTTCCAGTGAAGATATTGATAATTTTATTGTTGATGTATTCAAGGAGACAGGGCATAAAATATCAAAAGATGATCCAGTTATTTCATTAATTTTTCTGAACCAAAAGATACAGGAAAAATTCAGCAATGAGTTACAAGCTAACTTCACAGCCCTGTCTGAGGGCTTCAGACAGGTCGTTTCATCTGTAGAAAATGACTATATTCAAAGATTCAAGAATATTGTTGAGACGTGCGGCGATCTGGATAATGAAATAAAAGAAAAAGTAGAAGAGGGAAAAAACGATCTAAAAGAAACAAGTGTTGAGGTAAAAGAAAAATTAACAGATGATATTATTGAACTCATATCTGGAATTAAACGCAACCAGGAAAAAAACAACAAATTATATGAAGAAAAGTTGAAGTCATTATCTAAGGCTGTAAAACCCTTCAGTACAAGAACAGCCATTGCAATTTGTGCCTTGTGCACATTATGCCTGTCTGCGGCATTTTCTGGCGCAACCTGGTATGTTGCACAACATGAAAAAGAGGCAAGCCTGCGCTTCTATGCAAGAGCTTTTCTTGATATGAAAAAAATAACTGAAGAGAGCATGAGAAAATTACCAAAATCAGACCAGCAAAATATAAAACTCAAACTAGACGAAATTGATTCAAGAAAACCATAGATATGAAAAGGAGTCACTAATGACAACTTTTACCGACGACGACAAGAAACTAATTAAAGAAATCAGGGAGCGAATCGGCAGCCTGGACGTGCGAGACAATATTGAGCGTCGGGCTTATGAAATTACTCTGGCATCGCTGGAAGCAGATCCAGTTATGTTCTGTATATCAGGACAAAATGTAGATTCAGAAGAACATGTATCAACCAGCAAAGCGGTTGTTGATGCCTGGGTTGAAGAATGGAATCAGGTTGACGGAAGTCCTGGCGAACCACTGTACAAAACTATGCCACTCTACTGTCACGCTGCCTTGCCAGCGTCGGTAGTGCCTGAAGGACTGGTTAAAGCGGTGCGTTTTTATGAGCAGGTAAAAAATGAGAATCCGCCAGTTGGGACTGGTGCGTGGAAAGACGCTGTTGACTGGGTACTCGAAGAGGCTTGTCAGGCTGTAAATACATGCATCAAAGGATGAACGATATGGCAACCAACAATCGTAAAGCAAAGATGCTAATTTCCCGTGTATACAGACTTTGCTACCCCAGCCAGTGGTTGAGAGTTAGCAATCGCCGTGTGGTGTTGTTCTCATTTTCTGGAATTGCCAGAGAGGGAGTCAAAGATAAGCGTAGCGCGGTGCAAAACCGCTGGAAAAACCACTGTTATCTGCGCACTAAAGGAGAGTGAGATGGCGTTAACACACCGCGAACTCTGTCAGATTGCGTACAAGTTCCTTAAGCGCAACGGGTTCAAGGTTTGCTTTCATGACCGCTTTATAGCTGTAACCAGTACCGGAGAACAGCCAGATGCTATGGGATTCAGAAATTCAGCATCATGCTTGATAGAGGCGAAGTGTTCTCGTGCTGACTTGTTGGCAGATAGAAAAAAGCGTTTCCGTAAAAATCCGTCTCTTGGAATGGGCGACTGGCGATTCTTTATTAGTGAGCCGGGAATTATTTCAGTTGAGGATTTACCTCCCGGCTGGGGATTACTTCACGTTGTTAACGGAAGAGTACGGAAAGTACATGGATGGCCCAAGGGGAATTGCTGTTGGGGTAATCCTGACGATAAGCCATTTACTGGGAATAAGCAGGTTGAATGCGATTACATGTTATCTGCATTAAGGCGCATGGAGCTAAGAGGACACCTTAATGAAATATATGACGGTGTAATTATTAATAAGAAAGAAGGAAACGCGGCATGACAACTTTAACCGACAAAGAAATGATTAAAGAAATCAAAGAGCGCATAGGCAGCCTGGACGTGCGAGACAATATTGAGCGCCGGGCTTATGAAATTGCTCTGGCATCGCTGGAAGCAGAAGCGCCAAATTTGCCTGGTGGTTTCACAATTGAAGAAGCAAAAGAATTACACGAAAATCTGGTAAAAAGTCACGTAAGCAAGGCTTTAAGTGGCGAAAAAATGAAAAAAGAAAATCGTGATGCCGATTTGCGCTGGATTCATGGCGTAATAGTTCAGGCCGCGTGGTTTGTGAAAGCATCACTAGGGCAGAATGCATAGTGCGTACCTGCTTTTCTCCTGGCAACGGTGGATCTTCCGCTTCCTCGTCGCTCGCTCGCTATGCTCGGTCGCTGGACTGCGGCGAGCGGTTAGCTATCAAAAAAAAATCCCCGCACAACGCGGGGATAGTTTTATTTATATGCAAGTTCATGACGTGCCGCCTGAGCCAGAAAATGGCTACGATCTTTGTATACGCCGCCACTTTCTCTCACATATCCATCAATACGACGAATCAATACATCAGGCAATGAAATATTAATACGTTGTTGTTTGCCCTCAATTTCTGACAAATCAACATCAATTACAAACCAGCTATCACAGTGGTTATAATTTGGGTTGGCGGAATAAGTCAAACACCCTTCATCATGAATATCATCAACAGAATGAGCACCGCTTATTACCATCTCTTCCACGATTGCCAATATCGCTTCACGCGCCATTGCGGGTATTTCTGCCTGAGAATCAGCAGCAGAAACACATCCAAAATCAAAGCAATCAAAAACCGGAACAGTGATACCGTATGCTGTATGATCATCTTTCGGTGTTTCGACACCAACAGAAAAGAACATGGCTACCTCCAAAGTCGGCGGGGATTAAATCCCCGCCATTTTTTTGATCGATCTGACAGTACCTAGCGGCAAGTCCTTTTTAGGATGAGGAACAGGAAAAGTTTTTCCTGTTATTGGCGACCACCATATCTGGTGACTGCTTGCCTTATGCCGTTTCAACTCGCAACCAGCAGCTATCAGTTCTTTCAACAGGTCAGCAGATTTCATATGTCCTCCCTAACCTGAAAACAATTATACACACGCATACACACAAAAGCAAATTATTTCATTCGCATGACTTCTGAACCACACTGTAAAGACAGATAGATCTTTACAGTGTAAATCATTTATCCGGTTTTATCGCTGTGCATGTGATACATAGAAAATAATATAGTATTTTACTATATGATATCTGATTGACACTTTTAACTGCACATCTCATCATTTACATCGTAAAGACAAACATAGATTTACAATGTAAAGCTATGTAATTAAACACTCCGTGTCCCAAATAAGGAAAGAAAATGACTCAACTAATCCCAGAAAAGATACTGGAAATCATAGATGATCATGATCGTGCAGAAAAAAAGCAACGCAACAAAATCGGTTTCATTTATTTATGTCTCTGTTTAGCAATAATTGGTGTGGCCGCGTATACCTTTATATCAACGTTTAGCATTAATGTGGTAACAATCATCATAATGCTTTTCGGTGTGTTTATGATTGTGATTTTTAAGAGCTATTTAGACTCATGGAGTGGGATAATTCTTAGCAGTGACCACATATTGTCCATACTCGATAAAACCAAAGATTACCCAGAAATTAAACGTATAGTTATTAATCGTCTGCTCTCCGGCTCAATACTCACGGGTAAAGATGAAGAGTACATATACAGCCAACTGGAAAAGGCCCAACAAAGCAACGAACGTGAAAAGAGATTGCAAGCAATTAAAGAGTATACATCGTAATACAACGCATTACGTCGAAATACCCTGGATCATCGAAGCCACATACCCCTAAGCGCAGCGCAACCGCCGGAAAACGCACCACACTGTAAAGACAATAAAATCTTTACAACGTAAAGCTAACTATGTAATACAACGCGCTACCCAATAAGAAAGGGAGAGCATGACACTCTCCCCATATATGACTCAAACTAAAGCATTATCCCGGTTATGCGCCCACCAAATGATTTCGCTAATAATCCATGCTTCTATCGCGGGTGTTTTTACAGGTTCCCCATTTACAATGCGGTTTGCAAGCTCTATCATTTCACATACTGACATTTGAGAATCTCCAAAGATGCATCTGTCATTTGGTAACAGGCTGCCCCACAGCCTGTTACCAACCCCAAATTAGTATTTGCTGATTACTTTACCCTCCTTAATCATTTTTATTAGTTCCTGTTCAGAATATTCTTTTCCGTGTTCCAATGTGGAATATATATCGCCAATAGTCCATACTCCACACTTTTTAATTTCTGCATTTAGCCAGGATTCATGCAGAATAAACAACGGTTCGCAATCATTTCCTTTTTCATAAACATAAATAGATTCGGTATCATTTCCAGAATCAGAAGTACCAACGACTTTTTCTATATCGAAATGTTTTTTTAGAAAAGTTGTGAAATGCATTTTCATGCTCCTGCCGCTGAGCGGCTTTGGTGGTTGGGGACCATCCCCTCCCGATGTGTTTATAATAGGTCAGAACTGACCTATTATCAAGTATTTTTCCCTCCATTCTTCAAAAAAAACACCATCAAATACATATAGTTATATTCATGTGATGCCCGACAGGGCATGGAAGGGGCGAAAGAAAATACCAGGGAGCAGCGGGGCCACATCGCCCCGAAGAGCGGCGCAGCCGCTGACGAACATACCAGGATGCACAGGGCCATCCCTTCGCCCTGCAAAGCCAGAACAGACCAACAGGCCATGATCATGCTGATTTGCGCCGCAGAATGCCGCAGTTAGCGCGAGCGACAGCGAGTTTACGCCGTCCTGGTGCATTACAGCAGGGCGGGGCGCTGTACTGCGCGTGTGAGCGTCAGCGAGCTACGGGCGCAATTGCTCATTGTTCAATGCAACTGGGGCTATTAAGTCCAGCCATAAATTCAGTTATGTTTTTTGTAGCTTATTCCGTGATTTCGTCATACGTTAATTCTATTTTCATCTTAATATTCCTTAATTACTTCCAGAATCAGAATTCTTTTTATTCCTTTTACAAAGTACATAATCAGGGTGTTCTCCAGCTAAAAGCAGAAGAAATTTAAACTCTACTGGTGTAAGTGCTGTACCGCTTGCAGTTCCGACAGGTTCTTCTTTGCGACGCCAGGTACGCGGACTCATGCTGAATATTTCAGCACATTCTTTCTGTGTCAGGCCAATTTTTTGCCGCAGACGTTTAATGTTTTCTGGTGTGTTTTCATTTGGCATTTTTTCCCTCACTCATTTCCTGAATCATCATAGAAACAATTTCTTTATCATTCTCTCTTAATCCGTCGCTGGCAAAGTCGATAGTGTCGAATGCCTCCTCATGAAAAACAAGATCAGCAACAGTTTTCACCGTTGCTTTCGTTTTTCCTAAAGTCGCAGACTTAGAAAAAGTTTTTACTCGCTTCACCAGATGAAACGTATCACCTTCTTTATTCAGATAATATTGTCTGTCACCTTTTCTTATCTTCATATCAAGATAGTCTCCCCTTTTAACAGTAAAGGGGCATATAGCCCCTTTCTTTTAACTTTTTCCGGTAATCAAATCGACATCTTCCTGATAAAGTTCCCCAAGAGCCGGAACAACGCCCTTTTTATAATCACGGATATTATGGCAGTCTGTAAAAATGACGACATAAGCCTCGCCTGTTTTTTCATGTTTAAGGCAAATTGTGCAAAGCGTCACGCGCACAACAGAAAACACATGACCAGTTGTAGAGACGATAACAGGAAAAGTAGATTGTTTCATATTTAATCTCCTGCCGCTGAGCGGCTTTGGCGATTGGGGACCATCCCCTCTCAATGCATTAATAATAGGTCATAAATGACCTATTATCAAGTATTTTCTAAACGAGCTTTATTGAAAAATCATTTTCAATAAATTCATCTAACATCTTTAATATACCAGCTTTATTTACGAAATCATCCTCCATAATTTCGATACTTGCTGATATTTCACATGTAAACTGAATGCTCCTGTCAAATCCCGCAATCCCAGCTAATGCAGACAGCATATGATAATTATCAATATTTATATTACCAATAAGAACTTTCATTTATCCTCCTGATATGGGGGGAATCCCCCCATATTAAAAATTACAATCTGGTTGCAAGTCCGGTTTGTTCATTAAACAAACATTCAAGCTGATCACAATAAATATTATCAAATTTTGATATTTCTTTTACTGTAGCTCCACGGACACGGGAAAATGTCACCAGGTATGTATCAGAGAAGGTTAATTTGATTTTAACCAAATTAATTCCCTTCATTGCAAAATTTGAAGGCAAACGAAAGCAAAGACCACACTCACCATTTTCATCAAAACAGGCAAAGTTCTTTGCGCCTGTCATAGCAATAAAGCGGTTTCCACCAAGCTGATTAAGAATTTCAGTAGCAACAAATTTGGCGTGGTTTTCCATTTTTAAGCTCCTGCCGCTGAGCGGCTTTGGTGATTGGGGACCATCCCCTCTCGATGTGTTTATAATAGGTCAGAACTGACCTATTATCAAGTATTTTTTCCTCCTTTCTTTAAAATAAATATCGTTAAATACAAATATTTACATTCATGCAATGCCCGGCAGGGCATAGAAGGGGCGAAAGAAAATACCTGAGAGCAGCGGGGCCACATCGCCCCGAAGCGCGGCGCAGCCGCTGACGAACATACCAGGATGCACAGGGCCATCCCTTCGCCCTGCAAAGCCAGGACAGACCAACAGCCTATGATCATGCTGATTTGCGCCGCAGAATGCCGCAGTTAGCGCGAGCGCCAGCGAGTTTACGCCGTCCTGGTGCATTGCAGCAGGGCGGGGCGCTGTACTGCGCGTGTGAGCGTCAGCGAGCTACGGGCGCAACATTACATTGCTGCATTCGCCTGGCATTCTCCACGCCTTGAAGGACGGAGTTTTACTGCGCACCAAATAAAAAAGGGGCGATTAAGCCCCTGTATTCACTATTAACAATTTAACATGGTTGCAGGGGATACCCCCTGCAACTATTTTCTTAGTAGTATGATGTGAACTCGTGTTTTTCTTCCGGTGATCCTTTATATGCTGTTTCGAATGACTCAATTTCAATTGCTGGCGTACTGTAATAATCACGCACTCGCCGTTTTAATGGCTCACCACAGAAATCATTGAGTAATGGGGTCTTATATCCGCTCATTGAATGGGTCCGATGAACCGAAGCGCGAATCTCCTGAACAGTTACGGTTTTTTTGCCATGAACAGAAATAACCTGATAGAAATTAACGTTCGTTTGCTCATATCCCCAGGAAGATACAAACACATCGCCAACAGAAACAGTGCCGTTATTAAAAGTTAATGTTTTCATTTTTATCTCCTGCCGCTGAGCGGCTTTGGTGGTTGGGGACCATCCCCTCCCGATGTGTTTATAATAGGTCAGAACTGACCTATTATCAAGTATTTTTCCCTCCATTCTTCAAAAAAAATACCATCAAATACATATAGTTACATTCATGTGATGCCCGACAGGGCATGGAAGGGGCGAAAGAAAATACCAGGGAGCAGCGGGGCCACATCGCCCCGAAGCGCGGCGCAGCCGCTGACGAACATACCAGGATGCACAGGGCCATCCCTTCACCCTGCAAAGCCCAACGGACTGACAGGCCATGATCATGCTGATTTGCGCCGCAGAATGCCGCAGTTAGCGCGAGCGCCAGCGAGTTTACGCCGTCCTGGTGCATTGCAGCAGGGCGGGGCGCTGTACTGCGCGTGTGAGCGTCAGCGAGCTACGGGCGCAACAACACACCAGGCAAAATCGCATCCTGAAAAGTTACCCTGTAACATACACACAATGTAAAGCACAAAAAACAACTACAACGTAAAGACACAAACATCTTTACAACGTAGGCATAATGAATACAATGTAAAGACAAATAAACCTTTACACTGTATATCCGAGGTTTCTATGGGGAGAGCATTACTTGTCGCATCAGATAAAGGCGGTGTAGGAAAAAGCACCACAGCAACAAACCTGGCTTCTTATCTGGTAAATAATTCACGAACGGTCATCATTCTGAAGACCGATAAAAACAATGATATTCTTAGCTGGAACGAAAAAAGAAAGCAGAATGGCTTATTACCGGTTCCTGTTTATGAAGAGTATGGCGATGTATCAGAAGTCATTAAGCGCCTGAAAAAAATATGTGAAGTGCTGATCATTGACTGTCCAGGGCATGACAGCAAGGAATTTCGCAGTGCCTTAACTGTAGCTGACATTCTGCTTACTCTCGTTAAGCCGTCTTCAGATTTCGAAGCAGAAACGCTGACTCATGTAACAGAAAAAGTTCGCACAGCTCAACAGATCAATCCAGACCTGCAACCCTGGGTACTTTTCACGAGAATTAACACGACAAAACCACGCCACAGAAAAGCAGCGATTGATCTCGACAAGTTACTCCGGGAGAACCCGGTGTGGATACAGCCACTTCGTACACGTATTTCAGATTTAGATATTTTTGAAGCGGCCTGTAATGAAGGCGCTGGCGTTCATGATGTACGTCGCGCATCCAGCCTTTCTACAGCTAAAGCACAAATAGAGCTTTTGGCGCAAGAGTTAGGCATCAATCCCTAATGGATGTAATACGATAGCTTTACATCATTAACTTTACACAGTAAAGCTAATGTAACACACGAAAGGTGATATAATGGCTCTTGACTTGAAAACTCCGGTAATACCAGGACAAAAAACAGAACAAACCAATGCAGACACAGCCCGATTCATCAATGAAGCTACCCGCAAAAAATCGGGAGCAACTAAAGTGACCAATGTCCGGCTTGGGGACGTTTACGAAGATATTCTGGAACGGGAAGCACTGCGAACAGGCCAGACAAAAACAGCAATAATGAAAGCGGCTCTTGCAGCTTACGAACACGGCCTGGACGAAAACGGAAAAAATCACTGGATTCTACAGTCAGCCAGGCTGAAATGATAAAGCCCTTCGGGGCTTTATCCCTTACGTTTTAATTGTTTCTTCTCGCTGGCTTTCTTACGGGCATCGAGAACCAGTTGCGCATAAGTTGCGTGTGCTTTTTTTACTGTACCAGCAGGTTTCCCGTAAAGGTCGTAACGTGTTGCGCCTGCTACAGTACAATTCTGAAGATATTGCCACCGGAACGTCATCACCTGAACCGCACAATTCCACTCTTCAATCGTCAGATCCACATCCGGGTTATCCGCCAGGTATTTCTCAACGTCCTGGAGAATCCCGCTTTTCAGGGGCAAGTTCTTTTTTTCGTCTGTCCATAGTTCAGGAAAAACAGCACGAACTTTATTGAAACACTTTTCAAAATATTCTTTCGGATATTTTGGGGGAAAAGTGATTTGTTTTTTCAAATACCAGGGCTGAGGCTGCTTTTTACGTGTTTTCTCTGCTACAGCATCTTTCTTCTGTACTTTCTTGTTTTCATTAACTGCTGATTTTTGTACTTCCTGCGGCTTTTCATTCACCACAGGATTTTCTGGCATGACCAGAACGCGGCGTTTTTTGACCACAATCACGGGTGTTTTTTTTGGCTGCATACTCGCCTCAATAATTGCTGTCATATTGACTAATTATACCATTTTCAGCAGTTAATATCCTGAAAATACATGGAAAAAGGGGGTATCCGTACAGAATACCCCCTTTGCAAAGGCGCTTAATGCCAGAACCACATCATCCCCAAAAAGGCGGGCTTTCGCCCGCCTCCGGGTTGCTACTTACCGTTGGATTCGTAAGCCAGACTTGCCGTAACCTCCCTGTCTCCGTCTTTCAGCCGGACCTCGCACAAACGATTCCGGGTCAGATACGTGAATATTAACAATGTGCAGCACACGATTAATAAACACCAGGTCAGGGCGTTTTTCGGCTGTTTCATGGCCTTCTTCTCCTTGCGTAACGCGCGGTAAGAGGCTATCCTGATGTTGTTCAAGCATTGGGATCGCCTCGTGGGTTAATGAAAAATTAACTACGGGGCTTTCTTCTTTCTGCCGCACAACAAGATACAACCACCTTTTCGCCATGAGGCAGAAAGCCTCAAGCGCCAACAGCATTATATATCGACCAGAAACTTGAAAATACAGGGTATTGCGTAAAGGGCGGTAAAAGTCTATCCTGATGTTGTTGAAGCATTGGGATCGCCTCGTGGGTTAATGAAAATTAACTACGGGGCTTTCTGCTTTCTGCCACACGACAAGATACAAACCACCTTTTCGCCATGAGGCAGAAAGCCTCAAGCGCCAACAGCATTATCCAGTGCGCCGTAAAACCCCGTCCTTCAGGGCGAGGATATAAGGCGAGTTTTTCCACCTGGCTTTTTTTGTTTAAAATGGTCGAATGAAACGACTACAGGCATTTAAATTCCAGTTAAGACCCGGTGGTCAACAGGAGCGAGAAATGAGGCGCTTCGCAGGCGCATGTCGTTTCGTTTTCAATCGTGCTCTGGCGCTTCAGAATGAGAACCATGAGGCAGGGAACAAATATATTCCTTACCCAAGGATGGCCTCGTGGTTGGTTGAGTGGAAAAATGCCACTGAAACCCAATGGCTTAAAGATGCCCCATCACAGCCATTGCAGCAGTCACTGAAAGACCTTGAGCGGGCCTACAAAAATTTCTTCCAGAAGCGGGCGGCTTTTCCCCGATTCAAAAAGCGGGGACAGAATGATGCATTCCGCTACCCGCAGGGCGTTAAGCTCGATCAGGAAAGCAGCCGAATTTTTCTGCCAAAACTTGGCTGGATGCGCTACCGGAACAGCCGTCAGGTCACGGGCGTTGTGAAAAATGTCACTGTCAGTCAGTCCTGCGGTAAGTGGTACATCAGTATTCAGACAGAAAGTGAAGTATCAACTCCGGTTCACCCTTCAGTATCAATGGTCGGGCTGGATGCTGGCGTGGCTAAACTCGCCACGCTGTCAGATGGCACTATTTTTGATCCTGTAAACAGTTTTCAGAAAAACCAGAAGACGCTGGCGAGACTTCAGCGACAGTTAAGCCGCAAGGTCAGATTCAGCAACAACTGGCAGAAGCAGAAACGCAAAATACAGCAACTGCATTCCCGTATCGCAAATATCCGCAGAGACTACCTTCACAAAGTCACAACGACCGTCAGCAAAAACCACGCAATGATAGTCATTGAGGATTTGAAGGTCAGCAACATGTCCAGGTCAGCGGCGGGAACGGTCAGCCAGCCGGGGCGGAATGTCCGGGCAAAATCAGGTTTAAACCGTTCGATACTGGATCAGGGCTGGTATGAAATGCGCCGCCAGCTTGAGTACAAGCAGCTCTGGCGTGGCGGTCAGGTGCTTGCTGTTCCGCCAGCGTACACAAGCCAGCGTTGCGCGTGCTGTGGTCATACAGCGAAAGAAAATCGCCTGTCACAAAGTAAATTCAGATGCCAGGCATGTGGATATACAGCGAACGCTGATGTAAATGGCGCTCGTAACATTTTAGCGGCGGGGCACGCCGTTCTTGCCTGTGGAGAGATGGTGCAGTCAGGCCGCTCGTTGAAGCAGGAACCCACCGAAATGATTCAGGCGACAGCCTGAACGTAGCAGGGATCCACGTCCTTCAGGGCGTGGAGGATGTCAACACATCAGTATGGTTTCACCCCAGGCACTGGAAGCCAGACGTAAGGTCATCAAAGAGACAATCCTTAGCTGGCTTCTGGTTGACTCTTCATCTACCGCGCGCGAATAAAACTGCCATCCGGCTGGCGGGTAAACAGGACCTGTTGATTATTCCCCGTATCAATGGTTAAGCCCGTCACCACGCCGCTGGCGTTCTGGCGGATTTTCACCATCTGCCCATTTTGCAAATTACTCAGCGGTTTACCCGCGCCTTCTACCTGCGCCATTGCATAGACATCGGTAGCGGGCAGTCCGTGGTCGCGGAACAGCTGCGCCATCGTTTTACCGGGTTCGACACGGTAAGAGCGCCATTGATTATCAATTCCGCTATCTGGCTGGAATGGTTGCGTTTGGGTAGTTTGCGGCTGCTCTTCTGGCTGGCCTTCCTGTATAGGTTCTGGAGCGACCGGAGCCACCTGATCAGGATCATTTTGTGGTGTGACTAATTGCGCCCGCAGCTGTTCTTCTGTCGGCGGTTGTGATTGTGACTGAATATCTAACTGCGCTTCACGCGTCACCACCGGCGCGTTGGGCGTATCATCAGATGGAAGCAGAAATCCGACCACCAATACAATGGCGGCAATAATGATCCCCCGACGATGCATCGGCGGCAGCGGGTCCATGAAGCGAAAATTGTCCGGCGCGTGCCAGACTTTCTCCAGGGTTGGTTTTAGTTCAAAGCGCCCGGGCATGGTTTCCTCCTGCTCCGCGTCTTGTTCCTCAATCATAGCCTATGAATAAGCTAACGCTATGATGTCCGTGGTAAACCCGCCTTTATTATATTCATACGGGATATTGCTATTGTTTCTTTTTCCCTGGGATTTGTCATCATTCCCGCGACAAAGTTTTACCCAAAGAAGTGTGGCTGATATGCTGCCCGCTACTTTATACCCTAAGAAAGGAAATACGATGACCACCCCAACTTTTGACACCATCGAAGCGCAAGCAAGCTACGGCATTGGTTTGCAGGTAGGGCAACAACTGAGTGAATCTGGCCTGG
>SKEY01000552.1_pt1 | contig 58756 bp, 53 predicted proteins | sample 4843871 | NCBI WGS metagenome assembly SKEY01 (sample SAMN11008797, study PRJNA524170) | human gut metagenome | biome: Human fecal sample; material: Feces; isolation source: fecal sample from pouch patient p36 | host: Homo sapiens | place: Israel: Tel-Aviv | collected 2016-12-04
ACGCTGCGCAGGTTGAAGCGGTCGGCCAGGGAGATGTCCCCTTGATAGAGCTTTCCGGAATTCCCTTTGTAATAGTAGTTGTTGACCAGCAGCGCTACGTCGGCACCGGAGGCGTCTCGCATGGCGTCCGCTATGAGGTTGCTGGTCTCCAGCACGGTGAAATCCTCGGCCGCTTTTCCGATGATGGGGGTCTCCATCGATTCGTACAGATTGCAGGGTGCGAAGTCGTCTGTCGCCTCGATGATTTCCTGCATGGTCATGTTGCCGCGCATCCATTCGAATATGGTTTCGAAGTCGGTTGACAAAGCGATTCTGTCGGCGAAGTAGATGGAGCCCGCATCGAGGCAGTTCTTCACGTCCCAGAACTCGGGTCGAATGTTCTGCTGGTACGATTTGACGTTGCTTATGCCGCTGAAGCACTCGAACAGGACGGCCTGCCCCTCGTCAGTGCTCAGGAAGTCCAGCGTGTCAAGCAGGATGCGCTTCTTCTCCGGGTTCTCCATGGACTTTTGGGAGGCCATCATGTTCACGCCCAGAGACATCTGCATCCATCGCTCGTTGGGCGTGTCGGTCGGAAATCCTATGAAGTCGATCTCGCAATCGGGTTTTTCCTGTTCGTACAAGCTGTACATCGACAGATCGCCGGGGATCATAGCGATCTCTCCGGCATACATGATCTGGCGGATTTGGGTGAGGCTCGACGTGAAATCGCTTTCCACCACGATCCCTCGATCGTAGAGCTGCTTGAGAACCTCGTAGTACGGTTCAAGCAGCCCCTCACACGAGGCTTCTTTGTTGACCACATCGTCGTACCAAGCGCGTTTTTCCGCGGTGCCGAACAGCTCACGGCTGGTCAGACCCAAGCCAACGTCTTGCACGGAATATTTCAGGCAGGGGACGAAGGGACGGATGCCTTCGGCTGTGATGACATCGCAAAGGTCGTAGAACTCGGTAAGGGTTGCCGGGATTTCCCAGCCGTGCTCCTCGAAGAGCATTTTGTTGTAGAAGATGCCCTTTACGGAGCTGTTGATGGGCAGTTGCCGCAATGTTCCGTCAACGCTCAGCTTTTCAAGCGACGAAAGGTTGTAGCGGCCCGTGAACCCTTCCGCGGACAGATCGTACGCGTATTCGCCCGACCCCACGCGCATGCCGCTGAAAACCAAATCGGGCAGGTCGTTTCGTTCAGCCTGCTCTTTGACGTACGCCCTCACGTCGTTGGTGCCGGGGGCGTCGACGAAGGCGAAGCTCGCCTCGGGTATGCGCTCGCTCAAGGCCTTTTGCAACGGCTCCGAATTGAATATGGTGTAGCGACCTATGGTGATGACGGTCTTGGTCGTGTCCGTCGGCTCGTAGGTCACGATCTCGTTTTCCGTGCAGATGGGGTAGCCGGGTTCCGGTTGCGAGTGCGCGCATGAGGCCAGCCCCGCCATCGTGGCCATGGCGGTCAAAGCCGCTATAAAGGTGCGTGCCCGGGTTTTCATTGCGGTTCCTCCTGTTGGTCTATAAAGCGATGGAATACGTCGTGAACATCGTCGAGATTCATCGGTTTGGACAAATGATCCTGCATGCCATGGTGCAGGGAACGCTGCACGTCCTCTTCGAATGCGCCTGCCGAAAGCACGATGATGGGAAGGCGCGCCGCGTCGGGGTGGCCCGACGCCCTGATGGCGGATGCGGCTTCAAGACCGTTCATGACGGGCATCTGGATGTCCATGAGCACGAGCGCGTAGCGTCCGGGCTCGGAGGAGGTGACCTTCTCGAGGGCTTCGGCGCCGTTGCATGCCGTTTCCACGTCGACGCCGAGATCGGAGAGCAGATCGACGATGATCTCGCGGTTCATCTCGTTGTCCTCCGCCAGCAGGATGCACGTGCCGCTGTAGTCCGGTCTCGGGGTTTCCGAATCGCGGTCGTCTGCGGGGCGGCATGGCTCGTCGAGGGGCTTCAACGGTATCTCCACCACGAAGGTAGTGCCTGCGTCCTGTGCGCTTTCGACGTGCACGGTACCGCCCATCAGGCTCACCAGGTTGTGCACGATGGGAAGCCCCAATCCGCTGCCGATTTGGGTGGAGGTGAGGGATGATTGCTCTTGCTCGAACGGCTCGAACAGCCTTTTCATGAATGACTCGCTCATGCCGATGCCGGTGTCCTTCACGGTGAACCGTATGCGCGAATCCGACCCTTCCTGCGCGAGCTCTTCGCAAGAAACCAGGACGGTTCCTTGCTCGGGCGTGAATTTCACCGCGTTCGAAACCAGGTTGACCAAACATTGCTTGATTCTGGTGTCGTCGCCGAGGAAGCACTCGTGAACAAGATGGCGCGAAGACTCCTTGAGCACCACGCCCTTCTTCTCGGCAGGACCGCTTTGCAAAACGATGATGGAATCCAGAAGATCGGGCAGTGCGAACGGGCGGTTCGCCATGGCCATCTTTCCGCTTTCTATGCGGCTCAGATCCAGCATGTCGTTGATGATGGAGAGCAGGTACTCCCCGGATTTCCTCGAGGTTTCCAGGTGCTTTTTCAGGGTCTTTGAATCGTCTATGGAACGCAGCGCCAATTCGTTGGATCCCATGATGGCGTTGAGCGGCGTGCGTATGTCATGCGACATCTTGGTCAAGAAGTCGCTCTTCAGGTTCACGCGCGCGCTCTCTATCTTGACTTTCTGGTTCCTGCTTACGAAGTAGTACATCCAGCTGATCGAAAGCATCGCGACTATCAGCACGATGACCGCAACCAGCCCGATGACGCTCTGCATGCCCTCGAAGGTCTTTTGAGCGGTTCTCGAAACGGGGATGGCCATGACGATGTTGCGGCCCTCGCCGTCGGGGAAGCTTTGCAGAAGCCACGTGTCGCCTTGGAAGCTCATGAGGAATTGAGCTTCCGTGCAGTTTTTCAGGGAAGATCTCAGCGTGTCCACCACAGCTTGATCAACGTGCTCCTTTTCGAGGATCTGCACGATGTTGTGGCTTTCGAAGCTCTTGTTGGCTTGGGAATCCGAAGGCCTCAGCAGGATCACGCCGTTCTCGTCCACGACATACGATGCTCCCTGGCCGTTGAAGATGGGGAGGATGGCCACGTCGGCGTATTGCTGGGCATCCACCACTTTCAGAAGGCCCGCGATGGGCATGCCGTCGACGACGACGCCTTCGACGGGTGCCGCGAACACCCAGAAATCGCCTTTGCTTTGCACGGTGCAGAACTCGGATTTCACGTCTTCCCAGGTATGGATGTTCTCGGTGAGCATGGTGCTCGATATGACGATGGCCTACCCTTCAAGCGACAAGCACCTCCCGTCCTCGGCAAGCAGGTACGTCTCGTTCGAGTCGCCGAGGAGGCTCTTCACCTCCTCCATGGTGATCGCGCCGGAGTGCGTGAGGAAACGCGCCGACATTTCGGCGTCCTTCTCGTGGCCTTGCTTGAGCAGCTCGAGCTTCTTCGAGATCAGGCTGCCGATCTGCTGCACGGACTCGACACGCTCCTCGTTGATCGACTGGTTGAGGTTGCTGTACGTTCCCGCGAAGGCGAAAACCGAGACCAGCAGCATCGCCAAGAGCAGCCCGCTTACCGCTTTGAGCCAGACGGGGGCCTCCGCCAGCGACGAGCCGTCTTTCCGCTTCGTCATCCGCGGGGCCCTTCAAGGGTTTCCAGCTCCGGTTCCGGCTCCTGATCCTGGCGGCAGATCTCCGAAAGCACGGACAGGAGCCCGGCCATCGAGTCCTCGTAGAAGCAGCAGCGGTCCCGTCCGAGCTGCTTGGCCGCGTAGAGCGCCTGGTCCGCGCGGTGGAACAAATCGTCGTAGCGGGTTGCGTGCGCGGGGAACAGGGCGACGCCCATGCTGACGGTCATGGGGTATTCGTCGCTCGAGCTTGCAAGCGATTCGAAAACCCGCTTGCAAGCCGCGCAGGGGTCTTCCTCGTATTCGATGAAGACGAGGAACTCGTCTCCGCCGATGCGGGCGGTGACGTCCGATTCGCGGACGCTGCGCTGCACGCGCAGCGCCATCTGCTTCAGGATTTTGTCGCCGAACAGGTGACCGTAGCTGTCGTTCGCCGCCTTGAACTGGTCCAAGTCGAACAGCATGAGCGCGAATCGCTTTTCGTCGTGCTCATCCCGTTCGAGCTGCGGCAGGATGGCCTGCCGGGCGGCTTCCCGATGGAACATGCCCGTGAGCGGGTCGGTGCTCGCTTGGCGCACGAGGCTGTCGAGCTTCAGCTGCTCTTCATGCACGTCCACGCATTTGCCGATGAAGCCGGTCAGGGCCTCTTCGTCGTTTCCCAGCCAAAGAGGGCGTGCGAGGATCTTATGCCAGCGCTTTTGGTTGTTGACGTGGAGCAGGTAGCTCGAGCTCACGTTGGGGTTGTCGGGGGTCGCGGAAAGGATGAGGTCGCGCAAGCTGAGCAAATCTTCCCGCATGATGATCTGGTGAAGGCGGACGTGCCCGAGCGGGTTCGGGATGATGCTGGACAGCCCCAACATTTCCGCACCCCATTCGGACAGCATCAATAGATCGGTTTTCACGTTGTATTCGAATTGGATTTCCTGAGACAAATGGGCGAAGAACTGGTATTTTGTTCGCTCTTGCTCCAAAAGGGCCAGCGTTCGGTTGGAGACGTCGCCTGTTTGCATCATGCTGCGCGTGATGTCGAGCATGTCCTCCTTCGTGATGCGGCCGAGCGATTTCATATCCATTTCGCTCTTCAGCTGAGGGGCGATGTCCACCAAGCACTGCAAAAGCAGCGGATTGAACGCCCCGCATTCGCCGTTGAGGATCATGCGCATCGATTCTTCGTGCGAGATGGCTTCTTTGTACACCCGCTTGTGGGTCAGGGCGTCGTATACATCCGCCAGCGCAACCACCTGGGCCTCTATTGGGATCTGCTCTCCTACCAGAGCGTCGGGGTATCCGCCTCCGTCGTAGCGCTCGTGGTGCCATCGGCAAATGTCGCGCGCCACCCGCACCAGCTCCTCGTCTGGGTAGTAGCGGGTGCTCTCCAAGATGTTGGCGCCTGCCATGCTGTGGGCCTTCATGACGACCCACTCGTCGGCCGAGAGGGAACCGGGATTGTTCAGGATATGCTCGGGCACCGAGATCTTGCCGATGTCGTGCAAGGAGGAGGCGTTGGCGATCAGCGATATCTTCGATCGGATGGATGCGTAGCGGTCGGACGTGCGGCACAGCTGGGTGAGCAGCATCTTGGTGATGGAGCGGATGTTGAGCACGTGCATGCCGCTTTCGCCGTTGCGGAACTCGACGATATGGCTCAGCAGCTCCACCATGATAAGGTTGCTCTTCTCCTTATCGAGCATCTGCTCGGTCACCATGTTCTCCAGCATGTTCTGCTTGGAGTACAGCATCACGGTGTTCGACGCGCGCCGTTGCACGGTCTTGGGGTCGAAGGGTCGGCTGATGAATTCGGTGGCGCCTAGGTCGTAGGCGTTGTCTATGTACGAGGAAGAGCTTTCCGCGGAGATGATGATGACGGGGACGCGTTCGATCCACTTGTTCTTGCTCATGATGGCGAGCACTTCGAAGCCATCCATTTCGGGCATCACGATGTCGAGCAGCACGAGGGAGATATCGAACTGGTGCTTTTCAAACTGCGAGATGGCCTCCAGTCCGTTTTCGGCTTCTATGATGTCGTACTCGTCGGACAGGATGTCGGCCAGCATGGAGCGGTTCAGTTCGGAATCGTCCACGATCAGAGCAAGGTTGCGGTCCTTCATGGCCCTATCTTTCCTCGGCGTCGTCCGGCAGGGCGTCGATGCGGGCGATCGCCTCTTGATAAACTTGCTTGGTTTCCTTGAACAAAGGCGCGATAGCTTCGTTGGGCTCCTGCGAGCGCAAGGCTTCCGTGAGTTTGGACGAGCAGTCTGCAAGCTTTGTCAGCCCTAAGTTGAGCGATGCCCCTTTGATGGCGTGCGCCGCGCGAAAGGCGGCTTGGTAGTCTTGGTTTTCGACGGCTTCGCACAGATCGTCGAAAGAAGGGTCCCGTCTCATGATGCGCAGGTATTTCACCATGCGCTCGTTCCCGCCGATCCTGCGAAGCGCTTCGGAGTAGTCGGCGTCCATGTGAGCGTAAAGGCTTTCCGACGTCATTTCGCTCGCTCGCCCCGCCTTCGTATTGATTGGATAACGTGCTGATTATTTTACTGTAAAACAAAACGGGCTCCATCTGAAATCTTGAGTGGATTGGATTCAAATACCTTTAAATACGTTGTTTTCCTCCATCGCTCGGGGCAACGTCGCGGCGGGAGCGGACCTTGCGCTAGAATGGGCGCAACGACGATGAGGAAGGACACGAGCATGTTCGAACCGGTGAAAATAGCGCCATCCATTCTGTCGGCCGATTTCATGCATCTCGGTCGCGACATCGAGCTGATCGAGAAAGCGGGCGCAGGATACGTCCACGTCGACGTCATGGACGGCCATTTCGTGCCGAACCTCACGATGGGCGTGCCCGTCGTCAAGCAGCTGAAGAAGGCCACGAGCCTGCCGCTCGACGTGCATCTCATGATAGCGAACCCGCTGGAGCAGCTGCCTTGGTTCCTCGATGCAGGAGCGGACTCGGTGACCGTGCATGCCGAGGCGCTCGACGCCGACGGGCTGGCGCGCGCCGTCGCGGCCATTCATGCGGCGGGGGCGAAGGCGGCCGTCAGCGTCAAGCCCCGCACGGCGGTCGGCGCGCTGGCGCCGGTGCTTGCCGATCTGGACATGGTGCTGGTCATGAGCGTAGAGCCGGGATTCTCCGGGCAGAGCTACATCGAGGGCAGCGAGGCTAAGGTGACGCGCATCACCGAGATGGCGCGTGCGGTGGGCGCCTCTCCGCTCATCCAGGTGGACGGCGGCATCGGGGAGGTCACGGCTCCTATCGTGGCCGCAGCCGGAGCCGACGTGCTCGTGTGCGGAAACGCCGTTTTCGCGGCCGAGGATCCTGCCGCCGCGCTCGCGGCGGTGCAGGCGGCGGCCGAGGAGGCGCGCCTGGCGGCGCTGGCCGTGTCGAAGGAGGCGTAAGCGCAATGGCGTCCGTGCCGAACGACTACGTGTACCTCGACTACGCCGCGACGGCGCCCTTATGCGAGGAGGCCGCCGAGGCCATGGCCCCTTATCAGGTGCCCGGCCGCGCGAACCTCGCGGTCGGCGGCAACGCGAATTCGCTCCACGGGCCCGGCCGTGCCGCGTTCGCCGCGCTCGAGGAAGCGCGCCGATCCATCGCGCGCGACCTCGGCGCGCGTCGTCCCGACGAGATCGTGTTCACCAGCGGCGCCACCGAGGCCGACGACGCGGCCCTGCTGGGCATCGCGCAGGCCGCCGCGGACGAGCGCCGTCGGCGCGGAGCAGGGGATTTCGTCCCGCACGTCGTGGTCACCGCGGTCGAGCACGACGCTGTGCTGGCGCCCGCGAAGCGTCTGGAATCGCAGGGTTTCCGCGTCACGCGGCTCGCCCCGAACCGTCAGGGCTTCATCGAGGAGCGCGCGTTGGAGGCGGCGCTCGACGCCGATACGGTGCTCGTGTCGGTGCAGGCCGCCAACAGCGAAGTCGGCAGCATCCAGCCCATCGCCGATCTCGCCCGTGTCGCGCACGATCATGCCGCGCTGTTCCACACCGATGCCGTGCAGGCGCTGGGGAAAGCTCGCGTGAACCTGCAGGAGCTCGACGTGGACGCCGCGTCCTTCTCGGCTCATAAGGTGGGCGGCCCCAAAGGCGCCGGCGCGCTGTATCTGCGCGCCCGCACGCCGTTTCATGCCTACGCTATTGGCGGCGGCCAGGAAGGAGGCCGGCGCAGCGGCACGCAGAACGTGGCCGGCATCGTCGGGTTCGCGGCAGCCGTGCATGCGGCGACCGCGATGCAGGAGGCGGAGGCGGCTCGCCTGCGGGTTCTGCGCGACAGGCTGTACGAGCGGCTGGGCGCCATCGACGCGGTGGAGGCCACCGTGGACGTTGCGCCGGGCAGCGAGGATTTCCTTCCGAACATCGTGCATGTGCTGGTGGACGGTTTGGAAAGCGAAACGCTCATCCTTCGCTTCGACATGCAGGGCTTCGGCGTGTCGGGCGGGTCTGCCTGCTCGTCGCACTCGCTGGAACCCAGCCACGTGCTGCGTTCCCTCGGCATCGACGCCGACCGCGCGCACGGCGCCCTGCGCATCTCGATGGGGCGCTACACCGACGAAGCCGATGTCGAAGCCTTCGCGGTCGCCATGGAGAAGAGCCTGAACTGGAACTGAGGATCGAGGACGCGCGAGCTTGGTCGCGTCGATGAGCGTCGAGGAGCGCTGAGCCTATGGAATTGATCACCACGCACACCCACACCTGCTTCACCAACCACGGTGAGGGCACGGTGGAAGAGCTCGTGTCCGCCGCCGTCGCGGCGGGCGTCTCCACCATCGCGGTCACCGAGCACTATCCGATGACCGCGACGTTCGACCCCGACCGCTACCTGTCGATGCCGGCCGAGCGGATGGGGGAGTACCTGGCCGCCGTCGAGGCCGCGCGCGAGGCGCATCCCGAGATCGAGGTGCTGGTCGGCTGCGAGATGGACTGGCTGGGAGACGACGAGGACCGCGTCATCACGGCGGAGGACGTCGCGCCGTTCCAGCTGATCTTGGGCTCGGTGCATCTCGTCGACCGCTGGCCTTTCGACGACCCCGCCCAGCGCGGCCGCTGGGACGAGGTGGGCGCCGATCTTATCTGGCGGCGCTACTTCGAAGTGTGGTGCGAGGCCGTGTCCTCCGACGCGCCCTTCCACGTGATGTCGCATCCCGATCTGGCGAAGAAGTTCGGGTTCTACCCCAGCTTCGACCCGCAGCCGTTGTACGAGCAGGCTGCCGAGGCGTGCGCCGCGGCCGGACGCATGGTGGAGGTGAACACGTCGGGATCCTACTACGCCTGCAAGGAGATGTTCCCCGCGCCGGCGCTGCTGGCCGCGTTCTGCCGCGCCGGCGTGCCCTGCACGGTGGGCACCGACGCGCACGTGCCCGCCAACGTCGCGCGCGACATCGAGAAAGCCTATCGCCTTATGTACGAGGCGGGTTATAGAACGGTAACGGTCCCGACAGCCGACGGCGACCGTCGGGCCATCGCTATCGAGTAACGTGGGATCGAAAGTCTAGTTCGAACACGAGCGAAGGAGCCGCGCCATGGTTGCAGCGAAGAAGAACCAGAAGGATTCCAAGGGTCGGGAAGGTTTGGCGCGCCGTGCGTCGGGGTTGCTTTCCAAGCCTGTCACGGCGGTCACCACCGGCGCGCTCGAGCGCGCGCTGCTGGCCGAGTTTCCGGCTGCCGACGCCGAGCCGTGGGATCGCACCGGCATGTCGGTGGGCGATCCGGCGCGCCTGATCACGGGTGTGGCCGTCGCGCTCGACCCGACGGTCGAAGCTATCGAGGCGGCTGCGAACATGGGTGCGAACGTGCTGGTCACTCATCATCCGGCGTTCCTCGCGCCGCCCGCCTCCTTCATGCCGGCCTCCTCGGTGGCGGCCAATCCGGGCGCGGGCGTGTGGCGCGCGGTCGAGCGCGGCGTATCCATCCTGTCGTACCATACGGCGCTCGACGTGAGCGTGCGGGCGCAACGCGTGCTGCCCGGCATGCTGAGCCTGACGTTTCAGCAGGTGCTCGATCCCATTCCCGGGTCGCGCGAGAAGGGCTACGGTCAGCTGTGCACCCTCGGCGAGGACGACGGGCTCACGCTGGGACAGCTGGCCGCGCGCTGCACCTCGGTGTTCGGCCGGGCGCCGCGCGTATGGGGCGACTTCCCTCGCGAGCTCGACCGCGTGGTCACCTGCACGGGGTCGGCCGGCGATCTGGGCCGCGCGTGTCTGCGGGCGCAGGTGGACTGCCTCGTGTGCGGCGAGATCAAGTACCATGATGCGCTCGAGCTCTCCCAGGCGGGCTTGGCCGTCGTCGATCTCGGTCATGACACCAGCGAGCTGCCGCTCGCAGCCGTGCTGGCTGCTGCGGTGGAAAACGCAGGAATTCCCGGTGATCTGGTGACGGTGCTCGATCAGGGAGATAACTGGTCGTACCCTGAAACGGTACGGGTATAATGCTAAGGAGCGTCGCAGCGGCGGCGCTCCGTTCGAACAAAGGATGCGCATGCACGTAGACACCGACGATCTTGCCACGCTGCTGAAGATGCAGCATCTCGACCTGGAAGCCATGCGCGACAAGAAGAAGCTCGAAGAGCTTCCCCAGCGCGCCGTCATCCTGGAAGCGCGCTCGAAGAAGAAGGCGATCGAGCAGAAGCGAGCCCAGCTCGACGCGCTCCATGCGAAAGCCGACGCGCAGCTTTCGCGTATCGACGACGAGGATCGCTCGCTTTCCGAGAAGCAGCGTCAGGTGCAGAGCGAGATCGACGCGGTGCGCGGCGACTACCGCGGCGTGGAGGCGCGCACGAAGGAGCTCAACGGCTTCGCGAAGCGCCGCAACACGCTGGAAGCCGACCTGACCGCCGTCGGCGACGAGCTGGCGAAGATCGAAGGCGTGCAGGCGCAGGTGGCATCGGCGTTAGAGAGCTTGGAGCGCCAGGAGGCCGAGGCCACGGCGGCGTTCGTGAAGGAAGGCGGCGCGCTCAAAGACGCGCTCGCGCGCATCGAGGCCGAACGAGCGATGCTGGCGTCCTCGTTGCCCGCCGACCTGCTTGACGCCTATAAGAAAACGGCCGCGCGCACGGGCGGCGTGGCCGTGGGACGCTTGCAAGGCTCGAATTGCGGCGTGTGCCGCATGGCCATCGAGGGCGGCCGCCTCATCGACATGAAGGGCCAGGGCAACGTGGCTCCGTGCCCTCAGTGCGGAAGGCTGCTCATCCTGGAGTAGGGGATACGGCGCGGGCCCTGCTCGCGCCCATCGAGAGAACGACAAAAAGCCCGCGCGAGCGGGCTTTTCAATGTCGGCTTGTTGGCCGGCCTCATCGGCCGGCGGACGTGCTATGCGCGCTCGACCTTGCCGGCCTTCATGCACTTCGTGCAGACGTTGGCCTTGCGGACGTGACCCTCTTTGTCCTTGATGGTCACGCGCTGAATGTTCGGACGGAACCAGCGGTTCGTCACGCGGTGCGAGTGGCTGACGTTGCGTCCTGCGCTCGGCGCCTTACCGCAAACTTCACAAATCTTCGACATCGTTCATCACTCCATGTACGTTGGGTACTCATCGGCAAAAACCGTTGATGACAAAAAAGCCCTCACACTATAGCACATAAACGAAAAGGGTTACAAGAATTTTTCGTGTAGTATACTTTCGCCTGCTACCAGGCGCGCCGCACAGCGGCAAGCCCTTGCGCTATACTGCGTTAGCAGGTTTTTTGTCGTGCGCGGCACCCCCGCGCCGTGAAAGGAATGCCATGAACGATACGATAGCGGGCAACCTCCACGTTGCCAATGACGTACTGGCCGACATGGTCGGCAATGCAGCGCTCGAGTGCTACGGCGTCGTGGGCATGGCCGCCCCGAACGCCGCCGACGGCATCGCGAAGATCCTCCCCGCGTCCCGCCTGCGCCGCGGCGTGGTGGTCACCACTACGGAGGTCGGCGTGCACGTGGAGCTGTACGTCGTCATCGAGTACGGCACGAACATCAACACGGTGTCGCAGAACCTCGTCGACCAAGTGACGTTCGCGTTGAGCGAGTACGCTCGCGTTCCGCTCGACGGCGTCGAGGTGCACGTGCAGGGCGTGAAGGTGCGCAAGTAGCGCGTCCTCCCTGCCATGATGAGCCGCTGCCCGCCCGGAGAGAGGGGCGAAGGCGCTCTGCGGCATAACGTTTAAGGAGAATAGATCAGCATGCCAGAACCCTATACCGCGAACGACCTGCTCAACGCCATCGCCGTCGCGAGCAAGACCCTGAGCGAGCGCAAGGACGAGATCAACCGTCTGAACGTGTTCCCGGTGCCCGACGGCGACACGGGCACGAACATGTCGCTGACGCTGGAGACGGTCGTCGAGAACCTGGCCAACCTGCCCATCGGAGCGGCCGGCGCGGAAATTCGCAAGGCGATCACGACCGGCGCGCTCATGGGCGCACGCGGAAACTCCGGTGTCATTACCTCGCAAATTTTGCGCGGCCTGTGCGAGGGCAGCGTAGGCCATGACGAGCTGAACGCCGACAGCATCGACGCGGCGTTCGCGAAATCGCAGGAAGTGGCGTTCCAGGCCGTCCGCAAGCCGGTCGAGGGCACCATCCTCACCGTGCTGCGCGACAGCGCCGCCGCCGCGAAGCACGCCCGTAAGAAGAAGATGGGCTGCGACGAGGCGCTGGCCTACGTGGTGGAGGAGGCCTACGCCTCCGTGCAGCGCACGCCCGACCTGCTGCCCGTGCTCAAGGAGAACGGCGTGGTGGACGCGGGCGGCTTCGGCCTGGCCATCTTCTTCGACGCGTTCGTCTCAGCGCTGCTGGGCAAGGAAGGCCCCATGGTGGACGAGCTGGCGTTCGCGCGCGGCACGGCGCCGAAGGTGGAGATCGAGCAGATCAACGACTGGGAGGGGTCGGCGTACCGCTACTGCACCGAGTTCCTCGTGCATTCCGACACGGTGGACGTGGACGCGGCCAAGGACTTCCTGCCCACGATGGGCGACTGCGACCTCATGGTGGGCATGCACCCCAACTTCAAGGTGCACGTGCACTCGAACCGCCCCGACCAGGTGCTGGGCTGGTTCCTCACGCACGATGCGCAGATCTCCGAGGTGCACATCCACAACATGCAGCAGCAGAGCGCCGCGCGCACCGACGCGCTGGCCGCCGAGCAGGGGGAGGCGCCCAAGCCGCTCGGATTCGTGGCCGTGGCCGCGGGCGAGGGCAACGCGAAGATCCTCAAGAGCCTGGGCGTGGACGTGGTGGTGTCCGGCGGGCAGACCATGAACCCGTCCACGAAGGACCTGCTTGATGCGGCGGGTCAGGTGAACGCCGACGCCGTCATCATCCTGCCCAACAACAAGAACATCATCATGGCCGCCCAGAGCGCCTGCGAGCTGGCCGAGACGCCGTGCGCCGTGGTTCCCACGAGAAGCGTGCCCGAGGCGTTTGCCGCCCTGTTCGGTTTCGACGAGGGCGCCAGCCTCGAAGAGAACGTCGAGTCGATGACCGAGGCCTACGCCGATGTGAAGACCGGCGAGGTGACCGTGGCAATCAAGGATTCCAAGGACGCGCACGACAACCCCATCAAGGAGGGCGACGTCATCGGCATCGCCGACGGGGCCATCGAGGCCGTGGGCTCCACGACCGAGGACGTGGTCATGGCGCTGCTCGGCACGATGGAGGCCGAAGACGCCGACACGCTCACCATCCTGGCGGGCGAGGATATGGGGGATGACGCCTTCGACGCGCTGATCGCGCGCATCGAGGATGCCTACGACGACCTCGAGATCGACGCCCACCGCGGCGACCAGCCCTTGTACCCGGTGGTCATGTCCGTTGAATAACGACCGGCCCGACAGACTTGCAGCAACGCTCGCGCTCGACGAATCGGTCGGGCGCGTTCGTTTGGTGAGCCCGGCGCGCGCTCGCGCGCTCGACGGGCTCGGCATCCGCACGGTGCGCGACCTGGCCACGCACTTCCCGCGGCGCTACATCGACCTCTCGCGCAAGGCAACCGTGGCCGCTGGGGTCATCGGCGAGCAGTGCACCGTCGAAGGCGCGGTGCACGAGATCAAGCTCAAGAAGCCCAAGCCGCGCCTCACGCTCGTTGAGCTGTCGCTCGTGGACGGCACGGGCGTGCTCATGGTGACGTGCTTTCGTCAGCCATGGCTCATGGACCAGGTGAAGCCCGGCATGCGCATCGCGGTGGCGGGCAAGCTGGAATTCAACTACGGCTTCAAGCGCATGACGAACCCGTATCTGGAAGTCCTCGACGGCGAAGGGGCGGCCGAGGGCATGATCATCCCCGTGCATCCCGCTTGCGAGAAGATATCCGCTGCGTGGATGCGACGGCTCGTGGGAAACGCGTTGGAGGCCGTATGCGGGCTGCATGATCCGCTGCCGCTCGAGCTGCGTGCGAAGTACCGCCTGATGAGCCGCGGCGCGGCGCTGTCGTGCATCCACTTCCCGCATGCGATGGACGAAGTGGCCGAGGCGCGCCGCCGCCTCGTGTACGAGGAGCTGCTGCTGCTCGAGCTGATGCTCATGCGCGAGTCGCGCGAGCGCACGGACGGGTGCGAACCGGTCGTCCACGCGGTGGACGGGCCGCGCATGGCGGCGCTCGCCGAGGCGGTGCCCTTCCGGCTTACCGACGAGCAGGAGGAGGCCAAGCGCGACATCCTCGCCGCCCTCGCTGCGCCGCAAACGGCGAACCACCTGCTGCTGGGCGACGTGGGCACCGGCAAGACCGTCGTCGCCGCCTTCGCGCTCGCGGCGGCCGCGGACACGGGTGCGCAGGCTCTGCTCATGGCTCCCACCGAGGTGCTCGCGCGCCAGCACGGCAAGAGTCTGGGGCCGCTGTTCGATGCCGCCGGCATCTCCTGGGCGGTGCTGACCGGCTCCACGCCCTCGGCCGAACGCGAGGCCGTCCTCGCGCGCGTGGCGGAGGGCTCGGTGGACGTGCTCATCGGCACGCACGCGCTGCTCGAGGACGATGTGGCGCCCAGGCGGCTCAGCCTCGTGGTCATCGACGAGCAGCAGCGCTTCGGCGTGGAGCAGCGCGCCAAGCTGCTGGCGAAGGGCGATGCGCCCGACGCGCTGTACCTCACGGCCACGCCCATCCCGCGCTCGCTGGCGCTGGCGCTGTTCGGCAACCTGACCTTGTCCTACCTCAAGCACCGACCGCACGACGCGGCGCAGCGCGCCACGTTCGTGCATCAGAAGGCCGACCGCGGCCATGCCTACGACGCCGCCCGCGCGGCGCTCGCGCGCGGCGAGCAGGTGTACGTGGTGTGCCCCCTCATCGGCCAGGATAGCGGCGAGCGCGACGCGAAGGCGGCGGACGGCGGAAGCGGCGGACGGCGGCGCGAGGCGGACGAGGAGGCCTACGAGTACGCCGCCATCAGCATCGAGACCGACGACGACCTGGAGGGCGACGACGTGGCGGCCGCCGCGAAAGAGGCGTCCTACTTGCAGGGAACCGTGTTCGCCGATTATCGGGTCGAGCTTTTGCACGGGCGCATGCCCGCTTCCGAGAAGCAGGCCGTCATGCAGCGCTTCCGCGACAACGAGACGCAAGTGCTCGTGGCCACGACGGTTATCGAGGTGGGCGTGGACGTGCCCAACGCCACGGTCATGATCGTTGAAGACGCCGACCGCTTCGGATTGTCGCAGCTGCACCAGCTGCGCGGCCGCGTCGGCCGCGGCGAGAAAGCCGCCGAGGTGCATCTCGTGTCGGCCTCGAAGTCCGACGCCGCCCTTACGCGCCTGTCCGCGATGGTCGACACCGACGACGGCTTCGAGCTGGCCAGCTACGACTTGTCGCTGCGCCGCGAGGGCGATATCCTGGGCAACCGGCAGCACGGCGCGTCGGGCCTCAAGCTGGTGAACGTCATGCGCGACGGCGCGGTGATCGAGGCCGCGCACGCCGACGCGGCGGCCATCCTGGAAGAGGATCCGAACCTGGAACTGCCCGCGCACCGCGCGCTTGCGCGCGAGGTGCGCATCGTGTACGCCAACGACCACGTGGCGCAAGGAGGCTGATACGCAATGAGGATCATCGCAGGCGAGTTTCGCGGGCGCACGCTCAAGGCGCCGAAGGGGGAGGGCACCCGCCCCACCACCGACCGCGTGCGCGAGGCCATGATGAGCACGGTGCACAGCGCGCGCGGTGGATTCGACGACGCGGTGGTGCTCGACGCGTTCGCAGGGTCGGGCGCGCTCGGCCTGGAGGCGCTCAGCCGCGGGGCGCGCAGCGTCCAGTTCTGCGAGCGCGGGGGCGAGGCGCTGCGGGCGCTCAACGCGAACGTGAGGCTGCTCGGGCTCGACGCGCGCCGCGCGCGCGTGCGCAAGGGCGACGTGCTGAAGGACGTGCCCTACGCGCGTCCACCGTTCGACCTCGTGTTCCTCGACCCGCCGTACGCATGCGCCGCCGCCGAGGTGCTCGGGCTCGTCGTCGCGTTGCGCACGCGCGCGGCGCTGTCCGACGATGCCATCGTGGTGTACGAGCATGCCTCGGCGGCGAACGACGAGGTGGAGGAAGCGGCAAAAGCGCGCGATTTGTCTATTGCGCAGCGCAAGAAGTACGGGGATACTGTCGTGGACGTGCTGCGCGCTACAGCGCTGCACGATGCGATCGACTGAAACCAAGAAGGAACGGAAAGCCTTACATGAAACGTGCACTGACGCCCGGAACGTTCGATCCTATCACGAGCGGACACCTCGATGTCATCACCCGAGCAGCGCAGCTGGTGGACGAGGTCGTCGTCGCCGTGGCGGCCTCGCCGAAGAAGAAGCCCCTGTTCTCCCTCGAAGAACGTGCCGAGCTGGTACGTCGGGCGACGAGCCATCTGCCCAACGTCCGCGTCGAACCGTTCGACGAGCTGCTCGTCGACCTTGCGGCGAAGCTCGACGCCACCGTGGTCATCAAGGGCCTGCGCGCAATCACCGACTTCGAGTACGAGTTTCAAATGACCGCGCTCAACTACCAGCTGAACCAGGAGCTGGAGACGTTGTTCATCATGTCGCCGCCGCAGTACATGTATCTGTCGTCGTCTATCGTGCGCGAGATCGCGAGCCTGCACGGCGACGTGGCGCAGTTCGTTCCCGCATGCGTGAACGAGGCGTTGCTGAAGAAGTTCGGCGACGCGTAGAAACTGCCCGTTAGCAGGTCACGGTTTCGCGTCGGCGCGGTTCCGACCGGGTAAAATGTGCGCGCTTTGTGCATTGGAGGTTGGCTTTCCCAACAGACATGCTAGAATATTGCGACGCATGCACGCGAGGATACCCGTGCGCGCCAACGCAGATGAAACGCAGCACGCCTGGGTGGAAGGACAATCATGGACGAAACAGGAGTCTTGGGGCTGTTGGAAGAGCTCTCGATTCTGCTTGAGGACTCTAAGCCGGTTTTCGGCAAGGGCAACATGCGCCAGGTCGACATCGCCGCGGCGTTCGAGATCATGGATGAGATCCGCGACACGTTCCCCAGCGAGTTCGCTCAGGCCCGTCAGATCGTTCGCGAGCGCCAGAGCTTGCTCGACGATGCCGAGGCCGAGGCCAACCGCATGATCGAGGATGCACGCAGCCAGGCCATGACCATCGCCAGCGAGCAGGAGATCGTCCGCATCTCCCAGCAGCAGGCCGACCAGGTGCTCTCCGACGCCCGCGAGCTGGAGCGCCAGACCCGTGCCGGCGCCGAGGACTACGCCGACGAGGTGTTCGGCCATGTCGAGCAGAGCCTCGATACGCTGCTCAACAACGTGCGGCGCTGCCGTGATCGCTTGAACGCCAATTCTTTGGCCTCGGGGCGCTAAATGGACGCGCTCCGCATCCAGGTACCCCACGAGCTCTTCGCTCCGGCGGAGAGTTCTCATTTTGAAGGCTCGATCGCCATCCCCGTTATGAAGGCCGGCCCGGATCTGTACGATTTCGCGGGGCCGCTTGCCTGGCAAGCGGACATCTCCAACACCGGCGACGCGCTCCTGGTCACCGGCACGGTTGAAGGCGAGGCCAAAACGGCTTGCGCGCGCTGCCTCGACGAGGTTTCGTTCCCGGTGACGGGCGAGATCGAAGGCTATTTTCTGCTCGACGAGACGAAGGCTGCGCCCGAGGATATGGACGAGGACGAGTTCGACGTGCTGCCCGCCGACAAAGTCATCGACCTGGAACCGCTCATCACCGCGGCGCTGCTGCTGGAGTTCCCTCTGATCCCGTTGTGCGACGAGGAGTGCAAGGGCCTCTGCCCCCAGTGCGGCGCGAACCTGAACGAGGGCCCCTGCGGCTGCGAGCCCGCCGCAGACGACGATGACGATACGCCGCCGAACCCCTTCGCCGCGCTCAAGGACTTTCCCTTCGGCGAGCCGCAGAACTAGCTTCGCACGACCGAACGCCCGCCCTTCACGGCGGGCGTTCTTTTTTCTCTCCTTGACAACCCGTCGTGCGCTCTCTAGAATGCTAGTTAGTTACTTAAGTAACTAACTAGCAGAGAGGAGGCGCGCCGCATGAACATCGACCCGGGAAGCGACGTCCCCTTGTTCGTCCAGATCGCCGAGGGTATCGAGGAGGATATCTTCACCGGCTCGTACGCCGAGGGAGACCGCATCCCGTCGACCAACGAGCTGTCCGCGCTTTTGGGCATCAATCCGCACACCGTCCTCAAAGGCATGAACATCCTCGTGGACGAGGGCATCATCTACAAGAGAAGGGGGATGGGCATGTACGTGCAGACGGGAGCCGGCGCGCTCGTGCGCGCCAAGCGCCGAAACGCGTTCGACGAGCGGTTCGTGCAAGCGCTTGTCGCCGAGGCGAAGAAGCTCGGCCTGACGAAACAGCAGGTCGTCGACCTGGTGGAGAAAGGATACGACCATGCGTGAGATACGCGTCGACCATGTGTCGAAGTCGTTCGGCAAGGCGAAGGCCCTCGACGACGTGTCGCTGTCCTTCGAACACGGGAAGATCCACGCGCTGCTCGGACGCAACGGGGCGGGGAAGTCGACGCTGCTGGGCCTCATCGCGAACCGCCTGGTTCCCACGAGCGGCCGCATCCTCGTGGACGGCGAGCCCGCCGCCGACAACGCGCGGGCCCTGACCAAGCTGTACTGCATGAACGACAAGAAGATGTATCCCGAGAACCTGCGCCTCGACAACCTGTTCGAGGAGATGGGGCGCTTCTACGAGGGGTTCGACCGGACGGACGCCGCCCGGCATGCCAAGGCGTTCGGCCTGGACGCGCGCAAGAAGATCGGCGCGCTGTCCACGGGCTACCGCTCCATCTACCAGCTGGTCGTCGGGCTGTCGCTGGACGTGGACTACCTGCTGCTCGACGAGCCGGTACTGGGCTTGGACGCCAATCATCGCGAGCTGTTCTACAAGCTGCTGCTGGACGATTACCTGGAGAAGCAGCGCACGGTGATCATCGCCACGCACCTCATCGAGGAGGTGGCGAACCTCGTGGAGCAGGTGACCATCGTCGACCGCGGGCGGGTGCTGCTGGCCTCGTCGGCCGAGGAGCTGCGCGCGAGCGGCTACAGCGTGTCGGGGCGCACGGCGGACGTGGCCGCCTACTGCGCGGGGATGGAGGTGCTCGACGTGGAGGAGCTGGGCGGCTTGAGCGTGGCGTACGTGCAGGGCAAGCCCGACGCGGCGCGCCTGAACGAGCGGCTGGACGTCGCGCCGCTCAACCTGCAGAAGCTGTTCGTGAAACTGACCGAGAAGGAGGAAGCGCGATGAGGAAGTTCAAGGCGATCGTCCGCTATCAGATGGTCGACATCCTGTTCTCGATGAGCGTGTTCTTCATCGTGTTCGCGGCCTGCTTCGGGCTCGGGTGGGCGATCATCGCGTTCGCCGGCGAAGGGGGCACGCCGTTCAAGGGCATGTACCTGTGGATGTGCGTGTTCTTGGGTCTGTGCGGCGGCATATCGTATTCCATCGACTTCAAGTTCGCGCTGCAATGCGGCGTGACCCGCGCACAGGCGTATCTGAGCACCGCGCTGTCGTTCGGCGTGGTGGCGCTCGTCTTCGCCCTGGTCGACCAGCTGCTTTTGGCGGTGCTGCCCCTGTGGGGCGAGCAGTCGATCGTCGCGCTGTACGGCGAGGGCTACGGGCCGGGGCTTCTCGGCTTCGCTTGGACGCTCGCGTTCAACCTGGCCATCGTGTTTCTGTCCTACGCGCTGGTGGTGTTGCACGGACGCGTGGGGAAGGCTCCGTTCTTGCTGGGGCTTCTGGCGTTCGGCCTCCTGGCGTTCGTGCTGGTGCCCACCGTCTTCCAGGTGGTGCCGGGCGCGGCCGACGCCGCGGGGGCGGCTCTTCTCCCTGCGCTCGGGTTCACGGCCCACGGGATCGATTTGGCGAACCCCATCGCGCTGTTCGCCGTCGTCGCCGCGCTGTCGGCGACGGCCGCCTACCTGCTGACGCGCCGCGCGGAAGTGCGCTGACGCCTGCGTCCGACGCTCCCGATAACGCATCTTCGCTCCGAAAACACGCTCCAGATGCTGAGGCGTGTTTTTCGGGCGAAGATGCGCTTCCCGACCCGCCGCGGCGCGCCGGCAACGCAGCGGCTAACGGAGCGCGACGGTGCGGCAACCTCCTCCCGCCGCGCCCGTCCTTCCACACGACGGCTCCGTACCATGGAGCGGATGTGCAAGCATTCGGAGCATGACGGGAGGCGAGGCGCGCGTGGATGCACGCAACGATCGGCGGGAGGGACCTTCGCGCGACGGCCGTACGGCCCTCGGGCGGCTCTCGCGGCGCGCGTCGTTCGTCCTCGTTGCGGGCGCAGCGGGCGCCGCCTCGTCCATCGTGCTCACTCTGTCCACGGGGTTCGCGCAAAGCCTTCCGGCCCGTTTTCCCTGGCTGCTGCTGGCGCTGCCGGTCCTCGGCGCGCTGTCCGTGGGGCTGTATCGTCTGCTGCGCCTGCCCGCGGCCCTGACCACCGAAGGCGTCGTCGACGAGCTGCGCGCGGGCCGTCGCGTCCCGGGAAGCCTTACGGTCGGGATACTGGGCGGCAGCTGCCTTACGCTGCTGGGCGGCGGCTCGGTCGGCATGGAGGCGGGCGCGCTGCAGATGGGCGCGTCGACGGGCTCCGTGCTGGGCCGCGCGTTCAAGCTGCCGCCCGCGCGCGGCCGCGACGGCGCTTCCGACGGCTATCCGGGCGCCATCGGCATGGCCGCGGCGTTCAGCGCCCTGTTCTTCGCCCCGTTGGGGTCGTGCATGTTCGTGCTGGAGCTCGTGCGCTTCGACCGCGCGGTGCTGCGGCATGCGCCCGCCATGCTGGCAGCCGCCCTCGTCGCCTACGCCATCGCCCGCGCCGTCGGCATCGGCGACCATATCCCGCGGGTGGCGCTGCCCGGCCTTTCGTGGGCCGTCGCCGCGCACTGCCTGCTGGTGGGCCTGTGCTGCGCCGTGGGCGGCGCGCTGTTCGCCGCCTGTCTGCGCGCGCTGCGCCGCGCGATGCGCCGCCGGGCAAAGGCTCGTCCGTTCGCGCTGGTGGCCGTGGGCGGCCTTGCGTTCGCGGGTATCGTGCTGGCATGCGGCTGGCAGGCGTTCCAGGGCACGGGCATGGGCCTTCTGCGCGGGGCGCTTGCGGGAAGCGCCGCTCCGGCCGACTTCGCCGTGAAGGCGGGGCTCACCGTGCTCGTGCTCGGCTTCGGCTTCAAGGGCGGCGAGATCATGCCCATGTTCTCCATCGGAGCGCTGCTGGGCTGCTCGCTGGGGCTGGCCACGGGCGCGCCGGCGGGATTCTCGGCCGCGCTCGGCATGGCGGCGTTCTTCGCGGCCGCCGGCCGCTGCCCGCTGACGGCGCTGCTCATGGGCGCCGAGATATTCGGCTGGTCGGCGCTTCCGTTTCTGCTGATAGCGGTGGCTGCGGCGTACGCCGGCAGCTACGACGTGGGCGTGTTCGGCCGCGGCGCGGCAAGCGAGCTCGCGCGCGTGCGCCGGCGTGCGCGGCGCGACGAGCCGTCGCTCGAGGAGGATCGATGAGGATGCGCGAGAACGAGCGGCAACCGCGGCGCCGCGTTTACGCGAAGCCCGTGAAGCGCCGGGCCCCGCGCCGATTCGAGGCGCTCGGGGCTCGAAGGAGCGGTACAATGTGGGGCATGGAAACCCTGAAAAAGCTCAAGCAGAAGGCGGGCTCGCGCGAAACCGAGCCGTCCGCCGGCGCGGCGCCTGCGCAAGGCGCCGCGTCCTCGACCGCCCCGGACGCGAGCCCGGTCTCGGCGCGTCAGGTGCTCGCGAAGTTCGCGAGCTATTATAGACCCTATACCTTCCTGTTCGTGTTCGATCTCGTGTGCGCGACGGTGCTGGCCTGCGTCGACTTGGCGTTCCCCCAGTTCCTGAGCTTCTTCACGAAGGACTTCTTCCAAAGTTCGCCTGAGGCTATCATCGGCTCGCTTTGGTGGATCGCGCTCTTGTTCGTCGTGCTGTACGGCGTGCGCACGGCCTGCCAGTACTTCATCACCAGCTGGGGTCACATCATGGGCGCGCGCATGGAGGCCGACATGCGTATGGACCTGTTCAAGCAGTACCAGCGCCTGAGCTTCTCCTATTACGATCGCAACAACACCGGCGAGATGATGAGCAAGCTGGTCACCGACCTGTTCGACATCTCGGAGCTGGCCCATCACGGGCCGGAGAACCTGTTCATCTGCATCCTCAAGATCGTGGGCTCGTTCGCGCTGCTGTTCCTGATCAACGTGCCGCTGACCGCCATCATGCTGGTGGCGACGCTGCTTCTGGCCGCGTACTCGTTCTGGCGCAACTACCAGAAGCGCGTCATCTTCACCGAGAACCGCAAGAAGATGGCCGACATCAACGCGCGCCTGCAGGACTCGCTCGGCGGCATCCGCGTGGTGAAGTCGTTCGGCAACGAGCCGGTGGAGATCAAGAAGTTCGACCGCACGAACGCCCGCTTCGTGGCCACGAAGGAGAGCTCGTACAGGTTCATGGGGTCGTTTCATGCGGTGAACTCGCTGTTCATCGGCGTGCTGTACACGGTTACCATCGTGGGCGGCGGCTACTTCGTGGCCACGGGCGGCCTTGCGGTGTCGGATCTGGCCATCTACGCGCTGTACATCGGCATCTTCATCTCGCCCATCGAGCAGCTCATCAACTTCGTCGAGACGTTCCAGAAGGGCTACGCCGGGTTCCGCCGCTTCATGGAGGTGCTGGCCGTGCGACCCGACATCGCCGACGCGCCCGACGCGGTGGACCTGGGCGCCGCCGAGCGCGCCCGCTGCGGCGGCCCGGATGGGCACGTGGCCGGCGAGGTGCGCTACCGCGACGTGCATTTCAGCTACGACGGCGTCCACGAGGTGCTGCGCGGGCTGGACCTGGCCATCCCGGCGGGCGCGACGGTGGCGCTCGTGGGGCCGTCGGGAGGCGGCAAGACCACCACGTGCTCGCTCTTGCCCCGCTTCTACGATCCGGAGCGCGGCTCGGTGGAGATCGACGGCATCGATATCCGCGCCGTCACCGTGGAGTCGCTGCGCGACGCCATCGGCATCGTGCAGCAGGACGTGTACCTGTTCGACGGCACCATCCGCGACAACATCGCCTACGGGCGCCCCGACGCCACGACGGCCGAGATCGTGGAGGCGGCGAAGCGCGCCAACATCGACGCATTCGTGCGCGGGCTGTCCGACGGCTACGACACCTACGTGGGCGAGCGCGGGGCTCGCCTGTCCGGCGGGCAGAAGCAGCGCATCGCCATCGCGCGCGTGTTCCTGAAGGACCCGCGCATCCTCATCCTCGACGAGGCCACGAGCGCGCTGGACAACGAGAGCGAGCGGGCCATCCAGAAGTCGCTCGAGGAGCTGTCCGCCGGGCGCACGACGCTCGTCATCGCGCACCGCCTGTCCACCATACGCGGCGCCGACCTCATCGCGGTGGTGGAGGACGGGCGCGTGGCCGAGCGCGGCACGCACGAGCAACTGTTGGCCCTCGGCGGCACCTACGCCCACTATTATGAAATGCAGTTCGGCCCGGTGGAGCAGGGCGCGGTTTTGTGAAACCTGGGTGCGGATTGGATTTTGCGGGTGATCGGGGCTTGCGGCGCGGGTTCTCGTTTGGTACTATACCGTTTCGCGTGTTTACTTAAGCGAGAACGAGCGATCGTGATCGCTCGGCTTAAAGAAGGAGATAGAGAATCATGGCAGTACCTAAGCGCAAAATGGGCCGTGCCCGCACCCACGCCCGTCGCAGCACCAACGACAAGATCGCGGCGCCCTCGCGTTCCGTGTGCCCGCAGTGCGGCGAGGTCAAGCTTCCGCATCGCGTGTGCCCGAACTGCGGCTTCTACAAGAACCGCGAAGTTATCGAGACGGAGTAGCGTACCGCTCATGCGCGCGCGTTCTGCCGCCGCGCATTGACAAGCCTCCTCGCACATCGCGCTTCGCGTGCGATGCGCCGGGAGGCTTTTCTTGCATTCCGCCGTTCTGCGAACGGTGGAACCGCTCGACACTGCGAGGCTTTGATGCACCTGATCTTGCCCTTGCGCGTTTCCTCTTCGCGTATCGAAGCATGCTTCCTCGAAGGGGTCGGCGCTGCGCCGCGTCTGCGCTGGCGCAATATCAGGTACCTCAAAGCCTCTCGCTGACCGATACGCGAGAGTGAGGTTTTCGATATGTCTGACGAAAAGGTCGTTGTTGCCGTCGATGCCATGGGGGGCGACGATGCTCCCGGCGTGGTGCTCGACGGCGTCGCCCAGGCGCTTGCCTCCGACCCTGCCCTCGAGATCGTCCTGTGCGGGCCTGCCGACGTGGTGGAGCCGTTCGCCGCCGCCCACGAGCGCTGCACGCCGCAGGCATGCAGCGAGGTCATCGCCATGGCGGAGCATCCGGCGAACGCCGTGCGCAAGAAGAAGGACTCGTCCATCGTCGTGGGCTGCCGCCTCGTGAAGGAGGGCGCGGCGCAAGGCTTCTTCTCTGCCGGGTCAACCGGTGCCTGCCTGGCCGCAGGCACGTTGGTGATGGGTCGCATCAAGGGCGTCGCCCGCCCTGCGCTGGCCACGGTCATCCCGTCGCCCGTGCGACCCGTCGTCATGTGCGACATCGGGGCGAACGCCGACTGCAAACCCGAGTACCTCGTACAGTTCGGCCAGATGGCGTCGATCTACGCGGAGAAGGTTATCGGCATCGAGCATCCTCGCGCCGCGCTGCTCAACATCGGCGAGGAGGACACGAAGGGCTCGCAGTTCGCGCAAGAAGCGCACGGCCTGCTGAGGGAGCGGCTGTCGAACTTCGCAGGCAACGCGGAGGGCTCCGATATCCTTCCTGCGAACTTCGACGTCATCATCACCGACGGCTTCACGGGCAACGTATGCCTGAAGACCATCGAGGGCACGTCGAAGACCCTGTTCAAGACGCTCAAGAGCATCATGATGTCCACGCCGCTCACGAAGCTGGGCGCTCTGGCCATAAAAGGAGGCTTGAAGCAGCTCATGGCGCAGGTGAGCCCCGATACGTACGGCGGCGCCCCTCTTCTGGGCGTGAAGGGCGCGCTTCTGGTGGGGCACGGCTCGTCCAACGCGCTGGCGGTGAAGAACGGCGTGCTGACCACGGCTCGCATCGCGCGAACCGGCGTATCTGATATAATCGCGCAAACGGTGGCAACGCCCTGCGCCGCCGAAGCGACGGAGGGCGAGTAGGCCATGCCCGATCAATCGTGGAGCCCTTCCCCTGCACCTCGTCAGCAGCCTGAACGAAAGCCCGAGCATGCCATGACCTTCACCGATGAACAGCAGAGAAAACTGGCGGTAGCGCAGGAAATCCTCGGCTACCGTTTCGCGGACGAGCAGCTGCTGCTTTCGGCTATCACGCATCCTTCCGCCACCGAGGGCAAATCGGTCAAGTACTCCTATGAACGCCTCGAGTTCCTGGGCGACAGCATTCTGGGCGCCATCGTGGCCACCATCGCGTTCGATCGGTTCCATGATCTGGACGAAGGCGGCCTGACCCGCATCAAGGTTGCGCTCGTGTCGGGCGCGAGCCTCTCCGACGTCGCCGAGCGACTGGGCTTCGCCGACGTCATCGTGTTCGGCTCTTCCGAGACGGGCACGGGGCGGCGCGGGCTGCATTCCGCGCTGGAGAACGTGTACGAGGCCGTGGTGGCCGCGTTGTTCTTGGACGGCGGCATCGAGGCTGCGGAGGGTTTCGTGCGCGCCACGTTGATCCCCCGCATGTCGGCCGACATGGCGCGCGAGCCCGAGAATCCCAAGAGCGCCCTGCAGGAGAAGCTGCAGGAAGACGGCATCACGCCCACGTACAAACTGGTGGAGACCCAAGGCCCGCCGCACGACCGCACGTTCGTCGCGCAGGTGTTCGCCGGCAGCCAGGGGCTTGCCCGCGGCACGGGTCGTACGAAGAAGGAAGCCGAGAGCCAGGCTGCCAAGAGCACGCTCGCCCGTCTGGGCGAATTCTTCGGCCTAGGAGTGGACGGCGAGGCCCGCGCCGAGAAGGCCGAGGCCGCCAAGCAGGCCAAGGCGGAGAAGGCTGCCGCGCGCGCCGAGGAGAAGGCCCGCAAGAAGTCCGAGCGCGAGCGCGCGAAGCAGCGCAAGCAGGGGTAGCCGTTCCATGTATCTGAAATCGCTGGTCCTCAAGGGTTTCAAATCGTTCGCCGATCGCAGCGTGCTGGCGCTCGAGCCGGGCATCATCGCCGTGGTGGGGCCGAACGGCTCGGGCAAGTCGAACATCTCGGACGCCGTGCTGTGGGTGCTGGGCGAACGCAACGCGAAGCACCTGCGCGGCCAGGCGATGGAGGACGTCATCTTCGCCGGATCGTCTGCGCGCAAGAGCGTGGGCATCGCGGAGGTGGATCTCGTGCTGGACAACTCGGACGGCACGCTGCCGGTGGACTTCGACGAGGTGGCCGTCACCAGGCGCATGTACCGCTCGGGCGAGAGCGAGTACTTGATCAACGGCGTGGTGGCGCGCCGCATGGACGTGCTCGACATCCTGCACGACTCGGGGCTGGGCACGGGGACGCACTCTATCATCTCGCAGGGCAGCTTGGACTCCATCCTGCAGTCGAAGCCGGAGGACCGCCGGGCTCTTATCGAGGAGGCCGCCGGCGTGCTGAAGCACAAGCAGCGCAAGGCGAAAAGCGAGCGCAAGCTGGCGGCCATGGACGCGCACCTGGCCCGCGTGAAGGACGTGGCCGCCGAGGTGGAGCGTCAGCTGGGGCCGCTGGAGCGCAAGGCGAAGCGCGCCCGCACCTACCAGGGGCTGGCCGACGAGCTGGCGGATCTGAGCCTGTCCCTCGCAGTGGACGACCTGCGCACGCTGCGCCGCGGGTGGGACGACGCGCTCGCGCGCGAGCGGGCGCTGGAAGCGGAGCTGGAGGAGAAGCGCGCCGCCATCGCCCAGGCCGAGGCCGCGGCCGAGGAGCTGCAGGAGAAGATCCGCCGCGAGAGCGTGGACGCGGGAGAGCTGGCCCGCCGGCACCGCCGCGCCTCTTCGGCCGTCGAGCGTTTCGACGGTGCGACGCTGCTGCTGCACGAGAAGCGCCGTGCCGCCCAGAGCTACGAGGCCGAGCTGCGCGTGACGCTTGAGGCCAATGCTGCGAAGCGCGCGCAGGCCGAAGCCGATCGCGCGCAGGCCGTCGAGCAGCTGGCCGAGGTGCAGCGCGACCGCGAGCAGGCCGATGCGAACGTGGCGCGCCTGGCCTCCGAGCAGTCCGAAAACGCGCAGAAGCGCCGCTCGCTCGAGCGCGAGGCCGAGGAGCTGGAGCGCGCGAAGCGCGACGGCGAGCGTGCGCAGGAGCAGGCGCGCCGCGAGCTGGCCGAAACGCAGGAGGCGCTGACCAGCGGCCTTGCGCATGTGAAGCTGATCGAGGGTCATGGCAAGGAGCTGGAGCTGCAGCTGGAGCGCGCGAAGACGGAGGCCGTGTCGCTCGCGGAGGCCGCGACGCAGGCCGGGCAGGCGCTCGAGGCGCTCGTCGAGGCCGAGGGCGCCGCGCGCGCCCGCGTGGGCGAGGCGCTGGGCGCGCGCGAGACGGCGCGCGGCGCGCTGGACGAGGCGCGCGACGCGGCATCGCTTCTGGCATCCGAGATCAAGGGGCTCGAAGAGATCGAGCGCGCGAGCGCGGCCGCGGGCCCGGCGCGCGCTTGGCTTATGGATCATGCCGTCGACCTGGACGTGAACCTTGCTCCCATCGCGCACGTCGTGCGCGCCTCGGCGGGCTTCGAGGCGCTCGTGGAGCGGCTGCTGGGGGCGGACGTGTCGGCGCTGTTGGTGGACGACGCCGCGCGGGCGAACGCCGTGGCGGCGGCGCTGGCGGCGCGCGACGAGCAGGGCGAGGTGGTGCTCGTGCCGCGCGCGGGCGAGGCGCGCCGCGCGTGCCCTGCGCGCGAGGCGGCCGCTGCCGGCCTCGGGCGCGCGCTCGTCGACGAGCTGGCGTACGCGGACGAGGACGCCGCGGCGGTGGAAGCGCTGCTGGGAGACGTGGCGGTATGCGACGACGTCGACGCGGCGTTCGCCGCGCATGCGCGCGGGGCGGAAGGCGTGCGTTTCGTGACGCGCGGCGGATGCGTCGTGTGGCCGAACGGCAAGGTGACCTTGGGCGCCGCGGCGGTTGACGACGAGGAAGGCGTGCTCGCGCGCGCTCGCCGCCTGGAGGAGCTGCGCGCGCAGCTGCGCGCCGCGGAGAGCGAGCGGGCGAGCGCGGAGGAGCGTGCGGCGGCAGCCGAGGAGGCCCTGCGCGCAGCGCAAGGCGAGAGCCTGCGCCTGTCGCAGGAGCTGGCCGAGCTGCGCGGCAAGACCGATTCGGCTCGCGCCGAGGCGCGTCGCGCCGAAGAGAAGCTGGCGGCCGTGCGCCGCGAGTTCGAGGACATCGAGCGCCAGCGCGGCGAGGCCGAGCGCACCGTGGCTCAAGCGCGCCCCTCGGTGGAGGCGCTCGAGCAGAAGCTGGCCGCTCTCAAGCAGGAGTTGGAGTCGGCAGCCGCGCGCTACGAGAAAGCGCAGGAGGCGGTGGTGCCGCTTCGCAAGGAGGCCGCGCGCCTGCGCGACGCGCTGTCCGAAGCCAAGCTCAAGGCCGCCACGCTTTCCGAGCGGCAGACGTACACGAGCCGCGTGGTGGACGCGCGCACGCGCGATTTGGAGGCCGTGGCGTCGAGCGACGCCGAGGCGCGCGAGAGCCTCGTGAAGAAGCAGGTGGCGCAGCGGCGCATCGAGCCCTTGCTCGCGCTGTTCGAAGAGCTCGTGGCCAGCGCCCGTCGCTGGACGCGCGACCTCGAGGAGGCGGCCACCGCTGCGCAAGATTCCTCGACGGGTCTGCACAACGCCGTGAACGAGGCGCGCGCCCGAGCGCGAGCCGCCCACGACGCCTTCGACGACGCCAACGCGCGCCTGTCCGCCGCGCGCGTGGACAAGGGACGCTTGGAAGTGCAGGTGGACGCGGCGGTGAACGCCATCGTCCACGACTGCAAGGTTCCGCTCGACCGCGCGCTCGAGACTCCGGAGTTGGAGGATCGCGGCGCCACCGAGGACGCGGCGTTCAAGCTGCGACGCCGCATCGCGAACATGGGCACCATCAACCCGGACGCCGCCGAGGAGTACGAGCAGCTCAAGACGCGCTACGACTACCTGGCCGCGCAGCTTTCGGACCTGGACGGCGCGCGCCGCTCGCTCGCCAAGATCGTCCGCGTCATCGACGCGCGCATGAAGGACGACTTCGTACGCACTTTCGAAGCGGTGAACAAGAACTTCAGCGAGATATTCGCCGTGCTGTTCCCGGGCGGCTCGGCCGAGCTCACGCTCGTGGATCCCGACGATTTGGAGAATACGGGCGTTGAGGTGACGGCGCAGCCTCGCGGCAAGCGCATCACGAAGATGATGCTCATGTCGGGCGGCGAGAAGTCGCTCACGGCGCTCGCGCTCCTGTTCGCGGTGTACCGCATCCGCACGACGCCGTTCTACATCCTCGACGAGGTGGAGGCCGCGCTCGACGACTCGAACCTGCGCCGTCTCACGATGTACCTCGACACGCTTCGCGACACCACGCAGCTCATCATGATCACGCACCAGCGGCGCACCATGGAGATGGCCGATATGCTGTTCGGCGTGTCCATGCAGGCGGACGGCGTGACGAAGGTAGTCAGCCAGAAGCTCGAGAACGCGCTGCGGCACGCGGAATAGCTTTTGACCTGCGTGTTGCGAAGGCCGGCGGGCATGCCGTGCTCAAACAGTCCTGAGCTCGCACGAAACGCCCGCTGGGCGTTTCGGCTCGTGCGGAACTGCGCGCGGCACGCCCGCCGGCCTTCCTTCATGTAGAACGCGTTCCGAACCGGTGACGTTTCGAGCTTCTGGCTGCGAGAGGAGGAGATGAGGATGAGACGGAGGGGCGGGGTAAGTGTCTCATCCTCCGGTTGCGGATCGCTACTTCACTAGCACGTGGACGATGGTGGCGGCTGCCCAGAGGAACAGCAGCACGCAGTTGGTCTTCGCTAGCACGTCGAGCACCTTGTTAGACAGCTTCTCGCCTTTGATCAGCACGTCCGCGTTCAACAGCGAGAACATGAGTATCACGAGCGAATAGCTGGACATGTTGCCCTCGTTGCCCGTGAAAAGGGAGTGGAAGAACCCGATCCACAGAAGGGGCAGGGCGATCAGCGTGATGATCCGGAACGCCCGGTTGCCGCGCTCCTTGCCCCAAGGGGAGCTTTCTCCTGATGCGAAATTTCCTGCTGCCTGCTCGCTTGCAGCCGACGCTTCCAAACGCTCTTCAGCCATGATGGGACGCTCCATTTCCAGATAGAGTATAGTGGGAAGATCGAAGATTGTTCGCTTGCAAGCAGGCTCATTGTAGCATAGTATCCATCATGGATATACGAGAGGAACGAAATGGCGAAGAAGAGCCCGTACGAGACGGGGGAGCTGTCCGACAGCATCTTCCTGATCCTGCTGGCTACGCTCGAGCCGGTGCACGGCTACCGGATCATGCAGGGCGTCGAGGAGTCCACGGACGGCGCGGTGAAGATCGGGCCGGCCACCATGTACACGACGCTCAAGAAGCTCAAGGCGGCGGGGTGGATCGTCGAGATCGCCGAGGACGAGAGCCGCATCCTGTACGCGGCCACCGACGAGGGGCGCGCGGTGCTCGAGCGCGATTTCGTTCGGCGCAAGCGGCTGGTCGCCTTCGCGGAGGCGCAGCTGGGAGAGGCGGGCGAGGAGAACCATGGCTAGATACCGGTTGTGCGGCGGGTTGGCCATTATGCCGGAGCACGACATGGCGATGCTCGCGGACATGAGCGCGCGGGGATGGCATCTGAGCGGGTTCTCGTGCGGGATCCTGTACCGCTTCGAGGCGGGCGAGCCCCATGCTTACGACTACGCGGTGGACTTCCAGCGCGACTTCTCGGCGGAGGCGCAGGAGCTGTACCGCATCGGCGGCTGGCAGAGCGTGGCGCTGGGGTCGTCGTGGCAGATCGTGCGCGCCGAGGCCGGCGCCGTCCCGCTGTACACCGACGACGACGCGCAGGCCGAGACGATCGGCGCGAGCCGGGCGGGCTTGGGCTGGGCGGCGCTCGTCTGCGCGCTGGCGGCGGCGCTGCTCTTCGCGTTGCAGGCGCGGCTCTCCGCCCAAGGCAACGTGCCGGGGTCGTGGGCGTGCCTCGCGGCCTGCGCGGTGTTCGCCGCCGGGTTCGTGTTCTCGTTCTTCCCCTTCGTCGGCTATACGCGCTCGTTGCGCAAGATGCGCAGGGAGCAGGAGGAGGATCCGCGCCGCTGACGCGCGGCCCTATTTGGGATACACTGTTCAGGCGACCAAGAAAGGAGCCCGACATGGGATTTTTCGATAGGATCAGCGAGGGGCTTACCCGCTCGCGCGACAAGTTCAAGGAGCAGATGAACGTCCTGCTCGACCGCGGCCCCGATCTCGACGAGGAGTTCTGGGACGGCCTCGAGGAGACGCTCATCCTGGCCGACGTCGGGGGCGCCGCGGCCGCCGAGATCGTGGAGGGTCTGCGCGATCAGGCCACGCGCAAGGCGCTGCCCGACGCCTACGCCGTGCTCGACCTGCTGAACGACCAGATCGCCTCCACGTTCACGGAAGGCGGCGAGGACGTGCTGGGCGGTCAGCCCGCGCTCGTGCTGTTCGTGGGCATCAACGGTACCGGCAAGACCACCACGGTGGGCAAGCTGGCGAAGGAGGCGACCGACGCAGGCCGCACGGTCATCCTCGGCAGCGCCGACACGTTCCGCGCGGCGGCCATCGAGCAGCTGGAGGTGTGGGCGGAGCGCGCGAACGTCGAGGTGGTCACCCGCGAGCGCGGCAGCGATCCGGCCAGCGTGTGCTACGACACCATCGAGCGCGCCGAGAGCCGCGGCGCCGACCTCGTGCTCATCGACACGGCGGGGCGCCTTCACACGTCGGCCGACCTCATGCGCGAGCTGGAGAAAGTGGTGAACGTGGTGCGCAAGCGTTCGCAGCTGCCTGTGTACACCGTGCTGGTCACCGATGCCACCACCGGCCAGAACGGCCTTTCTCAGGCGCGCGAGTTCGACCGCGCGCTCGATTTGGACGGCGTCATCGTCACGAAGCTCGACGGCACCGCCAAGGGCGGCATCGCGCTGGCCGTGTCCCACGAACTGGGGCTTCCCGTGCTCAAGATCGGCGTGGGCGAGGGATTGGACGACCTGCGCGACTTCGACGCGCACGATTTCGCCCGCGCGCTCGTAGGCGAGTTCGACGAGCGGGCGTAGCATGGCGTTCGTCCAGGTCCATCATGACCCCGACGTGCTCGAGGTGCGCGTGCCGTTTCAGAACATCTCCACGAACGACACGAACTGTTACATCGTGAAGGACGGCGACGAGACGCTCGTCATCGACACCGGAGCGCCGTCGGACGAGGGCTTCGCTATCCTCGATGCTGCGTTGACCGAGCTCGATGTCGACCGCACGCGGATGCGCTTCTTCCTCACGCACCTGCATCTCGACCATGCGGGGCTGGTCGACCGCTTGGCGCTGCCCGGCGCGAAGCTGTACGTGAGCCCCGTGGACTTCGAGTCGGTGCGCGCGTCGCGCGCGGCTTCATCCTATGATGCGGCGCGGCGCGCGTTCACGGCCGAGGGCGTGCCGCCGTCCGACGCGTCGGGGTACGCGCGCTACGCCGTGGAGCCGCGCCTGTTCGACGCCTCGCGACTGGAGCTCGTGGCGTCGTGCGACGGCGATGCCATCGAGGTGGGGCGCTACCGGTTTCGCGTGGTGGAGACGCCCGGACACACGCCCGGGCACTTGGCGCTCTACGAGCCCGAATCGCGCATCCTGTTCGGCGGCGACCACGTGCTGTTCGTCATATCGCCCAGCATCGCGCTGTTCCCCGACGGAGCGGACGGGTTGCAGGCCTACCTCGACAGCCTGGACAAGGTGCGGGCGCTGCGCTGCGAGAAACTGTTCGTCGCGCACGGCGAGCCGCGCGACGATTTCGACGAGCGCATCGGCTGGCTGCGCGATCACCACCTGGAGCGCCTGGAGGAGACGTGCGGCATCGTGCGCGACCGGCCGGGGCTGGCCGGCGAGGAGGTCATCCGCGCCATCAAGTGGAACGTCCCGTATCCCACCTGGGAGGAGATATCCTTTGTGCAGCGCTGGTGCATCGTCACCGAGGGCGTCGTCATCCTCAACCACCTGGTCGGCAGCGGCGCCATCCGCCGCGAGAAGGACGAATCGGGGATCAATCGGTATTTCTAAAGGGCGGCGTATCCGAGCGCGAGACGCCTTTCGGCGCCGTACGTTGGAAAAGCGTTCCGAACGCGCTTCGCGGCGCGATGGTAGAATGAGCGCATGGAGGAAACGCGGACATACCTGCTGAAGCTCTACGACGACGACCTCGCGTCGTTCACCTTGGTGCGCGACGCGAGCGGCGCCGTGCGTTGCGCGAGCGCGGAATGCGACGAGTCGAAGCGCGGGCTGCTGCCGTTTCGCGTGACGGGCGACGCGGCTTCGTTCGAGCGGTGGATCGAATCGCGCACCCTTTCGAAGAACCGGACGTTCGCCTCCCGTATCGTGCGCCAGTACGGCATACGGTTCGACGACGCGATGCAGATGCTCGACGCGTGCAACGGCCTTTCGCTCAACGATGCGTATTGGGTCGTTCCCGACGGGTCGAAGGCGATGTTCGCGGAGAAGAACCTGTACGAGAATCCGTTCGACGAGCTCGTCGCCACGGCGGCGTTCTCGGGCGTGATCGACACGTCGAGGGTGCCGGAGGGACTGTCGGGCGAGCTGACCACGAGCGGCCAGTTTCCGAAAGCCTGGCGCGTCGTCGACGGCGAGCGCTATCTGTACAAGGCCGGCGCTCCCAACTCGAACGGGCTCGAGCCCCATGCCGAGTACTATGCGGCGCAGCTGGCCGAAGCCCTGGGCTTTTCCCATGCGTCCTACGATCTGGCGCGATGGCATGGCGAGTTGTGCAGCGCCAGCCCCTTGTTCACGAGTCGCGACACCGGCTTCGCGACGTTCTCCAGCATGTTCGGCACGCTGTCGTTCGACGAGGTGGCGGCGGTCTACGTCGAACAGGGGACGGAGGCGTTCGAGCGTTTCTCGGAAATGACGGTCTTCGACGCGCTGATCGCCAACGACGATCGTCATCTTGGGAACTTCGGATTCCTGTTCGACAACCGGACGCGCTCGCTCGTTTCCGCTGCGCCCATCTTCGACAACAACCTGTCGCTGTTCATCCGCGACATCGACGCGGGTTTGACGGCTTCCGACCTGGATCGATCAGCCGCGTGGTACAAGAGCCCGTCGAACGTGCTGCTGGATTATCAGGCGAAACGCGTGATGACGGACGACCTGCGCGATCGTCTCGCGACGCTGCGCGGCTTCGAGTTCGCTCCGCACCCCGACTTCCCGCTCGACGAGCGGTATACGGAGCTTTTGAACGGCTACATCCGCTTGCGGTTGGAAGCGTTGTTGGGGCTGTCCTGATCTTGCGATTTCCAGGGTGATTCCGATGAAGAGCTTATAGCCGTCCGAACGCGTTGGTTTGCTCGATGGCAATAAAGTATTCCGAATGCGGAATACTTTATTGTTTCCTGTTTGAAAAAGTATTCCGCAACGGATGCCTCCGCGGCGGATGGTTCTGACGAGCGCTCGGATTGCTTGTGTGTTTGTGGCTCGGCGGGTCTTGCTGGCGTATAATTCCATGCATTACGCTCAATCGACGCATACGACGAGGAGTCATCTACCATGCTCGAGAACCTATCGACGCGCCTGCAGGGCATATTCAGCGGTCTGCGCGGCAAGGGTCGCCTGACCGAGGACGATATCAACGACGCCATGCGCGAGATCCGCATGGCGCTTCTGGAAGCGGACGTCAACTTCAAGGTGGTGAAGTCGTTCGTCGCCCGCACGAAGGAGCGCTGCCTCGACGCCGAGGTGCTCGATTCGCTCACGCCGGCGCAGAACGTCATCAAGATCGTGCTCGACGAGCTGACCGAGCTGTTGGGCCGCACCGACAGCAAGCTCGTCCTGAGCAGCCGCATCCCCAACGTCATCATGCTGGTAGGCCTGCAGGGCTCCGGCAAGACGACGGCTGCCGCGAAGCTGGCCTACCGCCTGAAGCAGGAGAACCATTCGCCCCTGCTCGTGGCCTGCGACGTGTACCGCCCCGCCGCGGCCGACCAGCTGGAAACCCTCGGCGGCGAGATCGGCGTGCGCGTGTACCGCGGCGACGGCCAGGATCCGGTGAAGATCGCGCAGGAGGGCATCCAGGACGCCATCGACAACCTGCGCGACGTGGTCATCGTGGACACGGCGGGCCGTCTGCACGTGGACGACGAGATGATGGACGAGGCCGAGAACATCAAGCGCGCCGTGAAGCCCGACCAGATCCTCATGGTGGTGGACGCCATGACCGGCCAGGACGTGGTGAACGTGGCCAGCGCGTTCTCCCAGCGCGTCGACTTCGACGGCGTCATCATGTCGAAGATGGACGGCGACGCCCGCGGCGGCGGCGCGCTTTCCATCAAGCAGGTCACCGGCAAGCCTATCAAGTTCATCTCGTCCGGCGAGAAGCCGGACTCGCTCGAAGAGTTCCACCCCGACCGCATGGCGAAGCGCATCCTGGGGATGGGCGACGTGGTCAGCCTCATCGAGAGCGCCGTCAAGGTGCAGCAGGAGGAAGTGGAGCAGGAGCAAGCCGAGCGCATGATGCGCGCGAACCTCACGCTCAACGACTTCATCGATATGAACCGACAGATCCGCAAGATGGGCGGCGTGTCGAAGCTGCTGTCGGCCTTGCCGGGCGGCGACAAGGCCATGGCCGCCGGCCAGGTGGACGAGAATGCGTTCGACCACATGGAGGTCATCATCAACTCCATGTCGAAGGCCGAGCGCGAGAAGCCCGAGCTGTTGAACGGCTCGCGCCGCGCGCGCATCGCGGCCGGTGCAGGCGTGAGCGTCTCGGACGTGAACCAGCTCATGAAGAAGTTCAACGAGACGAAGAAGATGATGAAGAAGATGATGCCTGCCGTGGAGGAGATGCAGGGCGGCAAGAAGGGGAAGAAGGGGAAGAAAGGCCGCAGGCGCCGCATGGGACTGCCCGGCGGCATGGGCGGCATGAACATGGCCGACCTCAAGAAGCTCCAGGACATGCTGGGCGAGTAGCGGTTCGTCCTCGTAGGATCGATCGGGCGCGAGGTTCCGCAAGGGTTCTTCTCGCGCACACGCAACGAAAGGAGGCGCATATGGCGTTGGAGATACGGCCGTACCGCGAGGAGGATCTCGCGGGCATGATCAAGGTATGGAACGAAGTAGTGGAGGCGGGGGAGGCGTTCCCGCAAGTCGAGCCCCTCACCATGGAGACGGCGCGCGCGTTCTTCGCCGAGCAGACGCTGACCACGGTGGCCGCGATCGACGACAAGCTGTTCGGCCTGTACATCCTGCATCCGAACAACGTGGGGCGCTGCGTGCACGTGGCCAACGCCAGCTACGCCGTGGCGTCCAGCGCGCGCGGCTTGGGGCTGGGCCGCGAGCTCGTGAAGGACTCGCTTGTACAGGCCGCCCGCAAGGGCTTCCGCGGCTTGCAGTTCAACGCCGTGGTGGCTTCGAACGAGGCCGCCATCCACCTGTACGAGGACCTCGGATTCACGCGCGTGGGCACCATACCCGGCGGCTTCTGCAGCATTCTGGGCAATTTCGAGGACATGCACATCTACTACAAGGATTGCTTCGGCGCGGCGCTTCCCAGCTGAGGCTAGCCACGCGCCCGGTCCGAGCGCGCCTTGTAGCCATAGCGCCCGCATCGCCGTCGCGGCGTTCGCATCGCCGTCGCGCCGCCCGCGTTGTCGCCCGAAACGGACGGAATCACAGCCTAAACCGTACGTTTTGGGCGACGATGCGCGCGAAGTGCCCGGTTCTCCTGCAAAAGAGGCGTTTTGCCGCCAAACGTGGGATTTTCGAGGATGCGGGAGGTCGGGGATGCGCTCGTAAGTCCGGCGCGTTACAATTCTGCTTGGTAATCGCTTGTCAAACAGCAGATTACGCCGTATCATAAGCAATTGCTGTTTTCGCTGCACCGCATACGCGCTGCACGCATCGAATCGAAGGTAAGAAGCAAAAGGAGTTCATCTTCATGGCAGTCAAAATTCGCCTGGCCCGTCACGGCGCCAAGAAGCGCCCGTACTACCGCATCGTCGTTGCCGATTCCCGCTGCCCGCGCGACGGCAAGTTCATCGAGGAAGTGGGTCGCTACAACCCCTGCACCGAGCCTGCCATGGTGCAGTTCGACCTGGAGAAGGTCGACCAGTGGATCAAGAACGGCGCCCAGCCGACCGATACGGTTGCCAGCCTGCTGAAGCGCGCTCGCGAGAACGCGTAAGCATCATGGCCGAGCAGACGGAAGACATCGTCGGTCTCGTCGAGTCCGTCGTGCGCCCGCTCGTCGAGTTTCCCGACGATCTGGAGATCACGTCGAGCGATGCCGAGGACGGTTCTATTCTCGTCGAAGTTCGCGTGAACGAAGAAGATGCCGGCAAGGTCATCGGTCGCCAGGGGCGGGTCATCAAGGCCATCCGCACGTTGGCGCGTGCCGCTGCATCGCGTACGAACACCCATGTCGAAGTGGAGCTTCTCGACTAAATGCGTACGTGGGCGAACGTTGCCGAGCTATCTAAAACGAAGACCTTGACAGGAGGGCTCGTCGCGCGCTGCGCGCCGGGTCTTCCTTTTTTGCTGGAAGAGGGCATGGAGGTGGCCTTCGTGCCGCCTCGGCACGATGCGCCGCGCCGCGCGCGCGTGTTGTCCGTGCAGGACGCGGGCAGAGACGCCTTCCTCGTGACGTTCGAAGGCGTCGACTCCATCGACGTCGCCGAGCTGCTGGTGGGGTGCAGCTGCCTCGTGCGCCGCGCCGATCTGCCCGAAAGCGCGCTGGCCGCCGAGGCCGACGGCTTGGAAGGCTTCGAAGTGCGCGACGCGCGCGCGGGCTTCGTGGGCGTCGTGGAGTCGGTGGTGGAGAATCCCGGGCAGTTCCTGCTGAGCGTCGCGCCCGCCGACGGGGGCAGGCGCGTGCTCGTGCCGCTCGTGGACGCGCTGGTCGTCGGTTTGGACGAGGACGCGCGCCGCATCGACGTCGACTTGCCGGACGGCCTGCTGGACCTGTAGCGGGCCGCGCCCTCGCCCCCGCACCCGAAAGGACCCGCCCGTGATCATCGAAACGTTGTCGACGTTCCCCGACATGTACGCCTCCGTCATGGGCTCCTCCATGATGCGCATCGCCCAGGAGAAGGGTATCCTCGAGTTCAAGGCGCACGATCTGCGCGACTGGACCCACGATCGCCACCGCACCACCGACGACGACCCGTACGGGGGCGGCGACGGCCTGGTGATGAAGTGCGAGCCCATCTTCGAGGCCTACGACGACATCGCGGGCGTGGGCCCGCGCCCGACCACCGTGTTCCTGTCGCCGTGCGGCGAGCCGTTCACGGACGCCGTGGCGTGCGAGCTGTCGCGTGAGGAGCGCTTGCTGTTCGTGTGCGGCCACTACGAAGGCATCGACGAACGCGCCTACGCGCTGGCCGATCGCGTGATCTCGCTGGGCGACTACGTTCTGACCAGCGGGGAGCTGGCCTCCATGGTGGTCATCGACGCCGCCGTGCGCAAGCTGCCCGGCGTGCTGGGCGCCGAGACGGGCGCCCTGGGCGAGAGCTTCGCCGACGGCTTGTTGGAATATCCCCAGTACACGCGGCCGGCGACGTTTCGCGGCTTGGGCGTGCCGCCGGTGCTGCTGTCGGGCAACCACGCGGCCGTAGCCGACTGGCGCCGCAAGCAGAGCCTCGAGCGCACCGCGCGCCTGCGACCCGATCTGCTCGAGGACGTCGATCTGAGCGCGGCCGATCGCGCCTATCTTAAGGATCTGGGCCTGTGAATTCCGGAGAGCACGCTGCGTACCAGAAGCCCGGCATCCTGCGCCGCTTCTTCGGCCTGCTCGCTTGGACGGGCTTCGTTGCGCTGCTGTCGTGGCTGACGTTCGTGTACGTGGGGCACGCTTATGCTGTTCCCACCGGCTCGATGGAAAAGACCATCATGACCGGCGACCGCGTGCTTGCTGAGAAGGTGAGCTATTACCTGCGTGACCCGGAGCCCGGCGACATCGTTATGTTCGAAGACCCCGATATCCCCGGCCGCCTGCTGCTCAAGCGCTGCATCGCCGTGGGCGGGCAGACCGTGGACATCAACGACGAGGACGGCCTCGTGTACGTGGACGGCGTCGCGCTGCGCGAGCCCTACACCGACGGCCTGCCCACGTACACGCTTGCCAGCGACGTCTCCTACCCCTACACGGTGCCCGAAGGCATGATGTGGATGATGGGCGACAACCGAACGAACTCGCAAGATTCGCGTTACTTCGGCGCCGTGTCCGTCGCGTCGGCGGAGGCGCGCAGCGTGGCGGTGCTCTGGCCCTTGGGCGACGTGGGCTTGCTGGGATAGCCTCCCGCCTCTCGCGTCGCGAGGGTTTCGCCCGGTGATCGGGAATTTCTGCAAACTTTGTCGAACGCGCCGGACGAATTGCGCCGACGCGCTATCATATACGCTCGTGATCTTGTTCGGGCGCCGAGCGCCCGCTTCGAAAGGATAGACAGACTACATGGATTCCGGACAGCACGCCGACCGCCAGAGCCCGGGCATACTCAGAACCTTCCTCAGCCTGCTGGTCATGGTGGCCTTCGTATTCGGGCTGTCGTGGGTGCTGCGCACGTACGTGTTCCAGGCTTACGAGATCCCCTCGGGCTCCATGGAGGAGACCATCATGGTGGGGGACATGGTGTTCTCCGAGAAGGTGAGCTACTACTTCCGCGACCCCGAGCCGGGCGATATCGTGACGTTCCAGGACCCCGAGATCCCCGGGCGCGTGCTCATCAAGCGCTGCATCGCCGTGGGCGGGCAGACCGTGGACATCAACGACGAGGACGGCCTTGTGTACGTGGACGGCGTGGCGCTGTCCGAACCGTACACCCGCGGTTTGCCCTCCTACACGCTGGCCAGCGACGTCTCCTATCCCTACACGGTGCCCGAGGGCTATCTGTGGATGATGGGGGACAACCGCACGAATTCGCAGGATTCTCGATTCTTCGGAGCCATACCCGTCTCCTCGGTGACGGGAAGGGGCGCTTTGGTGTACTGGCCGCTCAACGATTTCAGCCTACTCGACTAGCGCACGCGGCCGAGGGGGTACGGGTTTGATCGAGACAAGGAGAACCATGTCAACCGAACATGCATCCGCCGCTGCGGAGCAGGGGGCTGCAGCGCAGCTCCCTCCGACGTTCCAGGACGTCATCATGAACCTCCAGCGATACTGGGGGGACCAGGGCTGCGTCGTCTTGCAGCCCTACGACAACGAGGTGGGCGCCGGCACCAACGCCCCGGCCACCACGCTGCGCTCGCTTGGCCCCGACACGTGGCGCACCTGCTACGTGCAGGGCAGCCGCCGTCCGACGGACGGCCGCTACGGCGAGAACCCGAACCGCACCCAGCACTACTTCCAGTTCCAGGTGCTCATGAAGCCCTCGCCCGACAACATCCAGGAGCTGTACCTGGGGTCGTTGCGCGCCATCGGCATCGACGTGGACGCGCACGACGTGCGCTTCGTCGAGGACGACTGGGAAAGCCCCACGCTGGGCGCCTGGGGGCTGGGCTGGGAAGTGTGGATCGACGGCATGGAAGTGACGCAGTTCACCTACTTCCAGCAGGTGGGCGGCTTCGAGTGCAACCCCGTGCCGGTGGAGATCGCCTACGGCCTGGAGCGCCTGACGATGTACATCCAGGGCGTGGACAGCATGTTCGACATCGTGTGGAGCCGCGGCGCCGACGGCGTGAACTTCACCTACGGCGACGTGTACCTGGAGAACGAGCGCCAGTACTCGCGCTACAACTTCGAGGTGGCCGACACCGATTTCCTGTTCCAGGAGTTCAACGACCGCGAGGCCGAGTGCCTGCGCACGCTGGAGGCGGGCCTGCCGCTGCCGGCCTACGACAGCGTGCTGAAGTGCTGCCACGCGTTCAACCTGCTGGACGCGCGCGGCGTGATATCGGCCACCGAGCGCATGGCCTACATCCTGCGCGTGCGCACCATCGCCAAGGCGGTGTGCGCCTCGTACATGGAGCACGTGGTGGGCATCAAGCCCGCCGAGGACGACGAAGCAGGGAAGGAGGCCGGACGATGAGCAGCCTGCATACGCTTGCGTTCGAGATCGGCACCGAGGAGATTCCGGCGTTCGACCTGCACCGCGCGACCCTCCAGCTGGAGAAGCTGGTGCCCGAGGCCCTGGACGCGGTGCGCATCCCGCACGGCGACGTGGCCGTCTACACCACGCCGCGCCGGCTCATCGCCATCGTGGCCGATGTGGCCGACGAGACCGAGGCGCTCGAAGAGGTGTTCCGCGGCCCGTCCGCCAAGATCGCCTTCGACGCCGACGGCAACCCGACGAAGGCCGCCACGGGCTTCGCGCGCGGTAAGGGCGTGGACGTGGACGCGCTCGAACGCCGCGAGGAGAACGGCGTGGAGTATGTGTTCGCCACGAAGAGCATCGCCGCCCGCGACGTGGCCGAGCTGCTGCCCGGCGTGCTGGAAGGCGTGATCACGGGCATCTCGTGGCCGAAGTCGTGCCGCTGGGGCACCACGAGCGAGTACTTCTCGCGGCCGGTGCGCTGGCTCGTGGCGTTGTTGGACGAGCGCGTGATCCCCGTGCGGTTCGCGGGCCTTACGGCCGGCAACCTCACGCGCGGCCATCGCTTCCTAGCTCCCGGGCCGCACGAGGTGGCCACGGCCGCCGATCTGCTGGGCGTCGTCGAGGCTGCGCACGTGGTGTCGAGCGAGCAGGCGCGCGAGGCGGTCATCCGCGAGGGCGTGGCGCAGGCCGAGCAGCGCACGGGCGCCCGCGCCGAGCTTCCCGAGAAGACGCTTTTGGAGGTCGTGAACCTCTGCGAGCAGCCCACGGTGCTGGTGGGCACGTTCGACGAGGAGTTTCTGCGCGTCCCCGAGGAGATCATCGTCGACGCCATGCTCATGCACCAGCGTTACTTCCCGCTGTACGACGCGGACGGCAAGCTGACCAACAACTTCATCGTCGTGTCGAACGGCGACCCGGCGCACGCCGACACCATCACGGGCGGCAACGAGCGCGTGGTGCGCGCCCGCCTGTCCGACGCGAAGTTCTTCTACGAGGAGGATCTCAAGCATCCGCTGGAGACGTACGTCGACCGCCTGGACGAGGTGGTGTTCCAGGAGACGCTGGGCACCATGAAGGAGAAGGCCGACCGCATCGTGGCCCTGGCGAAGCATCTGGCCGCCGACGCGCAGCTGAGCGAGGCGGACGCCGCCGACGCCGAGCGCGCCGCGTACCTGGCGAAGGCCGACCTCGTGACGAACGCCGTGGTGGAGTTCACCAGCGTGCAGGGCGTCATGGGCTCCTACTACGCCGCCGCCTGCGGCGAGAGCGACCAGGTTGCCCGCGCCATCGCCGACCATTATCGCCCGCGCTTCTCCGGCGACGAGCCTCCCGCGTCGGACGTGGGACGGATCGTGGCCACGGCCGACAAGCTGGACACCGTCTGCGGCCTGTTCGCCGTGGGCCAGGGTCCCACCGGCTCGTCCGATCCGTTCGCGTTGCGCCGCAGCGCCATCGGCATCGTGGCCATGTTGGAAGCGGGCCTGCCCGTGTCGTTGGCCGCCGCCATCGATGCGGCGCTCGACACCTACCAGGATGCCGGAATCGACTTCGACCGCGATGCGATCCGCGCCGAGGTGGCCGACTTCTTCGTGACGCGCACGAAGGTCATGCTGCGCGACGGCGGCTGCTCGCCCGATGCCGTGGAGGCCGTGCTGGCAACCGGCGTGGAGGAGCCTGCGCAGATCATCGCGCGCACCCGCGCGCTGGAAGCCGCGCGCGTGGACGATCCCGACACGTTCTCCGACCTGGCCACGGCCTACGCTCGCGCGAACAACCTGCGCGACGCCGATCTGGGCGTCGAAGCGGACGAGGCGCTGGCCGCCGATGCCGAGCGCGCGCTGCTGGCCGCCACCGACGAGGCGGCAGCGCGCGTGGAGGACGCCCTCGCCGCCGACGACTACGCAGCGGCCCTCGCCGCCCTCGCCGCACTGCGCGCGCCCATCGACGCGTTCTTCGAGGACGTGCTCATCATGGACGACGACCTCGCCCTGCGCGAGAACCGCCTGCGCCTGCTCAACCGTTTCGTCGCCGTGTTCGCCCATGTGGCCGACTTCGGCAAGATGGCCAAGGGCGCGAAGTAGCCCATGGACGAATTCATCGCCTACGGAAGCTCCACCGAGTTGCCCACGATCCACGTGATCAGCGACTCGGTGGGTCTGACGGCCCAGGCGGTGGCCCGTGCGGCCGCCGCCCAGTTCGGCGTCACGAACCCCGTCATCGAGGTGCTGCCGAAGGTGCGCACGTTCGAGGAGATCAAGGAGTTCATCGACGAGCACAGCGCCGTGCACAAGCGCAACACCGGCGACGGGCGCATGCTCGTGTTCTACACGCTCGTCGACCGCGACCTCTCGCGCCAACTGGCCGAATACGCCGGCGGCCGCGATGATATCGTGGCGGTCGACCTCGTGACGGACGCCATCGGCGCCATCGCGCACATGACGGGCAAGCAGCCGTCCACGAAGCCGGGCGGCCTGCACGTTGCCGACCAGTACTACTTCCGGCGCATCGAGGCCATCGAGTTCACCATCGCCCACGACGACGGCCGCAACCCGCAGGAGCTCCACCAGGCCGACATCGTGCTTCTGGGCGTGTCGCGCTCGTCGAAGACGCCCACGTCCATCTACCTGTCGCAGCAGGGCTACAAAGTGGCGAACATCCCCCTCGATCCCACCACCGAGCCTCCGGCGGAGCTCGAGCAGGTCGACCGCACGCGGCTGTTCGGATTGATGACGACGCCCGAGGTGCTCATCGGCATCCGGCAGCGCCGTTTGGGGCGCGCGAGCGCCGTCGCTTCGCGCTATGCCGATCCCGAATACGTGTACCGGGACTTGGAGGACGCCCGCGCGCTCATGCGCAAACTGGGCTGTATTGTCATCCACACCGAAAATCGTGCCGTTGAGGAAACGGCGCAGGAAATTTTGCGCTACTATGAGCGAGCCCATCCTCCATCAGCTGATATGATAGGGTCAGCCTGAGACTAGGGTTCCCAATGTATAGGTAGGTAAAGTCGGTACGTCGGGTTAAGGAGAAAAAGGTGACTGAAGAAGTCAAGCGAGTGTATGCGTTCGGCAAGGACGCGCAGGGCAACAACGTAACTGAGGGCAACACCAGCATGAAGGCGATCCTCGGCGGCAAGGGCGCGAACCTCGCCGAGATGGCCAACATCGGGCTGCCCGTGCCTCCCGGATTCACCATCACGTGCCAGACCTGCATGGAGTACGCCAATGCGGGCAACGCGTGGCCCGAAGGCGCGCTCGGCACCATCCAGGAGTATCGCGAGGATCTCGAAGCCCGCATGGGCAAGAAGATCGGCGATGCGGAGGACCCGCTGCTCGTGTCCGTGCGTTCCGGCGCCCCCATGTCCATGCCGGGCATGATGGATACCGTCCTCAACCTCGGCCTGAACGATCAGTCCATCAACGGGCTGATCAAGCAGACCGATAACCCGCGCTTCGCCTGGGATTCCTACCGTCGCTTCATCCAGATGTTCTCCAACGTGGTCATGAACCTCGACGGCGACCTGTTCGAGAACGCCATCACGGCTATGAAGCACGCTCGCGGCGCGGCGTCCGACACCGATCTCACCGCCGAGGACCTGCAGGAGCTCGTGGCCGAGTTCAAGCAGATCTTCGCCGAGAACGTGGATGCAGCGGCGTATCCGAGCCTCGTCGTGGACGGTGCCGTGCAGTTCCCGCAGGATCCCAGCGTGCAGCTGCAGCTGGCCATCGAGGCCGTCTTCGGCAGCTGGAACAACCCGCGCGCCACGCTGTACCGCAAGCAGAACAAGATCGCCGACGATCTGGGCACCGCCGTCAACGTGCAGTCCATGGTGTTCGGCAACAAGGGCAACACCTCTGCCACGGGCGTCGCGTTCACGCGCAACCCCGCCAACGGCGAGAAGGAGTTCTACGGCGACTACCTGGTGAACGCCCAGGGCGAGGACGTCGTGGCCGGCATTCGCAACACCTCGCCGATCGCCGAGCTCAAGGACGTGGACGGTCTGGAAGAGGCCGGCCGCGAGCTCGAAGAGGTGTTCGTCACCCTCGAGAACCACTTCCGCGACATGTGCGACATCGAGTTCACCATCGAGCAGGGCAAGCTGTGGATGCTGCAGACCCGCGTGGGCAAGCGCACCGCCGCCGCCGCGCTGCACATCGCCATCGAGATGGAGAAGGAGGGCCTCATCTCGAAGGAGGAGGCCGTCATGCGCGTCGATCCCGAGCAGCTCGACCAGCTGCTGCACCCGCAGTTCGACAAGAACGCCTCCTACGACGTTGTCGCCAAGGGCCTGAACGCCTCCCCCGGCGCCGCCGTGGGCGAGGCCGTGTTCTCCGCCGCCGACGCGGTGGCCGTGGCCGAGGCGGGCCGCAAGTGCGTGCTCGTGCGCTGGGAGACGAACCCCGACGACCTCGCCGGCATGATCGCCGCCGAGGGCATCCTCACCTCGCACGGCGGCAAGACGTCGCACGCGGCCGTCATCGCCCGCGGCATGGGCGCCCCGTGCGTCTGCGGCGTGGAGGCGCTGCGCATCGACGCCGAGAAGAAGCAGGCCAGCGTCGTGGGCACCGACATCGTCATCAAGGAAGGCGACATGATCTCCATCGACGGCACCACCGGCTCCGTGGTGCTGGGCGCGGTCGAGCTCGTGCTGCCCGAGATGACGGGCGACCTTGACACCATCCTGGAGTGGGCCGACGAGTTCCGCACGCTGGGCGTGCGCGCCAACGCCGACAACCCCGAGGACGCCGAGCTGTCCCGCGGCTTCGGCGCCGAGGGCATCGGACTGTGTCGCACCGAGCACATGTTCCTGGGCGACCGCAAGCAGATCATCCAGACCTTCATCCTCAACGAGGATCCGGCCGTGCGCGAGAAGGCCGTGGGCGAGCTCTTGGCCGCCCAGACGGGCGACTTCCTGGGCATGTTCCGCGCCATGGACGGGCTGCCGGTCATCGTGCGCCTGCTCGACCCGCCGCTGCACGAGTTCCTGGAGAGCCCCCGTGCGCTCGACGTGGAGATCGCCAAGCTCGAGGCCACGGGCGGCGATAAGGCGCTCATCGCCGAGAAGCGCATGCTCATGGAGCAGATCGACGGCATGAGCGAGGCGAACCCGATGCTGGGCCTGCGCGGCTGCCGCCTGGGCATCGTGTACCCCATCCTGCCGGTGATGCAGGTGCGCGCCATCGCCACTGCCTGCGCCGAGCTGCAGAAAGAGGGCTTGAACCCGAAGCCCGAGATCATGATCCCGCTCGTGTCCGTGGTGGCCGAGCTCGAGAAGCTGCGCAAGGTCGCCGAGGACACTATCGCCGAAGTCGCCGCCGAGCAGGGCGTCGAGCTTGACATCCCCGTGGGCACGATGATCGAGCTGCCGCGCGCTGCCGTCACGGCCGACGAAATCGGCGCGGTTGCCGACTTCTTCAGCTTCGGCACGAACGACCTGACCCAGACGACGTTCGGCTTCAGCCGCGACGACGTGGAGGCCGAGTTCGTCCCGCAGTACCTGGCCGAGCGCCTGCTGCCCTACAACCCCTTCGCCACCATCGATCCGGGCGTTGCGAAGCTCGTGGAGATGGGCGTCGAGCTGGGTCACAAGGGCAACCCCGACCTCGTCTGCGGCGTGTGCGGCGAGCACGGCGGCGACCCCGACTCCGTGAAGATGTTCCACACGATCGGCCTCGACTACGTCAGCTGCTCCCCGTACCGCGTGCCGCTGGCCCGTCTGGCCGCCGGCCAGGCCGCTCTGGCCGAGAAGATGGGCGACGGCCGCGACAAGTAGCCTCCGTCCGAAACCTCGCATGATCGAAGGGCCCGCAGCACCGTGCTGCGGGCCCTTTCGCGTTCGGTGACGCCCGGCGTCGGCCGGCGAGCGCGTCGTCGCTCCGCAAACGCGCATCGCGCGTTGCGCCGCGCTTTCGGAGCGACGAATAGGGTGCAGCCGCGCGGGACGTGGGCGCGAAACGCCACCCATGACAATCCCGGCGCCCGTTTCGCCCGCGGCGTCCCCGCGACGGAGGGCGAAAGCCCAGGTGGCGGAATTCCCAGCCGCATGCGGCCCTTGATTTCGCGCGTTCCATTGTCATGGGCGCCCATTCGCGCCCAGCTTCGCGAGCGCGAGCGTCTCGCGCCGGTTGCGCGGCACGCGAGCCGGTTGCGGACGAAACGCAACCTCTGGCTTCTGGCGCAACCGCCTTCGTATCGGTATCCTGCGGGAAAACGATGCGAAAAGGAGCGAGGCAATGGATACGGAAGCGGGTGCGAGGGCCTACGGGAGCGACGGCGATGCGGCTGGGACGGGGACGCACCGCATCCTTGTGGCGATCTGCGCCGTGAACGGGGCGTGCGCGATCGCGCTCGGAGCGCTTATGATGCTCGCGCCGAGCGGGCAAGGTTGGGACGCGTCGATCGTGCTCGCCTTGGTCGCCGGCGGTGCGAACGCGGGGACGGCGGCGCTCGCTGCGATGGGCCGCTCGCGTCGCGCGTCGGCCGCGATCGGGTTGGCGGCCGGCGCGCTCGTGGTCGCATGGTGCGCGGTCGAGCTCGTTTTCCGGGCCAACGTCATGGCGTCGGGATATCTCGTCATCGGACTGCTTCAAACGGCCTTCGCCGTCCAAATGCGCCGGTGACGGCTGGGGGATCCGTCCCTTTCAAGCGGGCAAGAGAGGGGAACGCGCCGCGCGCTGCGGAATACCCCGTTCGGGGAATGCGCCCGACCGTCATTTCGCGCTAGAGTGAAGGCGAGACGAAGGAGGGGCGGATGAATCGGATAGAGCGGGTTCCGAACGCATGCGCGGCCGTGCTGGCTGCGGGCTCGTCGACGCGCATGGGAACGTGCAAGCTGACGCGTCCGTTCGCAGGATCGACGCTGCTCGAACGCGCGCTGCGGGCGGCGCGCGGATGCGCTGCGGCGGAGACGGTCGTGGTGACGGGCGCCTATCGGGACGCCGTCGCGCGCTCGGCGCAGGCGCACGGCGCGCGCGAGGCGTTCAATCCCTCGTGGGAGCGCGGGCAGTCCACCTCGGTGCGCACGGCGGCGCGGTTCGCCGCGGCGCACGGGTACGACCTGCTGCTCGTCATGGTGGCCGATCAACCCTATGTGGAGGCGTCGCATCTCGATACGCTTCTGCGCGCGTATGCGGAGGGCGGCGCCTGCGCCTGCGTCACGCGGGGCGCAGGGCGGCAGGGCAACCCCTGTCTGTTCGACCGCACGTGCTTTCCCCTGCTCGAGGGGTTGGACGGCGACGAGGGCGCGCGTTCGATGCTGCGCGCGCATCCGGAGCTCGGAGTGCGCGCCGTGCCGGTCGCGGATGCGCGCGTGCTCGACGACGTGGACACGCCCGACGAGCTCGCCCGCGTCGAGGAGGCGATCCTTCGTGGACGCTAGGTGCCCGGCGTGCGCGCCGCCGATCGACCGTGCGCAGTTCCCCATGCTCGAGCGGCGCATCGGGCGCGACGGCGACCGCCCGCTCGTCTACCTCGACAGCGCGGCAACCTCTCTCGTGCCGCTGCGCGTGACGGACGCTGTGTCGCGCTTTCTGCATACCAGCTGCGCCAACATCCACCGCGGGGCGCACGTGCTGGCCGAGGAGGCCACCGATGCCTACGAGTGCGCGCGCGAACGCCTCGCGGCCTGCCTGGGCGTGGACGACGCGGCGCGCGTCGTGTTCACGCACGGGGCCACCGAGTCGCTCAACCTGGCCGCGCTGTGCTGGGCCGAGCATGCGCTTCGCCCGGGAGACATCGTGGCCGTGGCCGAGGACAACCATCACGCCAACATCGTGTGCTGGCAGATGCTGGCCGAGCGCCGCGGCGTGGAGCTTGCCTGGATACCCCTCGGTTCGGACGGCAGGCTCGACTGCGCCGCATGGGAGCGCATCGCCGAGCGCGGCCCCAAGCTGGTCGCGCTGGCGCAGCAGTCGAACGTCGTCGGATGGGAGCAGCCCGATCTGCCCCGCATCCTGGACGATGCGCGGCGTGCGGGAGCCTTCACGGCGCTCGACGGCGCGCAGGCCGTCGGCCACGAGGCGGTGAATCTCGCCGCTCTGCCCGTGGACTTCTACGCGCTCTCGGCGCACAAGATGATGGGGCTCACCGGCATAGGCGCGCTCGCGTGCTCGCCGCGTGCGTTCGAGGGCATGAGGCCCGCTCTCGGAGGCGGCGGCATGGTGGCGCGGGTCGACCGGCAGGGCTATGCGCTTGCGCCGGGACCGCAGGGCTTCGAGGCGGGCACGCCCGCCATCGCCGCGGCCGTCGCCTGGGACGAGGCGCTGCGTATGCGGGAGGAGGCGGGCATGGAGGCGGTTCGGCGCCATGTGACCGCGCTGGCCGCCCGCGCGCAACGCGGGCTCGCGGCGTTGCCGGGCGTGCGCGTGCTGGGCGGCGCGGAGCTTCCGGCGACATCGCTCGTGAGCTTCACGGTGGAAGGGGTGCACCCCCACGACGCGAGCGCGATCCTCGATGCGGAGGGCGTGCTCGTGCGCGCAGGCCATCACTGCGCCAAGCCGCTCCACGCGGCCCTCGGCGCGCGGGCCAGCGTGCGCGCCAGCTTCGCAGGCTATTCGAGCGACGAGGACGTGAACGCGCTGCTGCGCGCCGCGGCGCTCCTCGTCGAGCAGGGGGAACGATAGCCGTGCGCATCGATGACAAGCGCATCGCAGAGCGGTGCCGCCGCCCGCGCTGCAAGGGGTTCGAGGGCGCCTACGACGGCGCGGCGACGGGTGAAAACCCGTTCTGCGGCGATGCCCTCGAAGTGCGCGTCGCCCTCGAGCGCCGCGCGTGCGGCCTCGCGGTGGCGCGCGCGTCGTTCGAGGGCTACGCCTGCTCGCTGTGCACGGCGAGCGCCGACGTGCTCATGGAGCGCGCCTCGGGCATGCCGGCGGAGGATGCCGCCGTCTTGACGGTGGACGACGTGCTGCGCTGGTGGGGCGGCCTCGAGGTTGGCCGCACGCGCAAAGGGTGCGTCGACTTGCCGGTGTCGGTGTTCGGGCGCGCGCTCGCGCTCGCGGTCGAACGAGCGCGGGCGGGTTTGCTACAATAGATTGCCTGGGGATGCACGGCGCCGCCGACGGGCGGCGGGGCAAAGGGGGAGAACATGGGCGTGAGCGAGCCGGCCGCCGACATGCGCGACATCGTACTGCTGCCGTCGAAGGTCATCGTCCCGTCGCGGGCCGCGCATGTGGTTGAGCGCCCGGCGGTCACCGAGAAGCTGGCGAGGGCGACGTCCTGCCCGCTGACCGCCGTGGTGTCGCCGGCGGGTTTCGGCAAGACCACGGCGGTGGTGTCGTGGCTGCGCACCCTGAAGGACGTGCCGTGCGCTTGGTACCTGCTCGACGCCGAGGACGCCGCGCTCGACCGTTTCTGGCTGTACCTCGTCACCGCGCTGCGCCGCGCCGACGAGCGCATCTGCCAATCGTTCGACGACGTGCGCCTGCCCGACGAGTTCTCGAAGCTGCGCCCCGCGCTGGACGCGCTCATCATCCAGATGACCGAGTACGGGCGCGATTTCGTGTGCGTGCTCGAGGATTTCCACGAGGTGCACGAGGACGCAGGGATCCACGAGAGCGTGCACTACCTGCTGAAGCATCTGCCGCCGAACGCGCACTTCGTGGTGACCTCGCGTCAGGCGCTCAGGTTCCCTATCGCGAAGATGCGCGTGGAAGGGGCGCTCAACGAGGTGGGCGAGGCCGACCTGCGCCTGTCCGTCGACGAGGCGGGCGCGCTGCTGGCCGGCATGGGCATGCGCATGGGAATCGAGCAGGCGCATGCCGTGCACGAGGCCACGGGCGGCTGGGCCACGGGCATCAGGCTCGTGGCGCTGCTGTGCGGCGACGGGTCGCGTACGCAGGTGGACGAGGCGCTGGCCTGCGCCCGCGTCAGCATCAACGACTACCTGTTCGAAGAGGTGTTCAGCGTGCTGAGCGCCAAGCGGCGGCGGTTCCTCGCGGCCACGTCGGTGGTGGGATCGTTCTGCCTACCCTTGACCGAGCGTATCACGGGCCTGTCGCGCGAGGAGGCTGCCGAACAGGTGGACTACTTCGTGCGCAACGGCTTGTTCGTCGAACGGTTCGAGCGTAAGGAGGGCGAGGACTGGTACCGCTACCATCCGCTGCTATCCGATTTGCTCCGCCAGCGTCTCGATCGCGCGGACGACCTCGACGCTGCGGCTCTGGGCGCAGCCGCGTGCGCGTGGCTCGAAGAGCACGGCTACTTCGACTCGGCGGTGGAGGTGGCGGCCGATCGAGGCGACTACGCACGGGTGCGCCAGATCATCATGGACAACTGGAAGCGACTGTACATGAGCGACAGCCACTATACCGTGCTGCGTTGGGCGTCGTTCCTTCCCGATGCCGAGATCCTGGCGAGCCCGCTTCTGTGCGCGGTGCTGGCCATGCCGTTCGCGCTCAAAGGCGAGTCCGAGCGCGCCAACGCCTACCTGGAGAGCGCTATCGCGCGCCTGCACGACGACGAGGACTTCCTGTTCGCGCTGTGCCTCGTGCAGAAGGCGTTCATGGCGTCGTTCAGGAACGACTGGGCCCGTATGCGCCAGTTCGCGACGCAGGCGCTGAAGTACCTGCCGGCGGACGAGTTCTACCTGCGCAGCATGATGCTGCAGGTGGAGGCGTCGTCGAGCGCTGCTTTCGACCTGCTGGGCGCGAAGGCGGCGTTCGCCCAATCGCTGGGCATGCAGCTGGACTACGGGAACAAGTGCCTGTCGAGCTCGGCCTTCTGCAACCTTTCGCGCATCTGTGCGAACCTCGGGCATGTGCAGGAGTCGCGCCATTACGCCGAGCGCGCGTTCGCGCTGTACTCCGAGCAGGAGCGGCGCTTCAAACCCATGCTGGGTTACGCCTACCTGTCCACCATGCTGTGCTCCTACGAGGAGGGCGACCTGGAGCGGGCCCTGCGCGAGCACGAGACGTACCTGGTGGTTTCGTCGGAGGGCGTCGTGCCGGGAAGCGCCGCCGAGGAGGCGCTGCTGCTGACGAAGATACGCTACCGCACGGGCGCGCCTAACGCGCGCGAGGAGTTCTTCGCGGCGATGGCGATGGACGAGGACGGCGCTATCCTGGCGAGCCCTTCGTTCGCCATGGCGCTCGACTGGAGCCGTGCGTTCCGCACGCGCGCCCTCGAAGAGGCGTCGTCGCCGTTCGAGAACCGCACCACGGGCGTGTTCCGCAGCATGCTGGCCTACTGCTTGGACGCCGTGGGCCGCTACGAGGACGCGTGCTCGTTCGCCGATGCGACGGACGAGGAGGACCGCTCGGTGTACGTGCGCGCTTCGGTTGCGGCCTGCGCGTTCTCCGAGAAGGTGGCGCGCCTCGGCCGCGCGGACGCCTACTTCGAGCGCGCTGCGCGCCATGCCCGGGCCTCGAGGCTCGACAGCGCGCTGGCCGAGAACCTCGCGTTTCTGCGCCCTGCCGCCCAGCGCTTCCTCGCGCAGACCGAGGACGCCGCTCTCGCAAGCTACGTGCGCGGCCTGCTCGATTCCGACGTCGACACGGGCGAGGCGTCGCGTCTCACCGAGCGCGAGGCTGACGTGATGCGCTGCATCGCCGCGGGGATGACCATCGCCCAGGCGGCCGACAAGCTGTTCGTCTCGCGCGAGACGGTGAAGAAGCACCTGGCGAACATCTACGGCAAGCTTGGCGTGCACTCCAAGATGCAGGCGGTCGCCCTCCTGCGCGACGCCGGCATCGTCTAGGCTTTTCCGCCGCGCTCTCGGCGCAATTCCGCCGACCCGATTCCCTAATATACCCCCGCGCCTTACCCCTTTGCGTAATGGTGCCTTCCCCTGCCGCCCGGTAGCCTTGTCAACGTAGGAAGACCAGGCGTGCAGGAGGGGAGGGTATGCGCTCGCACGTCCGGATGCAAGGGACGTATGAAACGACAGAAGGAGGAGAGGCTCATGGCCCAAGACGTAACGCGCCGTGATTTTCTCAAGGTCGGCGGATTCGCCGGCTTCGCGGCGGGGGCGGCGGGGCTCGGGATCGGATCGATCCTCGGGACGCCCGCCGAAGCCCACGCCGAGACGATCGCCGTCACGGATTTCGTGTACACCTGCCCGCTGTGCGGGCAGAAGACCACCGACTACGATGCCCTCGTGAAGCACTTCGAGGAAACGCACCCGCAGGCCGCCGTTCCGGCCGCCGCCGCGCTGTCCATCAACGGCGTGGACTTCAAGGTGCAGGTGGAGCCCCATTGGACGCTGCGCGAGACGCTGCTCAAAGCCGTGGGGCTGACCGGCAACGCCAAGCAGATGTGCGACCGCGGCGCCTGCGGCTCGTGCACGGTGCTCATCGACGGCGTGCCCGCGCTGTCCTGCACGACGCTTGCGGTCGAGTGCGAGGGCAAGCGGATCGAGACGTCGGAAGGCATCGCCGCCGACGCGAAGTGGCGCCCGCTCGTGGAGGCGTACGCGAAGCACGACGCCGCGCAATGCGGCTACTGCACGCCCGGCCAGTTCACCGTGGCGAAGTACATCATCGAGAAGTACGGCAAGCCCACCGACGAGCAGATCCGCGCCGAGCTGGCGGGCAACATCTGCCGTTGCGGCACGTACTCGCGTCACGTGCAGGCCATCCAGGAAGCGGCCGCTGCGATCGAAGGAGGCAACTGATGGGCGAGACGAGCGTGTGGGAGCCCGAGGGCGCCAACCAGGATCGCACCGACTTCAAAGTGGTGGGCACGTGGGACCATCCGGGGCGCCAATCGTGGGACATGGTGTCGGGTGCGGCGAAGTACCCCACCGACCTGTGGATGGAGGGCACGCTGACCGCTATGGCGCTGCGGTGTCCCTACGGCCATGCCAAGGTTAAGAGCCTCGACATCGCGGAAGCCGAGAAGATCGAGGGCGTCAAGCTCGTGCTCACCTACGAGGACGAGGAGCTGGCCAGCATGCCGAAGTACCGTCCGTCGTATTACGAGTTCGGCGGCAGCCCGCTGCTGGGCGACGAGGCCGAGTTCGAGGGCGACGAAGTGGGCGTCGTCGTGGTGGCCGTGAACGAGGAGGTGTGCAAGCAGGCGCTCGATGCCGTCAAGGTGGAGTGGGAAGTGCTGCCGTTCATACTCGATCCTCGCGAGGCCGCCAAGCCCGGGGCTCCCATCCTGCGTCCCGAGATGAACCCCGACTCCAACATGACCGGCAACACGTTCGGCGCCGCCGTGGAATGGGAGCTGGGCTGCGTCGAGGACGGTTTCAAAGAGGCCGACCACATCGAGGTCGTCGACTACGGCCGCCCCATGTGGAGCCAGTTCCGCCCCATGCCGCCGGCGTACTTCTCCTACTGGGCCGACGATGCGTGGGGCAATCCCGACGGCGAGAAGATGTGCTACGTCACGAACCATGCGCACTTCCCAGGCAACGGGCCCATCGTGTCGGCCTACTACGGCGCCGGCTCGTACGCCGACAAGTACCGCGCGCTGTCGCCGTACATGGCGGCTCGCTACTGCGACTTCGTGGAGAAGCGCGGCGCGCAGTTCGCACCGGTGCTGTCGAAGCGTTTGGGCGGCGTTCCCGTGCGCTACGTGCAGTCGAGGCGCGAGTCGTTCGATGCGGCGGTGCCCCAGACCTACCTCACCGTGCGCATCGGCTTCAAGGACGACGGCACGCTCGTGGCCGTGCAGTCGGAGAACATCCATCAGACCGGAGCCCGCGGCGGTTACGGCGATAAGACGCACGGGCATCTCGTGCTGCCGCCGAACGCGCAGGGCTTCAAGCAGACGGTCAGCCCGAACGTGTATTCGACGATGGGCTATTACGTGACGAACGGCGCCTGCACCACGGCCGATCCGGGCCAGCCCATGTACGAGCCGGTGAACCTCGCGTTCGCCAAGATGGCCGACGTGCTGGGCCTGGACGTGAGCGACGTCATCATGAAGAACGTGAAGGTGACCGATCCGTCGCTTTCCGCCTGCATGGACGCGGCGCGGGAAGCCTTCGACTGGGCGGGCAAGTGGCACCTCGCCGGCGAGCGCACGCTTGAGGACGGCCGCCTGCACGGCGTCTCGTGCCGCTACGCCGCCTCGCAGACCTGGGGAATGATCTCGTACAACATCAACCTTCGCATGGGCGTGGACGGCAAGATTTACATGCCGTACGCCGAAGCGCTCATCGGCACGTACTGGCCCGATGCGACCCAGCTGGTCATCGCCGAGGAGATGGGCATGAAGCTGGAAGACGTCATCGTCTACTACGCGCCGAACTACAACAACTGGCAGCAAGGCGACGCCGCCGACCGAGGATCCACCTGCACGTGGGCGGCGAAGGAGGCGGCCGTGCTGCTGAGGCAGCAGATCCTGGCCACGGGCGCTGCTGCCATGGGCGTGACCGCCGACGAGGTGGACCTCGTGGACTCGCTCATCACCCTCAAGGCCGACCCGACCAAGCAGATGCCCATTTCAGGGATGGGGCAGCTGGCCGTGGGGTACTGCGGCAAGCCGAAGGTTCCGTTCCAAACCGACGTCATCCGCACGATGAACGTGGACATGTGCGAGGTGGCCGTCGATCCCGAGACGGGCCTCGTGGAGATCCTCGACTACGTGGTGGCGCACGACTTCGGCAAGGTCATCCGGCCCTCCTCGGCGCTCGGCCAGATCGAGAACGCCATCACCATGAACTCGGGACGCGCGCTGCGCGAGGAGCTGATCTGGGACGAGGCCACCGGCGTGCTGCTGAACGGCAACATGTACGACTACAAGGTGCCCACCATCCTCGACCAGCCTAAGATCGAGCCCGTGCCCGTCGAGACCCGCTGCGGCGGCGGCGCGTACGGCTCCACCGGCGTGGCGCACGCGCACGCGAACCCCGGCCTCGTGGGCCAGGCCATCCAGAACGCCACCGGCGGAGACTTCATCGACATGGTTCCCTACACGCCCGACAAGGTGCTGGCCGTGCTCGGGAAGATCGCTCAGTAGAGGAGGATCACCTATGAAACATTACAAGCACCAGCAGGCCTCGTCGGCCAAAGAGGCGGCATCGAGCGCCGCGTCGGGCACAGCCGCGCTCATCGCGGGCGGCACCGACCTTCTGGGCACGTTGAAAGACGAGATCCTGCCGACGTACCCCGACACGGTGATCGACCTCAAGACGATCCCCGACATGGACGCCATCGTCGAAGACGGCGACGCGGTGCGTATCGGCGCGCTGGCGAAGCTGTCCGACGTGGCCGACAGCGACGCGGTGAAGAGCGGTTGCGCGGCGCTCGCCGAGGCGTGCGCGCGGGCCGCATCGCCCACCATCCGCCACATGGGCACCATCGGCGGAAACGCGTGCCAGATGCATCGCTGCTGGTACTTCCGCACGCCCGACGATCGCTTCCACTGCAAGCGCAAGGGCGGCGACTGGTGCCCGGCGCGCGTGGGCGACAACCGCTACCATTCCATCTTCGGCGATCAGGACGGCTGCTATGCCGCCAGCTCGCACGACACGGCGCCGGCGCTCGTGGCGCTGGGAGCCACCGTGGTCACCACGAAGCGGGAGGTTCCCGCCGAGGAGTTCTTCAAGGCCAACGGCGCGCGCTCGAACGTGCTGGAGGACGGCGAGGTGGTCACCGAGTTCAAGGTGCCGAAGGCCGCCAAGAGCGCGTTTCAGAAGTTCGCGCTGCGCAAATCCATCGACTTCCCCTTGGTGAACTGCGCGGTGGCGCAGGGCGGCGACGGAGAAGTGCGCGTGGTGCTGGGCGGCGTGTACCCGGCTCCCATGCGCTCGTCCGAGGCCGAGGCGGAAGTTGCCGGCGGCGTGAACGACGCCGCGGCCTCGAAAGCGGGTGACGCCGCGGTTGCTGCGTGCAAGCCGCTGGGCAAGAACGCCTACAAAGTGGAGATCGCGCGCACGCTGGTGAAGCGCACGCTCATGGACATCGCCTAAGCGGCGCGCGGCGGAAGGTGCGATATGGACGATGGCAAGCATGCGCGATCCTGGCGCGACGATTACCGGAAGCTGCGCGAGTTCGCAGCCGCCACCGAGGGCATCCGCTTGGCTCCGAGAAGCTTGACGGTGCCGTCCGAGGCGCGGGGCGGGTTCTTCGGGTTGGTGGAGCAGGTGCAGCTCGGGCTGGCTCGGGACGTGTTGGGCGACGAGGCGAAACGCGTGCGCGAAGCGGCAAGCCGTTGCGCCGACGTGCGCAAACGCATGTTGGCGAGCAGCGGCCTAGGCGCGTTCCACCTGGCGCCGACGCTCGAGAGCCTGCTGGCGGATGCGGACAAGACGTTGGCGAAGCCGGCGTTCGCGCTCGTGTTGGACGCCGTGCAGGGCGGCTTGGACGAGGGAGCGCTCGAAGAAGCGGCGAAAAGCGCGTTGCCGCCGTTTGCCGCATCCATGTTCCGCAACGCCTACGAGGCGTGGGCGTACTTCGGCGTGGTCGAGGCGCTGGGCCCGGCGAAGTTCTACGCGGTGAGCTCTCCCGATACCGAGGAGGCGCATGCCGTGCCCGCCGAAGAGGTGTGGGCCGCGTCTCAGGCAACCTCGCCCGAGCGGAGGATTCCCGAGGCGGTGTTCGAGACGAAAGACGGCCGCGTGTTCGCCATGAAGAACGAGGCGGCGCGTGAGCTGGACTACTACGGCGTCAAGATAGAGCGCCGGCGAGACAGCTCGGCCGGAGGCAACACCGCCGGGCTCGTGGGCCATCGCGTGCTGCTGCTGTACCGGCTCGATGCCGTCGAAGACGTGGCGGTGACGGTGGACCGGCAGAAGCGCGTGCAGACGCCGATCGATTTGCTGGTTGAGGTGCTCGAGCCGAACGACATGGGCTACCCGGCTTATGTGAGCCGTTTCGTCGAGCGCGTCAATGCCGCCCGTTCGCGGCGGCCCGTGCAGGTGGTCACGTTCGACGAATCCGGGGAATTCCCCGCAGGGTTGCTGGAGGATGATTCGGTGGCGCCCATCGAGCGCAGGACGGTTGGGTTCGACGAGGGGAAGCTCGCGGACATCGCACGACTATTGAACGACTGACGTTCCAAGGAAACGGAGGAACCATGAATCAAGCGAGAGAAGGCAAGGCGCTGCGGGTGTGGGTGCTCGCCTGCATGCTCGTGCTGGCCGTTGCGGCGGCAGGATGCGCGCCGCAGCAGACGAGCGAGCGCGCGGACGGCGCGCCGGAAACGAACGATACGGCGGTGAAGGGCGAGTACCAGCCGTTCGACCCGTCGGTCGAGGCCGCGAACACGAGCGGCAAGGCCATCGAGGGCTCGGAGGAGGAAGAGCTGCAGCAGGAGCGCATCGCCGGCGGCGCCGTGGGCGCGGTGACGTCGCAGAACCTGGACGAGATCGAAGGCATCGTCGACTACGGCGACGGCGATTACGTGCCGAACTACGGCATGGTGGGAGAACCGCCGGCCATAGGGCACGGCGACAACGGATCCGACTGCCTGAGCTGCCATAACGGTTCAAGTTCAGGTGCGCAGCAGCCGTCGAGCCACGAGAGCCAGAACCTGGGCAACGAGGAGTGCGCCGTCTGCCATAAGACGAGATAACGCGGCGTCCGCCTCGGCCTCCCCAACGCCGAGGCGGGTCGTGCAGGCCGCCCGCTCCAGCCCTCCCTCCCCAGGCG